>Ga0164311_10001606_pt1 | contig 11224 bp, 16 predicted proteins | sample GuaBasSedimGuay2_FD_121796 | JGI IMG/M metagenome (GOLD analysis project Ga0164311, IMG submission 121796) | Subseafloor sediment microbial communities from Guaymas Basin, Gulf of California, Mexico - Guay2, Core 4569-9, 9-12 cm | ecosystem: Environmental > Aquatic > Marine > Hydrothermal vents...
AAGAGAAAGAAGAGAAAGAAGAGAAAGAAGTACAAGACGCGTTAGAGATACTGGCAAAGGCGCCCGCGCGGAGAAACCCAGCGGGAACAGGAATATTGTAGTACTAGACCGCGGGTGGACATTCTGTGGACTACTCAGCAAAGATGCGAACGACACGTATACTCTTGCCGATTGCACGAATATCCGTAAGTACAAGAACGGATTCGGCGAACTCACGAAAGGCGCCAAGCGCGCCGACGCGACGTTGGACGACGGTGAGGCCATCTGTTTCAAGGATCCCATTTTTGTGGTCCCTGTCGCAGACAACTGGCGCGACGTTTAGTTAGACCTTTGGGCGGTGGGGTGTAGCGCTTTGCTGTTAGAGGATGTCGCTTACTCCACTGCCCTTTTGTGTCAACAGCGAGATTCGATACGCCGTGGCATTACTTGCGACACTGAACGGAGGGTACTCTGATGTCTAATAAAAACACTTACGGCTACGGCGACGGCGACAGCTACGGCAACGGTCACGGGTACAACAACGGCGCTCCGCCGTTTTCTCGTGTGACTTAAACAAAGCATTCCATAACCAATCTGAAAGGGCCACCAATGCCCAAAAGGAAATCACATAAACCACGAACACGGCGTGACCGACGAACACTAGTAGCGTTGGGGAAAACGAAAGTGAGTGGCAACGACTCCACTATCGGGGGACAAATACAGATGCTCGTCAGCAGTCTTGTTCAACCATACCCTGGTTCTGACCCCACGTTACACATACCTGTGGTTCTCAGAGCAACTGCGGATCAAAAAGAATTCTTTTTGAAGTCAGTGTTAGGCGCGTTCATGATTCTACGCACACCACGTCTTGAAAGAGACGAAGCCGCGCCCGAAGAACGATTCACTTTTGCACGAGAAGCGCTTGCCGCCGCTATCGCGACACACTGGGGCAAAAAGATTGACCCAGATAAACTGGAACAAAAACCGTATGCGTGGGAATGGCTGGCAGAGTTAAAGCTCGGGTACAACCCCGAGAAACTCCCGAAGGCGAAAAAGATAAAGAAGATCAAGCAGCAACAGCCGCAGCAGTCGCCACAACCCCCTGTAGAAGAAGCAGTTGACAGTACAGTAGAAACCATGAACACTGAGGCAGCAAACGAAACATCAGGAGAAGTCGACCTTGATGCCTTGTTCAGTGACGACGCGTTTGCTGAGTATGACTAACGGGGTGTAGCGCAGCCTGGCTAGCGCGCTTGCTTTGGGAGCAAGATGTCGGGGGTTCGAATCCCTCCATTCCGATAAAGATATACTGCGAATGCGCCAAAACGGTGTGAGGTGGCCAGTTGCCTGAGGGGTCGCTCCCTTCCTAATGAGTACTGGCTGATGTTTACCACCGTGACAGCCTGGAGAGACGGGCCATTCGTGACGCGCTTAGTTACTCAGCTTTTTTAGCCTCGCGCTTGACAGTTTCGGCATTCAGACTTACCCTATACCCATGAGCAATCATTGACAGTCAGACGACCTCGGTCGGTTCCCCAACTCATTATGTCATCGTTCGGCGCGATATCCCGCTTGGTGTCCTGGGCGCGATGATCATACACGCCGCGGGCGAATCCGCGCAAGGCGTCGTTCCCGGCACATTCGCTGTAGCTCTAGCTGCTAAAAATGAACGAGCACTCCTGAAGCTGGAACAGAAACTCCGCTACGCACAAATTCACCACATTGCTTTTCGTGAGCCCGACGCTCCTTGGTGCGACGCGCTTATGTCTATAGGAATCAAACCTGTCGAAGACCGGCGCGTGGTGCGCCGCTTCTTACGCGGGTTCCCCTTGTTAGGAGCAGACCATGCAAAAAAGTGACCAGTGGGTAGAAGACCGAGAATTACTGAGGATGGCCGCGCGAGAAAACGACGAAAGCGGTCTGGACGCAACGGTGCTGTACTGCCTCATTTCGCACATGCGCGGAAAACGACACATGCACACTTACGCGAAACACCATGGTGGTTGGCGCCTGACCTCGCGTGAATACGGCCCACATTGGTATGCCGTCGACTCACTTGACGACCAAGCAGAGTTCCTGCGGAAATATGAAGACATCGCCATGGACGCGGGTAACCCAAGATTTCGTGAAGCCGTGCAACGCATCATTTACGATGGCTACAATATTAAAGAAACGCCTCTACAAGAAACTTCCCTGTCCGCGTAGCTCAACGGCTGGGCGCCAGTCTTAATGAAACTGGGTCTGTTGCGGGTTCGAATCCCGCCGCGGACGTTATTCACATTTTACTCCATTCCGCGTTTTCAATTGCGCAAATCGAAAGTATTCTGTACAACTAAGCATGCTCAAAGAACATGCTGCGCTCCAGGGAGAGTCTATTCAATGTTCACAACTGATTACGCTGACAAACCAGAAATCATCCGCGCGGCGCAAGTGTGCGGTGCACAAGTCACTGGTGATTTGTTTCCACGTTGGATGGTAGACAAGTTTCACGAAGAAGGTAAGATAGAAGTACAGCGCGTAACATCGAGCCGCATGTACAGGGTTACAGCGAACCACAACGGTAACAAACACTCTGTTGAGTGCCACGCACGTTACGACGATTAAAGGACGCAATGATGAGCAACGAACCGATTGGAAAATGTCTCTTCTGTGGAAAAGACGTATTCAAAAAGGATATTGAGGAGTTCTACCAATTCGGGAGATGTGCTCGAATCATACAATTCTCTTTTCAAGGAAAATTACGCTTCGGCTGCACTGCGCATCCAGGTATGACTCTGGTGATGCACGGCGAAAACCCGCCAGTTCCTCCGGGAGAGGCACAGAAACAAACGCAAACGAAAAAAAGGAAACCACCCAAATGAGAGTCCGCGTTGATTTCAACTCGCGCACTACAGGCCGCACCTATCTCAAAACAATGTTCGACACACCGCAAGAGGGCTTCACCGCTGCACTGTCCCTCAAGATACGACATAAACTTGTGCGGATGGCCCGCGAGCTTGAGAATACTATCTCCGAAGACGTCGGTAAAACTATCAACGTCCGTTTGACCATGGACAGTTACGAGACCTGTGTCTTCTGGTACATCGTCATGTTCCGCCCGTTACAAGTCGCCCGCGACAACGTCTTAGGCGAGAAGTCATGGAGCGTGTACGAACTCATGCATGACCGCACACGACAACATGTTCTCAAGAGACTCGACTGGGGCGTCTTCTGGGACGACGAAAACAACTGGCTTGTCCTTCTCTGGGAAGAAGCTCTCACAGGTGTCCTAGAAAAAATGCGTGGCTGCCCAAGCTGGGACGCCATAGTTACGAAAGAAGAAAAGCGTCTTGGTCACCGCCTTGACTGGACCTGGTGGAAAAAGTGCGCTGACAGTTCGTCCGCCGTCATACCCACCTGGAAACTCCAAGACATGAGCTATATGCGCGGTCAACTGTGGCATCGCCCCTGTATCAAATACAGCGACGTAACCGTCCTAGACGCCAGCGGGATAGACATCCCGCAGTTTCAAGTCGGACAAGAAGTTGCAGCAGTCCTCCCTGTTGCAAAGAGAGCTCACTTTGCACACCACTACGTAGAAGAGGAGGACAAACGTACGTACATGGCGAGCATCGTGCAATTTGAGAAGAAGGACGTCAAAGACAAAAACAAAAGCAGGAAGAAAACAGGTATGTACGATACTTTCACAGATACACAACGAAACGAACGGCGTCGCACCAATCGCAAGTTGTGCCGTGAAACTCCGCAAGGCCAACTCGCACGGGCGCTGACACAGATAAGCACAGCTTTAGGAAAACCGTACAGAAAGGGGCGACCGCCATCGAGTGTCTCCCCTGCAGAATGCGAACGCCGTTTTGAGTACACGGTAGACGCTTTTATCAACGGAGACCTCATTGACCCCAAGTGGAATCGTGTCGAACTACTTCTGAATGAAATTGAGGAACTTGTAAAAAGTAACTTCGACATCCCCTCGCTTGGTATCGCCAAACGCTGGTTGCTTTGGCGCCGACAAGGCAACCCAGGTATCATGGCTTATTTCGAACAGCGTAGTGGGGCGTATAGCCGAGTACAAAAAGCTCCTCGAAACAGTGTCACCCGCGCAACAACGGCGACTCGTTGCGTTGGTGGAACAATTACGTATTGAAAAGGACTAACCAATGTTTGAAGACGACACTCCCGTGCACCTCGTAGTGTGCCGTGAAGATCGCAAAGACGACGACACGCGAGGCGACTACGTATTCGCTTCAAAAGCTGTTTTCACGGACATCAAATCCGCTGAGAAATACCACGATACCGTCCATCCAACGCGGGACCCTCTCATCATAAAAGTTACAGGCATGTACGCCCAAACCCTCCGCATGCTTCGGAAGATGGCACTGCGGGATATCCGGAGGCACCATGAAGAAGCTAACGTCGAAACAAAGAACTTGTCAGATTCGGCGGAACAAGAAGAACGCCAAACGCCGTGAACGCGAAACTCCGCGGTCTCAAACAAAACAGCGGAACGAAAGCCCGGACACATACGGCAAAACTGAAAGCGGCGTAACGATGCACCCCATCGAAAACCGACGTAACCCGGGTGCGCGTCAGCTCCGCAGACGGCAAGGTAACAATGCGTAGCCGTAGAACGCGTTTCCTGATATTCGTGCCACTCAGCACAGGTACGAACGACCCCGAGGTACCGGTCATATTCGACACGAGCGGCAGTATGACTTTGAATTGCGCCAGCTGTGGCCAGACACTGATTACACATACGCCCGGCGAATGCATGCAAACGAAACACGGCGTGCTTGACGAACGCGAAAGGAGGATTCGTTGCCCGCATTGCGAAAAGACGGTCGAGGACAAAAAGAAGCAAAGCAAGAAAAGACAAAGCAAGAAAAGACAAAGCAGGAAGAAACAAAAATAGACGTAGCTACACCACCAAGTGCAGCCGACGTTTACGATTTCTCAAAGACACAGCTCAACGCTGTCGCATACGCGTTCTCTTCAGGTGGATGGCTACTCCGAGGATTGCTCGACAGGTATCTTCAGCTCACCGACACAGATCACCTTGTCGCGGAAACGGACTTGCAGCACGCATTATTCGTCGGAGGAATAGTACGTGATTGGGTACAACAGGTGATGGTAGACGCGTCTGTTCCGGGTACCGTGCGAATAGCTGCGCAGCGTTATGGGCCCGCGCTATGGACAGATAAAGGCGCCGAAATAGTTCTTGTGTTTCCAAAAAGCTTTGGTTCGATTAGTATCGGTATGGCGCTGAAAAAGCAAAAATACGTAAGTGGTGGGCAGCATCGCGCAGGACACCTGGAAAAATACACGTATGTCCCCGTCCACTGAAATAAATAACGCGAAGGATAGCCAATGAAACCAGAAGACGAGAAAACCACTACTCCTTCGCGCCCTACTCCCCCAACAGAACCACGTACAGGTTGCAAGAAATGCGGAAAAGCTTCGGACACGATGTTCAGCCGTATCGTAGCAGCAAGAGGAAAATCGAAAAGAGATGGCCCTTATTGTCAACGCTGCTGGGACACGCTGCGCTGATACATGACCACTTCAAGCGGACTCGCAGTGAGCGCCCGCTTTGGCATTCTCAAAAAGCATCGTGCAGCATTGATTTTTTCGCATTCCGCAGCGGAGCGCCACACGCGCGCCGCTCTCCGTATTCAATTACGCATCGTATATTTGATGGTCCTGGGGCCAGCAACTGGTCCGCTTGTAAACTGTACGTGTACTGGCTACGCTAGCCGTTCCGCTAGTCGCTTCACCGCTGCTGGCCTAGTCACCAACTACGCATCAAACTGCACCGTCTCGATGGTCTCGTCTAAACATCGAGACGGTGCAGCCGTGGTGTACAACGAAAACCTTCTTAGGATCCGCGCTTCGGAAGGACATAGAAAACATGTCACTCCCGAAGAACGAATCCTGAGCCGGGTATCTACGCGACGCTGTGACGCTGTGTCACTGTGTCACTGTGTCAGCGATTCGTCGCGCAACGCGATGCTGTGTAAACGAAATTTCGCAACTACGAAACGTCTCCTATCGTTTGCTAGCAAAATTTTCCTGCGGAAAGCTTTCCTAGCAAGCCTCAGTCAACGCTCATAGTTGCAAAAGTATCTACGTGTCTCAAGACAGTCTTAGTTGCGAAACGCAACTGCGCAACAGGTAGCGCACGCAAACCCCTGAGCTCCTATGGAGCTCGTGAACAAGCTACGTATCCTTTCGACTAATTTGGATAGTGCAGGCTGTGAAAACACAGCAGGAAACAAGGAAGCAGAAGAACGATACCCGAATGTTTCAACCCGAAACATTCGAGGTAATCGACGTATCCAAGAAAAAAAGACAAGGAGACGCATGATGCCGAAGAAAAAGATGCGACGTTCGAAGCTAGAAATTTTACAATCGCGCAGGACTACGCTAGAAAACAAAGTGTGCCCCATCGACGCGCGTCACAAAAAACTCGTCGCCGTATACAAAGGCATCCGCGAAGAAAGGATAAAACAGATATTCCAATCCGCGGAGATACGCGCCGTTACATGGCAGTACGTGAAACAGTACGCCAACGGGACACTCAAATTCCACGCAGTGAAAAACAAACAATTGAAGGCATTGCTGGCAACGGTACTTGAAAAAGAGCTGTACTATGGCGTGGGAAGCAGATTTCTCCGTTACGGTCCGGTGGAACTCGTTATCACAAAACAAATTGTACTCGCGCCCAATAAAAACGCGACGCTCTACTTATCTACAAATAGTGACGCGGGATTCGACGCCGCGCGGCAACTTGGCCTGCGTTTCGTTGTTGGGAACGCGCTCAAACAACAACTCGAAGAAGAAAAGAAACGCGTGCAACGTACAGAAAAACTATCTGAACGTCTCGCTGGATACGCCAAAGAAGACAGGACACGCGACCGCGAAAGAAAGAGAGCAGCGCATGCCAGCCCAAATAAAAAGTGATGTAGAGATAAACGCAACAAAGCGCTTGGAGAAAATCGTAATAAAAATAGACCAACTCGAAGCGCTGCAGCAGAAACGTCGTATGCTGCACGAAACAATTCATAGCGAAAAAATAAAACGCGTCTTCCTCTCCGCTGAGATGCGCGCCGTCACATGGAAATACGCGAGATACGTCAGAACGCGTGACGCGCTTCTCTTTCGTGCTGTAAAAAACGAGCATCAACGAACTTTTCTGCGAATGGTGAATAGCGAACTATCCGGTATGGTGGGTCTTGCCATTTGTTACGAATCAATAGACTTGCTGTTTGATACAGCCGACCGCGCACCCTCTGCACGAGGTGCGCACGTGATGGTGCCGCTGTACAACGCAGCAACGCATCTAACAAGTCTGCGGAAACGCGGATATCATTTTATCGCGAGTGTTTCTTTCAAGGAGCAGCTCCGGCGGGAAGAAGCGCAGTTACGCCAAACGACGGCGCTGTACAATCAGATGCGTGAATACGAACAAGAAGACCTGGCGGCCGCGAAGAAAAAGAAAGCGCGTAGGCAAAGAAAATGAAGCGCCCTGAACTCCCGTACGACATCGCAGACCTCGAGAAGTTATTCGAAGGCCATGTGCCTACGTATCAGAAACTCACGGGCGAAGACGGCCTGGAAGTAGAGCACCTCATTTTTCGAAATCCGGAACAGTACTACCACTGGGCGTACTATGTTCGTATCCGCGGTGCGCTTTACGTCACAGGCGACATGTACGCCGCGACGTACCAGTGGTACGAAAACGTTAGCCTCGCGTGGATAGCTGGCTGTAACGCGGATTACTTTCGGTCTAAGGCAGTTGCTGTCCCTTCTTCACAGGGCGTTGATTCCCAGTTTCGCAGTTGGGACAGGGACGTGGCCATTGCGCAGCTCATCAGTTACCTTCGCGACAGGGACAGCATGCTCAACAACTCAGAAATCGAAAACCTCGTCAAATCCAGCATCGGTACCGAAACGGAATGGTTGCTCTGGCTCAACGACAACAACTACGAAGACGGAGACACGCAGCTCTTATTCCCCGACTACGACGAGAGCGACTGTGACGACATGCTTGCGATAACCACTCTCGGAAAACATACTGACGTCCTTTGCGTTCAGCATTGGCTGGGCTTACGTGCCGCCATGAAGAAACTCCAAGAGCAACAAGACGAAAAACAAAACGAGAAACAAAACGAGAAACAGGAGAAACAATGAAAACCCTGCGTATCCACGTCACCCACACGGACCTCGACGGCGCAGGTTGCGCTGTTGTCTTCTTGCGAGCCTTTGGTGGTACAGACAAATTTTACACCGTAAACCACGACCGCATCGACAGTGTAGTGCGTCAGGTGTTGCACCAGGACATCGGTCTTTCCCCGTTGACATTTGCTGGCCCTTCGACCGGCCAGGCTTGGGAAGACATCGCTAAAGCCAAAGACGCGCATGGCAAGATAGTCTTGTGGATAACCGACATCGCTCCGAGTGTCGCTGTTATGGACGACCTGCTTATGCTTTGGGAGAAAGAACTCTTCGATGAACTCCTTGTTTGCGACCACCATAAAACGTCAGCGCATCTGTGTAACGGCGAAACGGTCGGTGGAGAGTACAACGACTTCGTTGTATACGGCGACGGCATCTGCGGCGCAGAACTCGTGTACCATTATGCTGACAGGAAAAAGCTGCTTAGTAATTTGGACAGCCGTCTGCGGGAATTCGTTGCGGCAGTAGATGCTTATGATCTCTGGAAACTAGACAGTCCTCGTCGAGAGCGCGGTGAAAACTTGAATAAGCTTTTCAGGTTATACGGTATCGCACGTTTCGCCGATATCTTTTGTGACGACCCTGAACGCGACAAGAAAAAGGAATCCGCGGAACTCATCGGGGTACTTGAGGCCAACCAAAAGAAGGCTATCGCGGCGTGTATTCGCGCGCTCAAACAGGATAACGCATCGGTGCTAACTGATAACTGTAATCGCAAGTTCATGTACGTGTTCAACAATGGCGACGGCGTTACCTCTCAACTGGGACAAGCAATGTTGGACGCGTTCGAGGACATCGACTACGCCGCGGTAGTCAGTTCCAATGGGGTTGTTTCGTTGCGTTCGCGGAAGGGCGGAACAGACGTGAGTAGCATCGCCAAACGTCACCCGAATGGTGGCGGCCACGCAAATGCATCGGGTTTCAAAATAGAGACACGTGCATTCTACGACTTCCTTTTGACGAAAATACTGTGAGACAGAACATCATAAAAACAGGTAAAAACCTGGTATAAGAAGTTGAGAAGGAAACTATAGAAATATGGATTCTTTCTCTTTCTTCCGCAAAAAAAAATGGAACGTCCGGTAAAGTTCCAACAAGGCTTTCGCGAAGTCTTGTGTCCGGTTGTGGAGAGTTCCCCGACTCCGCGGAAAATAAGAGGGGATTGAGCGCTGTTCGCCAGGACTCACAGCCTGGTGCGCAGCGCGTTTTTTCTTGATACTGAGCTTCCGGGAACGACGCCTCCGGGAAGCTGACTGTGAGCGGTGTCCGAGAGGAGGGCGTTATGACAAAGTATTTCATTTCCAATAACCCCGAGAAGTTGCAGGAAGCATTAGCGGGCTTCGACTGTTTCGCGACAGTCGAAGCCGAATTTGGCGACGAGCTCGTTGAGGGCTCGTCGGCCGAATTGACCCTGGCCCACCATGGGTCAAGGTCGAACAACCCTCCCCCCTGTTTGGGGGAGGCGATAAACGCCAACGCCCAACGCGTCGAGGCCGTGGGTTTGTCCCACGTGGACCTCGACGCCTGCGGCGGTTGTCTTCGCCTCGCAGGCGAAGACAACACAGGACCCTTCTGGGCCATGGCAGCCCAGGTGGACGTGAAAGGCGTCCACCGACTGCCAGAAGTACTGATGGCAGTTAGTGAGGATTTTGCTGTGGGAACGACCCGCAAAGAAAAGCATGCGCAACAGCAGCGCATGTGGCGGGCGTCGCAGCAGCTCCAGGCCTTCTGGGCGTGGAGTGAAGAGCACAGGTTCTTCGCGCCCCGCGATGGATCAGTTGCTGACTGCACAGAATTCGTGCAGTCAGCATTAAGCGTAATCGCCCGCATTCTCGCGGGCGATAACCGACTGTTGTTAGCGGGCCGCGATTGGGCCCGTAGCAAAGCGGCGCTGGAAAGCGCCTCCTTCCGTCGCACATTGGGAGGGGTCATGGTTCGCGAAGCCGACAGCTTCACGAACCACCTCTACAACCACGACGGCGTCACATACGCCGCCGTAGTTGGGTATAACCCCGCACGGGGGACAGTTACATTGTCCCTCGCCGACCCCGTTCCCGGGGTCAACTGCTGCGCTATCGCGCAGCGGTTGTGGGGCCCGGCCGCGGGGGGACACGAGGGTATCGCGGGTTCGCCCCGCGATGTGCGGCTCACCGCGGAGGACGCGGAGGCCGCGGAGATCGCGCTGTTCAGCGCGATCAAAGCGGCAGCGGACGCGTCGGTCGCCGAGTAGGCGAGCAAGCAAGAAACACTGCGTGCCAGGGCTTACAGCCTGGCACGCAGTGTGTTGCATGCGCTCTTTTTTTAGCAAAAATCGTGCATTTCTTTTTAGACAGGAGAAGCCCATGAAAGAAAGTAGCTTCGTCTGCACACGGTGTGGGCGTCAGTCTTTCGGTGCTCCAGCGGTCAAAGGACCCAAGAAGCGTGTGTGCCAATTATGCGTGAATGCCGAGCAAGAACAGGTTCGTAAGCGGACAAGAGAGCGCATGCGTGAAATGCGTCGACGCGACAGGGAATCCCGGGATGGCGACGGCCGCACGCGCATCTGTGAGAAATGCGGGGAATCGCAGTTTATTTATTCGTTCAGGAAAATGGGACGAGGACGTAGCCGTTGGTGTCTTCCCTGCGAAGGCAGGTTCGAGAGATACTGCAGCTCTTCCAAACGTAAAACGGAAGGCGTGGTGGACTCAGGAGACATGTGCGCTGAGATGGCGGAGAGACAGAGAAAAACGCAAGAGGAGAAACAAAAAAGAAGGAAAAAACCTTGACAGTGAGATGGGGGCGACTTACTATTCCAAGGCTTTGCATAGGATAGCGAATAAAAGAGCGATGGCGACACCGCAAGGGGATACACGTCACCAGATGAATCTGGTGTGCACGGTGATAAGCGCGCCCGGTCGGCCTAGAGGTCGGCTGGGCTTTTTTGTGCCTGCCATCAATGTGGCAATGCGGCAATGCGGCAGCGAAGCAATGAGACAACGATTCGACGCGCGCCGGGGAAACAGAGATGTCGAAG
>Ga0164311_10001607_pt1 | contig 11222 bp, 6 predicted proteins | sample GuaBasSedimGuay2_FD_121796 | JGI IMG/M metagenome (GOLD analysis project Ga0164311, IMG submission 121796) | Subseafloor sediment microbial communities from Guaymas Basin, Gulf of California, Mexico - Guay2, Core 4569-9, 9-12 cm | ecosystem: Environmental > Aquatic > Marine > Hydrothermal vents...
GGGATATATTCAGCCAGAGTTATTATATCGCCATCAGGCTTGTTAATAGTCACCACGTAGTCATGCGCTGAAAAGAAAACCGGAGCCTTAGCCGTCCTCTCAATATTTAAACCCATCTCTTGAGCAATAGTGTAAAAGCTAGAGGCCAAAATCTCAAAATCGGCTGGAGGAGTTTTAATTTCAAGTTTTTCGGCTTCAGCCATTTTCCATCCCCCCAACAAACTACAACTGTTCTGGGAGCGTCATTACATAGTCTCCATACTCAGTTACTTCTAGTAAGGCTTTGGGTGGAACAACTATGGTGGTGGTTCTCTGCTCGATTACCGCTGGTCCAGTTATTTTGTTGCCGACTTCTAAGGCATCTCCATCGTATATAGGCGTACGTGTGTAGTCACCTATCTCAAAGAAGTAAACGTCTCTTTCCGCCTTAATATGTTTACTGGCATCTTCACTGACAAAAGCTTGCTTCTTACGGGATGGTTTAACCACTCGTCCGAATGCTGCAAGTCTGAAGTTTATAACTTCCATGTCTGTTACATCCCTATACCCATATAGAGCTTCATGTCTTTCATGGAATCTTTCAATTATTCTTTGCAGTCCCTCTTTAGTTAACTCGCTTTCATCTATCGGAACATCTATTTCATGATATTGTCCTTCATATCGCATATCCCAGCTGTAGTTGTAATACCTATTTTCTGGCTTAATTCCTTCTCTATCTAAGACCTGGTCAGCTTCTTTTTTAAGTTTAGCCGCAAGTTCACGCATTTCGTCGATATCCAGCTCGCTTACTCTGCTAACAACGGAAGTCACGAAGTCGTGTCTAATGTCGGAAATTATGCTGCCAAGAGCGCAGAAAATTGAGGAAAATCTCGGTATCAAAATCTTCCTTATACGTAATTCTTTAGCTAGACGCGCAGCATGGACTGGTCCGGCACCGCCCGCAGTTACAAGGGTGTATTTCCTCGGGTCTTCTCCTCGTCGGACGGAAACCATCGCAATTGCATCCGTCATATTGTGGTCTGCTATTGCAACTATGGATTTGGCTGCCTCGCTAACGTCGATACCAAGGGGGTCGGCTATATTTTCCTTAATAGCCTTGTAGGCTAGGTCTGGTTTAAGTTTAATTTCTCCACCAAGGAAATAATCAGGGTTTAGGTAGCCTAATACTAGGTCAGCATCTGTGACAGTTGGCTTCATGGAACCTTTACCGTAGCAGGCGGGACCTGGATCAGCACCAGCACTTTGCGGCCCGACATGTAACACGTTGAATTCGTCTATCCAGGCAATGCTACCTCCACCTGCCCCAATCGTATGTACATCTACACGTGGGTATCTCACGTGGTATACTCCACCTATGGCTGCTTCATAGCCCATTAAAGGCTGCCCTTTCTTAACCAAACATACGTCGAAGCTGGTTCCACCCATATCAATCGTTATTATGTCTTCTATTCCCAAGGATTTTGCTATAAAAACTCCGGCTGGCGGGCCTGTCGCCGGACCTGATAGTAAAGTTCTTACAGCCTGCTCGCAGGCAATCTCGGGGAACATTACTCCGCCACTCGACTGAGTAATCAATAGTTCGCCCTTAAATCCTGCTTTTCGCAATTGCTCTTCAAATCTTCGTATATAGGTGGAAAGCAGAGGGCCGACGTATGCATTAATGACCGTAGTGCTCATACGCCAATACTCACGGATTTCCGGTTGAACCTCAATGGAGGCGGTGACATAGGTGCCGGGCATCTCTTTTCTAACTATTTCCGCAGCCTCCTTCTCATGATCGGGATATTTAAAGGACCATAAGAAACATATGGCAACGGCTTCCACGCCATGCTTCTTAAATATTTCACAGGCCTTTTTAACCTGCTCCTTGTTAAGCGGTTTAAGTTCGGTACCGTCCCACTTGTATCTTTCCTCAATTGGTATTCTAAGATAGCGTGGGACGAGAGGCTTAGGTTGGGGAACTCGGTAGTCGTAAATGTTTTCCCTTATGCCAAAACGGATTTCTAAAATATCTCGGAAGCCTTCGGTGCAAAGCAGGCCAACCTTAGCACCGCTCCATGTGAGAACAGCATTAGTGGTTACTGTGGTTCCGTGACATATCCGTATTATGTCGCCTAGAAACTCCTCGAATTTTTTTCCAAGCCTACTTGCTAATTTTTGCAGGCCGTTTAGGGCGCCTATTGAAGGATCTTTGGGGGTTGAAGGTACTTTGTCGATGATCATATTGCCTTCTTCATCGATGCATACGAGGTCTGTGAAGGTTCCCCCGATATCTATGCCTACAACATACTTCATCACAGAAGCCCCCATAAGGTAAACCAAAAAATAAAGTTTAGTTGGTATTGTATTTAACATTTATCCCATTTTAGGGCAGGAAATTCTCAAAATTGTAAAAATCCAAAAATAAAGGTAGTTAATGAGACGCTAGTCAAAAATTATTAAAAAGGGGTTTTTGGTGGCTACAGGGCTTTCTCTCCGCTCGCTTTTATCAGAGCAAGATAGATTATTGCTGCAAGAGGCCAGTTTAAGACTACTGATGTGGGTATGATGTGGAGATGGTACAGCGGAATAGCAACAGCATTCGATATAATCCATGAGATTACTCCATAGCCATTTACAGAAGGTATTTTTTCATCTGGAACGGTTAGTGGATAGTTTTTGGACACTCTGTATATATAGTTTACAATGGATATTATGGCTGCTGATGTCGCCAGCCCGGCTGCTAAGTCTGCCCACGCAAGTATCCATTCCCAGAAACCTGTAGCCAACAAGATTATTCCAATGATATTTATGGCAATAACCCACCAATACCTTCCAGGCCTAAACTTTGCAATAGCGTCTGCTACGTAGGCAAGGTTTATTGAAGGCAAATAGGCGTTAATATATTGTATGTTAAGCTGATAGCATAGGACTATGATAGCCCCTAGGAGGCCTAACACCGCTACGAAGGGCACCGAAGGCAGATAAGCCATTTGCGCTGCCTGCTCCGGACCCACAACCTTAGATAGACTGACCATAAAGGGGTAAACTAGCAGTATACCCATTAGCGGAAAGATGTAGTGGCACATCGCACCCCAGAAGGGAGCTGCAGCAAGGTAAGCTCGCTTGGTTTGAAGGAATCTACCATGGTTTCCGGCTGTAAGGCACCATGCAAGATGGGCTGCTAAAACCCAGCTGATGGCCGCTCCCAATCCTCCAGGTATTTTTGGCTCCATTGCAAACGAAATGGCCTCGTTAAGGGAAATACCACCAGCTGTGTAGAACCATACTATCACGTATACTGTTGCGCCTAGACCTAACGGTATAGCACCGTAGTTGAAGAGTCCAATTGCTTTATGGCCAAAAATTGGCACAAGTATGAAAATCGGAAGCAGTATAAGGTACCAAGACCATAAGCCCCAGCGCAGAGTCTCTTGGAAAGCTACAGCCATCCAGTGTGTTTCCATGGCCCAGAAACCCAGCATAACAAAGACTCCAAGTATTGAAAGGATTAATTGGCCGTAGCGTCCCCATCCGTACATTCTGGTAATCATGTCGAAGGAAAGGCCTGTTTTGTAGGAGGCAGAGAAGAGAGGCCACATCAGCAATATGAAGGATATGAAAGCTATGGTGTTAGCTATTAATGCTCCGACCAGCCCTGCGTAGGCCGCTGCAAGACTTCCCACTGCTAGGTAATACATGCACATCGGTATGCTTGCCATGCTTAAATACGCTAGCTTCGAATTTCTGTAGCGGTCGGGCACTGGCGTTAATGCGTAGTCTTCCATAACCTCTCCGAGTTCCACCTTCTTTCTTTCTACACCCTCCCCAGAAGCCATAATTCAGCACCTCAAGTTTGGTTTACTGTTTTCCAGAGTTTTCCAAAAGGAAGGTTTTAGATAGTAAAGACCATATAAATCTTTCCCTGCTATTTTAATAAGAAGAAGAGGAAATCTTAATAAAGTAAGTCTGCTTTCTGGATTCTGATGAACTTCGATTAGGAGACCCTAACTAAGATGCAGAAAGTAGCATCTTTACCTGAGGAAAAGGAAATTTCAGATTTCCTACGCAAGTTACCGCCTTTTTCCTTTCTAAGCGAGGAAGAACTTAGAATGATTACCTCTAAATCTGACATCGTGAAATTTGCTCCTGGAACCATAATTATCAAAGAGGGGGAAACTATTCCCGAATATATCTATGTTGTAAAGGACGGAACTCTGATTTCAACGAAAAATTCAACCTTCTTTGGATATTATTCTTCTGGTGACATTTTCCCAGTAATTTCTCCTCTGTTAGGATTAAAAGCCATAGGCACAGTAACCGTTGAAAAGAAGTGCACTTGCATAAGGATACCGATGAAAGTTATAAAAGAGCTGCTCAAAGTTAATAAAACGTTTAATGACTTTTTTGCTTCACTCTTCGAAAGTAAGATTGCTAAAATCTATGGACGCTATTATGGACTTTACCGTGGCGAATTCGAAAAAATCTCTGAAAGACTGTTAAGGATAGGAAAAATAAGCGATCTGATAAGTAGACCTCTCGTTAGTTGCCCTCCAACTCTGCCCTTGGAAGAATGTATAGACGTTATGAACCGGAAAAATGTGGGTTCAATAGTAGTTGTGGATGGAGAAGGAAAACCCGCTGGAATTTTAACAGTAAAAGATATTTTAAGGCTGCTGTCTCAGAAAATTGATTTATCTACACCAATCTCGGATGTAATGAGTAGGCCGGTAATTTCAATTGATGCTAATGCTTCTCTTTATGAGGCTTATTTAGCCCACACTAATGTAGTTGCAGACCATCTAGTCGTGGTGAACAGTGTAGGAAAGGCTATAGGCGTAATAACAAGTAAGGATTTAATTCTTGGAATGGAGCCTTCTTACGCTTTAACATTCATTTCTGGACGTATAGGTAAAGCGGAAAGCCTTGAAGAATTAAAAGCATTAAATCGTAGGATCATTCAAGCAGTTTTCTCAACTGTTGCGCATGGAGTGGGCTTTTACGAGTTATCCGAAGTTATAACTGAAATTAATGATAGATTAACGATTAGAGTAATAGAGTTAGCAATTAGGAAACTTCAGGGTGAAGGGTTCGACGTTCCCGACGGGTTTGTCTGGGTAACAGCTGGCAGTGGAGGCCGTAAAGAACAAATTTTCAGAACCGATCAAGATAATGCTATAATTTTCAGGGATGATTTCGGAGAGAAAGAGAGACTTTTCGTTGAAAAACTATCTAACATAGTTAATAATTCACTCGAGGCCATCGGAATCCCAAAGTGTATTGCCGGTCATATTGCATCAAATCCGCAATGGAGAGCGAGCCTCTCAAAATGGAAGGAATATTTTGATGATTGGATTAGTGAACCCTATGGGCAGAAACATGTTTATCTATCTCTATTTCTCGACATGAGGCCAGTTTACGGCGATGGAACCCTAGTTAATGAGTTGAAATCCTACGTTTACAGCAAAATAAACCTTAGAGCTCTAAAATCAATTGCAGACCTTGTTTTCCGCGTCAAATTACCCTTAAGTTTTCTGGGAAGAATTCGCTATGGAAACGGAATTGACATCAAGAAAGTTGGACTACTCCCAATAGTTCAGCTTGTTAAATCGCTTTCGATTAAGGCGAAAATTTACAGTGAAACCACTGCAGAACGTATTGGAGAACTCATTAAAAAAGGAGTTCTCACCTATGAAGAGGGATCAGAACTGAGAGAAGCCTACCAATTCCTGTCAATTATAAGACTAAGACATCAATTTCAACAATTTTTTGAAGGTAAACCTTTAGATAACAATATAGTGAAAAATGAGCTTACTCGTTTTGAGCAACAACTACTTAAGGCTAGCTTCCAGACCATAAACAACATGAAACAAATTTTTATAAGGAATTTTGGTCAGCCTGACAGCGTTGTGTAGGCCTGCCAATTGGCAGGCTTTATTTTTTAGTTAACAACCTTACCGTGACAAGAGGTATTAAGGCTAACGCGCTCATTAAACCTCCAACTAGAAAACTCGCACCATACCCTCCGGTAACATCTTTTAGAAGACCTCCAAGAACAGGCCCTATAGCACCTCCTATACCGAAGGCAATTCCCTCGTAAACTCCGTAAATTGCCCCTACAGATTTTGAGCCAAAGAAGTCTCCAATAATTGCTGGCATTTGAGGAATGCATCCTCCAAAGGCGTATCCGAAAATTGCGACTAAAAGGTAAAGCGTGAAAAATTCTTGAACAAATATGAGAGAGCTTATGCTAACCGCGAGAAGTATGAAGCATATTATTAATGCGGAGATTCTACCGATTTTATCGGAGAGAAAGCCTATGGTCAGCCTTCCTAGAATGCTTGAAGCACCATAAAGACTGAGAGCTCCAGCAGCTGTTAGGCTTGAAATGCCTATAGCAACAGCAAAGGGTACCACATGAGTTATAGGGATATAGGTGCTAGCGAAAAAGAGGATATACATCAAGAGAAGAAGCCAGAAAACTTTGGTTCTAAGCGCCATGCTTAATGTTATGTTTTGTCTGGAGACTTCTTCAGCTTCAGAAGGCTCAAACCCGCTTGGGATTTCAACGTGTTCCTTTAAAACTTCCTTGGAAGGGTTTTTAAAGATTAGAACCCCAACCAGCATTACAGCCCAAGAGAGCCCGCCGCAAACCATGAAAGTTTCACGCCAACCATATAAAGCTATTAACCTTTCACAAAAAGGAGGTATAAGAAGTGCGCCAAGGCCTGCGCCAACCGCAACCAAACCCAGAGCTAACCCTCTTCTCTTGATAAACCAGCGGATAACGGTTGAATAGGTAGGTATAAAAATGGCGCCAACACCCATTGATGCTAAAAAGCCATAAAAAAGATAGAAGTGGAGAAGCATCTTTATATGGCCGGATAAGATTAAGCCTAACCCTACTAAAGTTCCCCCGATTGCTAAGGGTACTTTAGGGCCATAGGCATCCGTCAACTTCCCCATTAAAATAGCGGAGAGAGTGTACGTGACAGCATGGAGCGAGAGGGCTGCAGAAATTTCCGCACTAGTCCAACCAAACTCATTGGATATAGGTGTGAAGAAGACACCAAACGCATAGAAAATCCCGTATAACAATGTTATAGCTAGCGACCCTCCAACTATTAGCCAACCGTAATAGAAGTACACTCCATCCACCATTGAACCTTTCCGAAGGAGTCTTGTCTTATGTTGAAGCTGGGATTACCACCTTCCAGGGTTAATTGGCCTTATAAATTTTGCATAGCGCTGTCCGTAAAGGCCATATTCCACCTATGGGGTCACAGTTGTCCGGGTCATCGTCTGTTAAGATGTTCGCGTTTGATAGCCACACGCCAAAGAGACTAGGCTCTTTCGGCTCGCTTTCAGGGAACCACCAACCATGCTCAACATGGATTACGTTAGGCTTTATTCCGTCGAAATATTTGCATTTCTGCTTGATCCTACCCCGAGGCGTCTCAATCCAAACCCATTCCCCATCCTTTATGTTATGCTTTTTGGCGGTTTCAGGATGAATTTGCACTTGGGGATCTCGACGTATACGTCTGAAGCTTTCAATCTGCCTCCACTCTGAATGGTAATAGGGCAGAAATCTGCCTCCAGTTATAAGAATGTAGGGGTACTCTTTTGCCAGCTCCGGTTTAGAGCGAGGACTTTCAGGAGGCTCTCTAAACGATGGTAAGGGTGGATAGCCAAGTTTCTCAAAGATTGTTGAGTATAATTCGACTTTCCCTGTAGGTGTGCCAAAACCTATTTTCTCATATTTTTTAAATTCTATCGGTAAAGATAGCCATCTACCTTTATCTATAAAGGATTTAAATGTAAGGCCTAGGGGCTTTAGCCTGTCGTCATAAGCTTCCTCTAAAGTTTTCCATGGCCAAAACTTTTCCTGTCCAAGTCTCACAGCCAGCTCCCTCCAAAATTCAAAGTCTGTTTTACGTTCATATTCGCCTTCCAAGACAGGTGGAAGGGCGGCCTCTGCACCCATTAAAAATTTTCCAAAGCCAAAACCGTTATAAAGGTAAGGCCTTTCAAGCCATGAGGCTGCTGGAAGAACATAGTCGGCTAGCATAGCGCAAGGCGTCATAAACTGGTCGAGCACAACATATAATTCAAGCTTCTTTAATGCTTTATAGATTAGTTTTGTGTTAGGTTGTGTTGTGAGAGGATGGCTGGCAACGGTTATCAGCGCCTTAACAGGATAGGGTTTCCCTGTTAAAATCGCCCGGTATACTGTTGGCGTATGGGCCATACAAGTGTCTACTACTCCAGCACCAGCTTTGCCCCAAACTTTCTTAACGTATTTCTGAATTAGATCATAGCCTTGCCATGACAGGAGCTTGAACCTGTCAGAGCCAAGCTGCTTTCTTTTCTGCTCTTCAGAGACAAACTCCCATGCCTGCACTTCTTGCTCTAAAACAGCGTCTGGAAACGGGCCTGAAAGTATATCTCCTCCATTAACGTCTAAGTTTCCGGTTATAGCTGGAAGAATGAATCTTAAGTGAAGTGTTTGAATCGCGTTAGGTTGATGTTCTATGCCCATGCCTGAAAAACTGCATGCAGGTTTGTTTTCAGCATACAATCTGGCCGCTTCAACTATCTTTTCAGCTGGAACTTCTGTTATTTCTGAGGCCCACTCCGGGGTAAAGCCCTTAACATGTTCTGCAAGCTTATCAAAACCATAACAGTATTTTTTCACAAACTCCCTATCGTAAAGGCCTTCATGTATGATGACGTTTATAATAGCAAGCAATAGAGCCGCGTCGGTTCCAGGCCTGATTTGAAGCCATAAATCAGCTCTTCTAGCAGCCTCACTGCGCCGCGGATCTACAACAATGAGTTTTGCTCCAGTTTTCTGAACACGATAGAAAAGTTTCCACACGTTAGGATAACTATACTGGTTACAACCTATAACAAAGATGCACTTTGTTATTCCTCTTCGCGGCAAAGGCCAAGGCATCCACCCCATTATCGCGTTGCTAACTGCCAATGAGGGACCAAAGCAAACTTCAGTGGCACCTATCATATTGAGGCTTCCAAGCAGGCAGAAAAACCTCGCTCTATACTCGTCATGGGTTCTTCCTGTTCCTCTGGTGGTTGCAACTGCTTCAGGACCATACTTGCTGATGATTTCTTTAAGCTTATCAGCAATTTCATCTAGAGCCTGCTTCCATGAAATCTGCTCCCATAAACCTTCTCCACGTTCACCTTTTCTTTTAAGTGGATAGTTCAAACGGGAGGGATGGTAAAACCATTCTTTAGCCCTAGCCCTTCTAGGACATGTTTGAACTATTGGTTCATAGAGCTTCCAGTGAGGATGCTCTTTATCAACCTCTATCTTCTCAAGCCTATTATTCTCCACGTAAACAACAACCGGACAGTGTGAATGACACCACATACAGATGGATTTTTTAGCTTGCATAAGAACGATTCCCTCAATAAAGATAATGCAAATTCGCAATTTAACTTTTAAACTTTTATGTCATGTTTAAGCATTAAGCACGGCTTAACGGGATTGTGAATGGCTACCTGTTCTCTAAGGACGCATAAATAAACTTCTTAGGGGAACCATTGATGGAAGGCCTATCTAAATCCTTAAAGTTTTCATGGTTTGCCTTTTGACTTTGAAGGTTACAGTGTTAATGGAGTCTGGGCATTGTAGCTCTGTTATTTGGTTTATCCAGTCGTTTGCTGGAGTATCTCTGTAGAGTATGGTTAAATAGGGTAATACTGCACTTATAGCGTACAGGCATATGTTGCTACTCTCCTTAGCGATTATGAACGGTTCCTCTATGACAATTTTATCGCCTACTTTGTAGCCAGCAGCGCATCTACCCTTAACCTTCTTTACTTCAAGCGTTACCCTATACATAGCTACCCATCGTGCTTTAGAGTTGGCAGACAGCAAATAAGCGTTATGTCAAAGCTTGAGTTCTCACTTCTGGATAATGTCACATATAGGTTTAGAGCAGAAACTACAAAATATTCATGTTAACCATTGTGTTGACGAGGATAAAAGGTGAGGAGTATGTTTGAGAAAAATGTTTGTTTTATAGCTTTCTGGCGATAAAGTGTCCTTCATGGATGGCATCGAATATCGCTCTCGGTTCTACGCAATCTCCTATAGCGTAAACATTTTCAGCTTTCTCTTTCAATGCTTCCCAAAGCTCTCTGTTAGGCTTTAATCCGGCAGCCAGAATCACGGTGTCTCCTTCAAGCTTATGCTCCACGCCATCAGGACTGACGACAATTACACCGTCATCAGTTATTTCTTTGAGTCTCCGTTCATAATGGATATCTATTGGATATTGCTGAAGGAGTTCAAAGAAAGACTGTGCAGGTCCATGCCACCCTAAATCTTCTGCGAAGGTTTCAAAATTACGTCTTGTCGATAAGGTTACTTTCTTTCTCTGCTGAGCTAGGAATAAAGCTGTTTCCCGTCCTATAAGGCCTCCTCCAACAATCACTACTCTTTCTCCAACTTTTGCTCCCCTGAGAACTTCCAGAGCATCAAAAACGTGTGGTTTGTCAACTCCAGGAACTTCAGGTTTAATTGGGGATGCCCCTGTAGCAACTATGATGGCATCATAACCTTCATCTAGTATAGTTTCAACAGTGGCTTCTGCATTCACTATTTTTACCCCGACTTTTTTAACCTGAGTTATCAAGTATTCACGAAGTCTCCTAAGATCTGCTTTAAATTCTGGCACCGATGCTTCTATCAAGTAGCCACCTAACTCTCTTTTTTCATATAAAGTTACTTCGTGACCTCGTAATGCTGCAACTCTTGCGGCCTCTAAACCTCCTGGTCCTCCACCTATTATGGCAACTTTTTTGGATTTGGGTGCTGGCTCGATTTCATATCCCATCTCATATTCTCGTCCCACAACAGGATTAACAGCACAACATATAGCTCTGCATATGAAAACGCCTCTACCCACACAATCATTGCAACGTATACAGGGTCTTATGTCTTCAGGTCTTCCTTCCATAGCTTTTTTAGGCCAGTAGGGATCTGCTATTAAAGGTCTTCCTAGGGCTATAAAATCAGCTTTCCCCTCCCTAAGAATCTGCTCTCCAAGTTCTGGCGTGGTAATAGCCCCAACAGCAATTACAGGTATGCTAACAGCTTTTTTCACTTTTTCTGCTAACCAAACATTATATGCAGGTGGGAAATACATGTGAACAACTTGTTTGTGCATAGTATGGTGGTTTCCTGCCGATATGTGTAGAACATCTACACC
>Ga0164311_10001608_pt1 | contig 11220 bp, 9 predicted proteins | sample GuaBasSedimGuay2_FD_121796 | JGI IMG/M metagenome (GOLD analysis project Ga0164311, IMG submission 121796) | Subseafloor sediment microbial communities from Guaymas Basin, Gulf of California, Mexico - Guay2, Core 4569-9, 9-12 cm | ecosystem: Environmental > Aquatic > Marine > Hydrothermal vents...
GAAGAGTCATATAGAGGGGCAGTTAGAGTTGCTCTTGAAGACCCAAGAGTTGGCGGCATACTGGTAATCTACTGTCACACTGCTATAACTGATCCTGGTATGATTGCGAGAGCTATCATTAAAAGTTACATCGAGTGTAGAGCGCCAAAGCCTATTGCTGTTAGCTTTATTGGAGGAGTAGAGTGCAATGAGGGTTTAAAGCTGTTGAACGATGTTGGAATTCCAGCTTATCCATCTCCTGACAGAGCTGCATCATCGCTTGGAGCATATTACCGGTGGGCTAGGTACGCTGAGTTAATCTAGAATTATTCCTTAACTTTGTTTATAACGTAGCTTACTATTTTTTCGGCTATGTTTATTTTAGATATTTGTTGCAATCCTTGCCATCCAGGCGTGCTATTAATTTCGACTACATAGTAGCCTTTTGAGCTTTCGAGAATGTCTACTCCAGCCACTTCGCACCCAATTTCTTTTGCAGCTCTAATTGCTAACTCTTCAAGTTCACTGCCCAACTTTGCTGGTTTGGGTTTGGCTCCTTGAGCTATATTTGTTTTCCAGCTTGTAGCTTCTCTGTACATTGATGCTACAACTTCATCTCCAACTACAAATGCTCTAATATCTCTTGTTCCGTGTGGTATGAACTCTTGAATGTAAATTACGTTTCCTATAATTTCCAGAGTTCTGAAAACTCTAACTGCTAAGTCGAAGTCATTTACTCTAATTATTCCCAAACCTCTAGACCCGAATAGAGGTTTTACGATGACATCTCCACCTAGCTCGAGAAATAACTTCAATGCTGCTTCAACATCTTCGGTTACTGCTGTTCTTGGTACTGGTATGCCATTTCTCTCGAGTAGCATGAGTGCGTGGTACTTATCAACACATTGTTCAATGGCCTTTGGACGATTGATGACTGGCAATCCCGCCATGTCGAGCCTGTGCAGTATGTTGAGCCTGAATATGACTTCTTCAAGTGAGCCTCTTCCAATTGGTCTAACTATAATTGCTGCAACTTCTTTAGCTAGGTTTATCCCCTTATATTCTATAACTGGCTCTTCTCCAATTCTAGCGACTACTTTTGAAAGGTTTATATAGATTACATCGTGCCCTTTCCGCTTAATTGCCTCTCCTAATTGAGTTGAGCACCAAGATTTTGGATTTCTAGTTACGACTCCAATTAACATATACTTTCAATAATTCCTTCGCTTTCCTAAGTTTTAAGCCATCTGCTCGGCTTTATGTAGTCTAATCCTCTCGCCTCAAATGATCCAACTTGAATTCTATGATACTTACACCCACTACTAACGTCAATTACTTCTTCCAGCTTTCCCTTCACGTATATTTTCTCTCCAGCTTTAGCTACGTCGCAGTATAGTCCCTCAAAGCTGACAACTTCTCTTATGTCTTTAACTTTCGGACCATCTATTACTTCAACTTCACCGACAACATACTTGCATGGTAGAAAAATTGCTTCTTTTGCATCTGTGACTGTGCACTTCACCGTAATCATTCCTTTAGACCTGTAGATTTTTGATCCGTATTTTTCATTTACTTCATTTTCCAGTTTGACTGGGTGGAGTGAGAAAAATCGGTTTTTATATATTCCTGCATACCACCTTTCTCTAAGTAGTATTGTCGCTTCTTTAAAGGTTAATGCGTGAATCCTAGAGATCTCACTTGCAAATTTCTTGATTTCATGTGAATTTAATCTTCTGAAATTTACATTACTTTCGAGTAATTCGGCTAGTGCTTGTTTAACTTTTATCGAGTTGCTTCGACCATAAATTATTAGGTCTATGTCTGAAAAAAGGGGGTTGTGGATTTTTACTAGAATTGAGCCTGTAATGCCAAAGTAGCTTATTGGTATTTTGCTTTTGGATGAAATTTCTCGGATTATTTCTGCTGCTATTTGTTCGAGGCTGTCTTGAGGGTTTTTTATTATTTCTTCTGCTCTTTCTTCAGGTTTATAGTGTTTCTTTATTTTATCTAGAGGTACTCCTATTATTTCGATGTTCAGGTATGGGTCGTAGTATACGTATTCTGGGTATTGTTTTTGCAGGTAATCTTTAACCGCTTGTACTCCGGATGCACCGTAGTGTGGAAGTATTCTTCCGTATTCTTTTCCTTCTTTTCTCCAGCCTAATCTTGCTACTTTTTCCTCTCTCCAGGGTATGTATTTTAGGTAGGATATTACTCTGTTTTGAGGATGCGTGTTTCCAACTACGCAGAAGAGCATTCCTTCCTTACTTTCTATGAAGTCTCGGTCTCTGAATTTTCGCATTGTTAGGTTAAAGTGTTTCGAACTTAATGGACTTCTTTATTACTTCGACGTTTACATAGCCGCTTTTATATGTTGCTCCTGTCTTCCTGTTGGTGAGTGTGATTGTTGCTGGTGCGAATAGTCCTGGATCGACTTGGTAGAAGTCGAAGTTGTAGCTCTTGAAGATGTCGTAGAATGGTCTTCCATAGTCTCTCGAAGTTGATGACGGTACTTTCTTTACTATTTGCTTTAGCTCCTCCTCGTCTTCAACGTCTACTAGGTATGTTGTTTCTCCTCCATATAGTATCATGTCGTTTGTTCTGCCCATCATTTTCATGGAGTTTGGATGTACTGGTGCTATTGGGCAGATGCCTGATCCGCTAATTATCTTCTTTATGTCGAATTTCAGTTCGTGGAGTTTGTGTATTCCCGTCTCTACTATTCTTGCGCTTATTTGTACTGATCCAGCTATGCTGTTTGTGGGTGTGACTAAAATGTAGAGGTCTTGAGGCTTTACATTGCACTTCTCTGCTATTAACAGTATTGCCTCATCTGGCGGTAGTTTTGAGGCTTCTAGAACTATTACTGCCTCATCTGACGTGTCTTCATATTCTATTTCTTCGTAGAGGGCCTTGGGCTTCTTTGATAGTGCTCTAGCTGGTCCCGACCCCATTGCGAAGTAATTTTCAACGCTTATTTTCCAGCCTGCGTACTGGGATGCCATGCACGCGATTACTGGGTAGTCTGTGTATACGTTTACGACTGGGAGCACTATTTCTCCGTAAATGCTGTGGGCTAAATTTACTTCTGCTAGTCCGCCTAGACATACTTTGGATGCATATATTCCTGCTAGGAAACCTCCCTTAGCTTTAACTCCGCAGTCTATTACTGTAGCTCCGGGTGTAGTTTTAATTACATCTACATTCAACTCGTCTTTTCTACTTATCATTTCGTCAACTATCTTTAATGCTTCTTTATTGACGCTAATCACTCTACTCACCTCCCTCCTCTAAGAGTTTAGCATAATTCTTTAGGTGGGGGTTATTTGGTATTGATACAAACAATCTTCCATATGCTCTCCTACTTGCCAAGTAGTCTCCTAGGAACATGTAGAATGGCCCCTCGATTTTTTCTCCTTTAACTTTCGTGGCTTTTTCTATGCTTTCGATGTAGAATGATGGTAGTATTGAGTCCACTCTTCCGCAGATCACTATTTTTCCGCCTGTCATGTCAGCTCCTGCTCTTCCTGGGCAGTTTCCTCTTATCAGTATGCTTCCACCTCTCATTTTCATTCCTGGGAACTCTAGACAGTCTCCGTCTATGATTATGGCTCCCTTTATCATTCCCAAGCCTACTTGTACTCCTGCATTTCCGTGGATGACTATCTTTCCTCCTTTCATTCCCATGCCCTGCGGCTCTCCTCTAAATCTTGCTCCCACATGGTTTCCTGCATTTCCGTGGATTTCAATTAAGCCATCAACCATTTCTGCTCCTACCCAAGATCCTGCGTTTCCGTGGACTGTGATTTTTCCTCCCGCCATGTGCTTTCCAAGGTAGTGTCCTACGTCTCCTTTGACGATTATCTCTCCAGCAGACATGCCTTCTCCAATTCTCCACAGCTTATTGCAGCTGTTTTCGATGATTATCCTAATATTGTCTGGGGATTCTCCCACTTCTCCTTTAACTTCAAATAGCTCTCCGAGCTTTCTTTCTCTATTTCCTTCATAGATTACTTGGCTGATTATTTCGTTGATGGATTTTCCAGCAAAATTATTTGGGGTGACTACTTCTAATTCAACTGGTACTCGAAATTCTCTTTTGGGTTTTAGAATTACCTCATAAATCTTCTCCATTCTATACACCTCCAACTTTTATTGGCTGTGGATGTCTTAGCTCATGATCATGAATTTCATAGTTTTCAAAGCTTATCGTATACCATTCATTGAACTTTTCTTTGACTTCTCCAAGAACCTCCTGCATTAATGCATCTTCTACTTTGGCTTCAACATAGTATGTCTTTCCATATCCATACTTTACTAGTTCTCCGTCTTTTACGACTATTTCTCCTCCCTTGATAGTGTATAATGCGCTGCTGAATGCCTTTTCTATTACTTCATAGTTTTCTGAGAAGTCTACTTCTGCTGGATTTAGGTCGTATATTGCTACGTCAGCATCTGCCCCTGGCCCTAGGTGTCCTTTGATGTTGTCTAGGCCAAGTAGCTTTGCAGGTCCTGCTCTCGTTATTACTGCGATTTCATATAGGCTGTATTCCCTGTCAATTGAGGGTAATGCGACTTCTCTTAATGCTCTCTTGTTCAGTTTTTCAAGAACTTTTTCTCTTGCCTTTTTACTCATTAGCCAAGCAATTACTTCTGGATAGCTTGTGAATGGACCTCCATTTGGGTGATCTGTTGTTAATACTACTTTCCATGGGTCTTGAACGAGCAGTGCTACTTCGAGTCCTATGCACCACTGAATTGCATTTACGTAGTTTTTCCTCTTATAGGTGAATGGAACTATGCCTGCTGCTGCTTCTGCTTCTACTTCTGCTCCTCCCCACTTCCACTTTGTAGTGTGGTATAGGGCGTACTCGAATGGAGCGTCTGCTGTCATTGTTGTTGCTTCTCCAAATATTATTTGACCCATGTCGAGGGTTACGTGGTTAACTGAGTTGATGTACTTTGCAATTTCCTCTGCTCTGCTCTTCAAGTTGGCCCATCCAACTCCGCCATAGCTGTTGAATTGTACGTGGGTTATGTGTATGTTTACGTCCTCGTCTGCCAGGTCTGATACTGCCTTCATTGTCTCTATTGTGGTTTGATAGTTTCCTGGTATTCCTAGTCGGTTGCAGTGTACGTGAATTGGGTGTGGGAGCTTTAGCATTTTATTGACTTTGCATAGTCCTCTAACTATTTCTCTTGGGGTTATGTTGAATGGAGGTATTTGGTCGTCTAAGCCTAGTCCATATCCTTTGCCTCTTATCCATGGTATAGCCACGCCTGGGTCGACTATTTTGATTGCATAGCCTTTGGTTGCTTTGAGTAGCCAAGCTACGAATGCAGCGCACTTTTCAATGTCTCCTTTTTCTAGGTATTTTAATACGAACCAGTTTGAGTCCATTAATATGAATACTGCTTTGTCAAGTATTGGCGTGTCGTCTAATTCTTCATGTGTGTGCCTATTTTTGAGTGGGGGTGATGCTGGGTCGATAGCTGTTGTCCAACCCATTTTTGCGTACTTGTAGCCGACTACTGTTGTTGAGGGTGTTGTTATTCCTGTTCCTGACCTTCTGACTCCTGGTATCAGCTTTACGATGCTGTAGTAGTGGTCTTCTGGGCGCATTAACCTTCCCAGGTTAACTTTTGGCCCAGCGATGTGCGTGTGCATGTCTACTCCGCCGGGCATGACGACCTTGCCTGATGCATCTATTACTTTGGCTTTAGATTCGTCGATTTCACTTAGAGGTACTATCCTGCCATTCTTAATGGCAATGTCCATTTTCTCTCCATCAATTTTGTTTATTGGGTCGTAAACGTAACCATTCTTAATTAATATTTGATTATTCAAGCAGACACCCCCTTAAGCTTCTTAATCTCGCGGATTAGCATCTTCATAATTTCCTCATCACTTGGCACTCCAGGAGGTGGGTCTACTAGCTTCTTTAGTCTAAGTGGAACTTTGTCCATTCTGTATGCTGATCCTTCACATTCTACTCCTACTATTGCTGCTGGTATTACGATTTGGGATATTAGGCTGGTTAGGTTCCACTTAGGGTCTATGGTTATGACGGGTATTTTGGTTAGGTTTTTCACTGCTTGTGCGGGGAAGTGAGCTACTGGATCTGAAGCTACTATGAGTGCTGCGTCTACATCGCCATTTAATAGCAGGTCTGTAGCTGAAGTTACTCCTGGATTATGCCTCGGGTATCCCCTGCTGAAGTCGACGGCAAATGGAAATCCAGTTGCCCATAGTGTTGCCATGTTTGCTCCTACTACGTTGTAGTGCCCTCTCATTGGCATTAAGACGAATTTTGTCCAGCTGTTCAGTTCTTGGACTAGCTTAATTACTTCCTCGATGTTTCTTCCTTTTCCTTTAGTCATTGTCACTCCTAGTCCAAAGAATAGTGCTCCGAACTTGGCTGACCTCATGATATCTGATAGCTCATAGATTTTTTCTGTTGGCACGCCTGAAACTTCATCTACTTCGATGTCTAGGTCATTTATTGCCATTCTGAGAGCTTTGATGAGCTCATAATCTCCTCCTGGCTTTACCTTAATGAATAAGTCGGCTATCCTAGCTGTTGGCGTTTCTCGCACGTCAATTACGATGATTTTTCTCTCTTTACGCGTTTTCACATATGCTCCTTTTGCCATCGCACTATACCTTGCTGGGTGCTTTGGGTGTGCGTGGAATGGATTGCAGCCCCAGTAAATCATTAGGTCTGCGTGGTTTCTTATTTGTCCTAGAGTTGCAGCTACTGTTCCGACTTCTTGTACTCCGAGTATTGTTGGGCCGTGGCACATTACGCTCGTATTGTCTAGTGCTGCTCCAAGCAGTTCTGCCAGCTCTACGCCTAATCTTATGGCTTCAGTAGAAGTCGAGCTCCACCCATATATGAGTGGGTATGACGCATTGACAAGTATTTCCGCTGTTTTCTTAATTGCATTTTCGAGACTAGTTTCTACGAACTTTCCATCAATCTTAATCATTGGCTTTAAGACTCTATTTTCTAAATAGTGAGCTATTTTTGACCTTCCAAGCGGGCAAGCCCGCTTGACTTCAACTATTCTTCCATTACTAACTTTAACTTCTAGGTCATCGCATAGACAGCCACAAAAGCTGCATATAACTGAAGTGTAAACTTTTTCTCCACTTGGTTTTTGAGTTTCAATCTCTTCGAATTCGACGCTCGGAGCTTCTATTCCGAAGTTGGTGATTATTAATTCTCTTTGGGTTGGTGGAGCTTTATCTGTGACTTTTAATTCAGCTCTTATTCCCTTGAATGTTGGCATTCCAGATCCGTACGTGTATGGGTCTGTTACTAGATTTGCCCAGGGGCCCATGGGTATGAATGCTACTCCTGGGTGCTTGAATTTGGATTTGACAGCCCTAACTACTACGCTTCCAAACTTCGTTGAAACCTCTACGCTTGCGTTTTCTGAAATTCCAAGCCTAGCTAGATCTTCAGCATCTAGTTCAATGATAGCGACTTTTTCGTAGTATTCGGTTGTGAGTTTTCCCTTATCAATCGCTACTCCTTGATCTATAGTTCTTCCCGTTACGAGTGTTACCTCTATTTTACTTTGATTCATGTTCAGATTTTACCTCCTCCATTTTTACTGGCTTTTCGATAAGTTTCGACTTTATCATTATTGTTCCATCTTTGTAGTGTGGCCTTCTGATCAAGTAGTCTCCGTACTTCTCAATCTCTCTAGCTTCATCTGCTAGTCGGGCTGCATGCCTCATCAATTCGTGGGCTGCAGCGCATAGCGTCGTGTATTCCTCCCAATCTTTTAAGACGAAGCATGCTTTCGTGGTTAGATCTGCAACTCGCTTGGACATTTCAAATGCTGCCATGGCTTTAGCTTTGGCGTATGGATTATTGAATTTAGCAGCTTTTGCTGCAGCTTTTCGGTTGACGATTATTGTTGGAAGTTCAGGTTTCTCGCCTTTCTTAATGGCTTCAATTGCCTTGTCAACTGCCTCGTAAATTATATTGAATGCGCCAGTTACTGCTAGAACTTTAATTAAATCTGAGTTGTAGACTGCCATTTCAACTGGATCTAAGAATTCTCTTCTTGCTCCCAGCATTGAGTCTGCTTCTACTATTATGTAGCCGAATCCTTCCTCTTTGAGCTTGTCTGCAACTTTCTTTGTTGGAGCGTCAGCTATAACTATGGTTGGAATGCCCTTACTCGCGATGAGCTCTCTAGCTTTAGTTGGTCCGGGAAGAGCTGCATTTGGAGTAGATATTATTACTAGGTCAGGTTCAAATTCCAATGCCCTTTTCGCAATATCTACCGCTCTCTCTTCATCAAGCTTAGATCCTGAACCGAAAACTCTAACGTCGATGTCCTTTCTATCAGCTCGCTCATCCAGTAAGTATTCAAGTAGTGGACTGCACCCTATGCATCCGATCTTTACAATGCTTATCTTCACAACCCTCTGATTCATGTCAAACACCCGCATCATTCTTTATGCTTGTACAATGAATTTAAGCTTTAAGTAAATTTGCTTTCAAACAAAGTGTAGCATATAAATATGCTTGAATTTTAGATTATATCGCATTTGGAGGTGTGGTTTAGTGATAATAAATGGGGTTGAAGTTGAAGAGACTTTTGCTGAAGCCTTTCCAATGTATGCTACTAGGATACTCATCACAGCTGTAAATGAAAAATGGGCTTTAACTGCAGCTCAAGTAGCAACTGGATTTGCAACTTCAATTATCGCCGCGCCTGCAGAAGCAGGTGTAGAGGGGCTGGTGCCACCAGATGAAACTCCTGATGGTAGGCCTGGAGCTCTCATTCAGATATATCATAGGTCAATACCAGAGTTGAAGTTTCAAGTGCTAAGCAGAATTGGTCAATGCGTATTGACTTGCCCAACCACTGCGGTCTTCAATGGCCTCCCCAAAGCGAAGCGATTCATCACTGTAGGAGGTCCCCTCTCGAAATTTGGCGATGGATTTGAAGTTAAAGATGAGATTTACGGTAAGACGATGTGGCGCATACCTGTTATGGAAGGTGAGTTCCTAATTGAAGACAAAATCGGCATAGTGAAGGCAGTTGCAGGTGGCAATTTACTGATTTTAGCTGAAAGCCAAAGTGCAGGTTTAGAAGCTGCAGAGAAAGCTATTGAAGCAATTAAAAACAGCGTTAAAGGTGTAGTCATGCCATTTCCAGGGGGTATTGTTAGGTCAGGGTCGAAGGTTGGATCATTGAAGTATCCAAAACTTATAGCTACAACGAATCACCTATTCTGTCCAACTCTTAAGGACAAGGTTGCTGACACTAAAGTTCCACCAGATGTGAATTCAGTTTATGAAATAGTAATCAATGGCCTTGACGCCAAGAGGGTGCTTAGAGCTATGGGCGTTGCAATTCTGGCAGCGGCTTCAGTTAAGGGAGTGAAGAAGATTACAGCTGCAAACTATGGTGGAAAACTTGGTAAATACAAGCTATATACTACTGAAGCAGTAAATTTAGTGAAAAGCGAGCAGTAATTGTAGCCACCGTAAATTGAGCATTAAATCGGTTTTCTTCCACGCTTTTTAGCAATATTCCCTAAGGCTTATTTTACTACACTTTCTTTTTCTAGGCGATAATCTCCCTAAATGTAGAGGTGGTCAGTACGCGTAAAAGCATGGTGCTGCTCTGCATGGGATTTGCAGGTTGGACTTTAAGCTACATTTTAAGGATGATGCTTCCCCCAATTTTCCCTCTAATTATCGAAGAATTGGGTTTAAGTGGATTTGAAGCTGGTATGCTCATGTCTGCATTTTTCTCAACTTATGCTTTAATGCAGCTTCCTGCAGGCTTTTTAACTGACAAGCTTAGTAGGAAGTCTATGATCTCTATTTGTATTGCTTTATCTTCAGCTGCTGCACTCTTTTCAGCTTTAGCTTCTGATTATGGTCAGCTTATTCTCGCCAGGGCTTTGTTCGGGTTAGCTGCGGGATTGTATTACTCTCCAATGATATCTATGATATCTGACGCATTTGAGCCTAAACATAGAGGTAGAGCTATTGGTTTCTTCATGTCAGGTTCTAGATTAGGATCTGCATTAGCTCCAATATTAGCAGTTCATATAGCAATTTCATATGGATGGAGAATGGCGTTCATTGCTTGCGCATTACCAGGATTCATATTAGCTTTAATTTTCTATCTCCTCGTTTCAGAGCCGATGAGGGATGAAGTGAAGTCAATGTGCTCATTAGCATTAATTAAGGCTAATTGGCGACCTCTATTTATTGCATACATACTTCCAGCAGTTTCAATGATGGCTTCCATGGGGTTAGCAACATTTCTTCCAATGTACTTCATAACTTGCAAGGAATTAAGCATTGAGAGTGCTGCGCTGATAGTATCATTGTCATTTCTAGCCGGATTTGCTGGACATATTTTTGGCGGTTTCCTGACTGATAAGCTTGGTTGCAAGTATGCTATGTTATCAACTTTAATCTTAACTCTTGTTTCAATTCTTTTATTGCATACTATTTCCGGTAGCGCAATTGTTTTTCCAGCTATCTTTTTTGGGTTTATTAGCGTTAGTGGTGCAGCACCTACAATAGCATATACGGTAGAGTCCTCCCCTGAAGGTGTGAGAGGTTTTTCTTTGGGAATTGGGAACACTACTGGCTTTATAGGAGCTTCTGTTGGTTCTGCAGTTGGAGGGCTGATAATAGATTTACTAGGCTATGATCAGCTATTGACTTTCATCTTTACCATATATGCACTTGCACTCCTTATCACAATGTTCATTCCCAATAAGTAAAGTGGATAATTTAGATTAAGTTAAGCTTCGCTAGAGTTGGTTTAACTTCACTTAGCTTTGGTAAGCTGTTTTTAGCTCCTATTCTAGTTGTAGAAATTGCAGCTATAGCATTAGCAATTTCAACAGCTCTTCTTAGATTTTCTCCATTAAGAAGCGCCCATATGAATCCGGCTGAAAATGAGTCTCCAGCTCCTGTCGTGTCAACCACATCAACTTTGATTGGAGAGATGCTGAACTTTTCAGCTTCAGTCCACACTTCAACTCCCATGCTACCTCGTGTTATTATAACAGCTTGAGGTCCAAGATTTAGTAAGTCTTCAGGGGAGCTGAGCTTGCATGTAAGTGAAGACTCTAAGAGAAGCTTCCATCCAACCTCATTCATTATTACGTAGTCGGAATTTGCTAGTATGCTTTTTAATTTGCCGAGTCCCATCCTTGCATATGGAGTTAATAATCTGTATATGACC
>Ga0164311_10001609_pt1 | contig 11217 bp, 9 predicted proteins | sample GuaBasSedimGuay2_FD_121796 | JGI IMG/M metagenome (GOLD analysis project Ga0164311, IMG submission 121796) | Subseafloor sediment microbial communities from Guaymas Basin, Gulf of California, Mexico - Guay2, Core 4569-9, 9-12 cm | ecosystem: Environmental > Aquatic > Marine > Hydrothermal vents...
GTATATAGCCTTTTATGGTTGTTTTATGCAGTAGTCATATAATGTTCTATAACTAAACTCATTGATAAATCTGGTAAATATTAACTGGATCGAACTTTGCGATAGATTTGACGTCTTAAGTTTAAGGATTTTTCCGATTTGTAATTGTGAAAAAGGCTGTATTGTGTGGTTATTGTTATATACGAAATAGAAACAACAGGATAAATTAATGATAAAAATTAAATATTGGGGTTTGATGGCAACGCTGTTGTGGGCACAGAGTTCACTGGCTGATGTGATTGATGTGACTATTCATTATGTTGGCCCTACGGCGGGTAGTGCCTGGCTAGGAATGCAGCAAGGGCTGGATGAAGCCAATATACAAGGGGAATTTTTAGGACAGAAATACAGCCTGCAACCAGTGACGATACAAGAACTCAATCAGTTGGATTCTGTTACTGCAATTCTGTTGGCGATTGATCAGGAACAGGTTCTGGATGTCGCACTATCTAAGAAATTTACTGAGGTACCAGTGATTAATATGGTGTCTGATAGCGATGTACTGCGATCTGCTTGTTTGCCAAATTTATTAAGTATTACTGCAAGTCAAAAAATGAAACAAGATGCAGTGGCTCAGATGATAGACAAGCATCCTGAATCAAAAGCACATGCCCAGGGTTGGCATCAAGACTTCAAGAAATTTGCTGCTAGCCAACTTAATAGTCGTTTCAAAAAAGGACAAGGTCAGATAATGGATGATGATTCTTGGGCTGGTTGGGCTGCGGTCAAATTATTGTCAGACACTATTGCTCGTACTCAATCTACCGATCCTGTTGTTACATTGACTTATTTGAAAAATGACATTGCTTTTGATGGTCAAAAGGGTGCAGGTGCCACATTCCGTGATACGGGGCAATTACGTCAGTTAGTATTGCTAGTTGAAAATAATAAAATTATTGCTGAAGCACCACTGCGTGGTGTTAAAGGTGGTTTAGATAGTCTTGGTTTAAAAAGTTGTAAATAGAGAGAAAATAAAATGAAATTAAAACAATTACTTTTGTCGTCATTAGTATTAGTAAGCACCTCAGTATGGGCTGATCCTACTTATCGATTATTTGTGACTAATGAAAAAAGCGATACTGTGAGTGTGATTGATTCACGTACGGGTATATTAGAAACAACAATAGAGATTGGTAAGCGACCACGTGGCATTGGTTTATCACCCGACCAAAAAATATTGTATGTCGCAATAAGTGGTGAAGATGCAATTGCAATGGTTGATGTGGCAACATTAGAAATAATAGGTAAATTGGAGCCAGGTGATGATCCTGAAACCTTTGATATTCATCCAAATGGTAATTTGTATGTATCAAATGAAGATGATGCTAAGGTATCAGTAGTCAATCCTGAATCAGGGAAGGTTATCCATGAAATAAAAGTGGGGCTTGAGCCAGAGCCTGTGGCTGCTTCACCAACCGGTGATATTGTTCTGGTAGCAAGTGAATCAACCAATATGGTGCATATTATTGATACTTCAACGCACAAAGTTGTAGCTAATATTTTAGTAGGGGCTCGCCCACGTGGTCTAGTATTTAGTAGTGATGGTAGCTTAGCTTACGTAAGTAGTGAGATTGGTAATGAGGTGGCGATTATCGATATCGAAAAACGTGAAATCATCAAGAAAGGAGCTATTGACCTACCTAAGGCAAAACCAATGGCATTGGTGTTAAGCCCTGATGATAAAGTCTTGTATATGACAACAGGTCGTGCGAGTAAGGTTGCAGTGTTAGATGCTGAAACATTAGAGCTTATCTCAACCACTGATGTAGGCAAACGTGTTTGGGGCGCAGTATTAAGCCGTGATGGCTCAACACTCTATACTGCTAATGGCGTAAGTCATACGGTATCAGTGGTTGATACTGCAACTGGCAAATCTACAATGGAAATCGAAGTTGGACAATACCCATGGGGTGTAGCGCTTGATGACTAATTCCTAAAGTAGCACTAAAAACAAACCCAGTAGTGATATGTTCATTACTGGGTTTTTTATTGCCTTAAATATTTTATTGTTCAACACTGACACGGTATGATGCACCAATGAATATTGTGATGCGTTTTGTTGAAATTTGTTTGTTTAAGGCTGGACCTGAAGATGTACCAGTTTCACATTGGTTGTTGAAGATTACCCTATTGATGTATTTCATTGTGGGTGTTGTTATCAGTCGAATTGATAGTGCTTGGGATGCCAGTTTATTTACTAGCCTCACGGATATACTGGTTATGATTGTGGTGACAGGATTGTTATTACAGTTTCGGGGTTTTAAAGCACGGTTTCAACAAACAGTAACAGCAATGGCCGGGGCTGGAAGTTGTTTAGGAATTGTTGGAATCCCTGTCGTATTGTTATTTAATCAAGTCAGCGAGCAAGAACGTTTATCCAGTTTTGCGATGTTGTTAATGATTGCTCTAATGTTTTGGAGTTTAATGGTTACGGCACATATTTTTCGTCGGTCACTAGATATTAAACCAGGAGCTGCTGCTGTGTTAACTATTGGCTATACAATAGTATCTTTGCTGGCAGTTGGTTTAGTCATCTCAGGAGTCGCTTAGTGCATATTCATATTCTAGGTATTTGTGGCACATTTATGGGTGGTGTTGCTCTATTGGCACGTTCATTGGGTATGACTGTGTCCGGTTCAGATGCCAATGTTTATCCTCCAATGAGTGACCAGCTTGCTGAAGCGGGTATAACGTTGCAAGAAGGTTATTTAGCAGAACATTTAGATCCTGTTCCTGATTTGGTGGTTATGGGAAATGCCATGTCACGAGGTAATCCAGCAGTTGAATACGTACTCAACAAAGGTTTGCCTTATACTTCTGGTCCACAATGGTTGGCTGATTATGTACTAAAAGATCGTTGGGTCCTAGCAGTGTCCGGCACGCATGGCAAAACAACAACAAGTAGTTTATTAGCTTGGATTTTGCAAGATGCTGGTATGGCTCCAGGCTTCTTAATCGGTGGTGTGCCAGCAAACTTTGGTGAAACAGCTCGGTTAGGGGATACGCCCTTTTTTGTAATTGAAGCAGACGAATACGATACGGCCTTTTTCGATAAACGTTCCAAGTTTGTACATTATCATCCACGTACTTTGGTGGTGAATAATCTGGAATTTGATCATGCAGATATTTTTGATGATCTAGCAGCAATTCAAAAACAATTTCATCATGTTATTCGCACCGTGCCATCAGAAGGATTGCTAATTACCCCCTCTCATGTAGATGCGATTGAACAAGTAATAAGGATGGGATGTTGGACACCTCAAAAAACGTTTGGCCTTAATGAAGGTAAATTGCGAGCTGAAAATATAGCTGATGATGGCAGCCAATTTGATGTGGCAGATGAAGGTGATAAAAAAGCCTCGGTAAGTTGGTCGATGCTGGGATTGCACAATGTGAGTAATGCACTGGCAGCGATTGCAGCTGCCCACCATGTTGGAGTATCTATTGAACATGCATGTGAGGCATTAAGTCGCTTCAAAGGTATAAAGCGACGAATGGAATTGTGTGGAGAGGTGAAGGGTATACGTGTTTATGATGATTTTGCCCATCACCCAACTGCAATTGCCACCACCCTTAATGGTTTGCGAGCTAATATTGGTGAACGTAAGTTGATCGCTATTTTGGAGCCACGTTCCAACACAATGAGAATGGGTGTACATCAGCAGACTTTGGCTGAGTCATTACAAGCGGCTGATCAGGTAATATTATTTGAAGGACAGGCTTTAGATTGGCCATTATCAGACGTGCAACAACAACTGGGACAGAAAGCCAGAGTTGAAGATAGCATTGATGACATCGTAGGTATAATCACTGCTGAAGCACAAGCCGGTGATGAAGTGTTAATAATGAGTAATGGTGGTTTTGGTGGTATACACCAGCGGATCCTCACTGCATTGGAACAGCGATGACTGATAAGCAACAGATTGCTCTGGCAATAACTGGTGCATCAGGTGCACCCTATAGTAAACGTCTACTTGAGGTGTTGCTAGAACGGGGTATAACTGTTCATCTGATGGTCTCGGCTGCTGGTCGAATTGTGCTTGCTGACGAGTTGGATTGGAAATTGCCAGCAAGATCGAGTGATGTTCATAAAATGCTGGTAGCTGAATTTCAATGTGATGCTGAATTATTACAGGTTTATGGTGAACAACAATGGAGTTCACCACTGGCAAGTGGTTCACATCGAATCAATACGATGATTATTTGCCCGTGCACTATGGGAACATTATCGTCAATTGCCTGCGGAAGTAGTGATAATCTTATCAATCGTGCAGCCGATGTGATGATTAAAGAAAATCGCAAGTTGATTATTGTCCCACGAGAAGCACCTTTTTCAGCTATTCATTTGGAGAATATGCTTAAATTGGCACGCCTTGGGGTGAGTGTATTGCCTCCTAATCCCGGTTTTTATTTTAAACCCAAGACGTTATCAGATATTGTTGATTTTGTTGTTGCCAGAATACTGGATCAAGCAAATATTGAGCATCAACTTTTGCCAAGATGGGGCGAGTAAAAAATCAGTCTATATTGAAATATAGAGTCGTTTATAATTAGCGAATAATTTAGGTCGAGATACGTAATGTCAGATATTGAAATCGCACAACAGGCCAAAATGGAGGAGATTTCCTCACTGGCTCAACAACATTTAAGCTTGGATCCACTTCAACTTGATTCATACGGCCGCTATAAAGCCAAAATTTCTTTAGATGTAATGTCTGATTTAGCTGACAAGGCTGATGGTAAATTAATCTTGGTTACAGCTGTTAGCCCAACCCCAGCTGGTGAAGGTAAAACCACTACGACAATTGGTTTAAGTGATGCCTTAAACCGTATTGGCAAGAAATCTATGGTGTGTGTGCGTGAACCATCAATGGGGCCTTGTTTTGGCATGAAAGGTGGAGCTGCCGGTGGTGGCTATGCCCAGGTTGTACCGATGGAAGACATTAATCTGCACTTTACCGGTGATCTCCATGCTATTGGTGCGGCACATAACTTGTTAGCAGCCATGATTGATAACCATATTCATCATGGCAATACTTTAGATCTGGATGTACGGAAGATCACTTGGGGTCGGGTGATGGATATGAATGATCGTGCGCTGCGTCAAATTAATGTTGGCTTAGGTGGTACCGCCAATGGGTTTCCTCGTGAAGATGGGTTTGATATCGTCGTTGCTTCTGAAGTGATGGCAATATTTTGTCTTTCAAACTCACTTAAAGAGTTAAAACAGCGCCTTGGTAATATCTTAATAGGATATTCACGTGATGGTACAGCACGATTAGCAAAAGATTTAAAAGCCCATGGTGCTATGGCAGCTTTGCTTAAAGATGCTTTGAAACCAAACTTAGTTCAGACCTTAGAAAACAATCTTGCCTTTGTTCATGGTGGTCCATTTGCCAATATCGCGCATGGCTGCAATTCTGTTATTGCTACTAAAATGGCACTTAAAATGACCGATTATGTGGTAACAGAAGCAGGATTTGGTGCTGATTTGGGTGCTGAAAAATTTATTGACATTAAATGTAGGAAAGCGGGAATTAAACCTGATGTGGCAGTAATTGTTGCAACAGTAAAAGCACTTAAATATCACGGCGGTGTTGATGTTCAAGATTTAGCTAAAGAGGATTTAACTGCCTTAGAACGTGGTATGTCTAATTTGAAACGTCACTTGAATAATCTGCAACAACATTTTAATTTACCTTGTGTGGTTGCTATTAATCACTTTGATCAAGATAGTGATGCTGAAATTAACTTGATACAAACTACAGTTGAATCTTATGGTGCAAAAGCAGTGGTCGCTAAACACTGGGCACAGGGTGGTGCTGGAGCTGAAGATTTAGCTCATACTGTATTAGAGGCATTAGATAAAAATAATCAGGAATGTCAGTTTCTATACTCAGATAATGACTCTTTATGGGATAAAATGTCGGCAGTAGCTAAAAAGATTTATGGCGCTAGTGAGATAGTTGCAGATAAAAAAGTACTTGCCAAAATAGCTAAATTTAGTGAAACACATGGCCACATCCCAGTCTGTATGGCAAAAACACCTTATTCATTTAGTGGCGACCAAACTTTACGTGGTGCAGTATCTGGGCATGTTATTACTATTCGGGATGTGCGATTATCCCGTGGTGCAGAGTTTATGGTGGCCTTATGTGGCGATATCATGACTATGCCAGGCTTGCCTAAACATCCTGCTGGTGAACAAATTGATCTTTCTGATGATGGCACCATCAGCGGTTTATTTTAATTTGTCGTGATGTCAGAATTTAGACTGTTGGGATATCTGATGCCTTTTCCAGTTGAACGGTATTAACAGGAACGATAAGTTTAACGCCTTCTTGTTCCATAATATCTACAATCGATAGATTGATATCTTCTCTGTATTCCAGATATTGAGCAAAGTCAGTCGTTTTTATGAAGATATACAGTTCAAGCTCTTGTGCATAGTCACCAAATTCAATGAATCGTACTCGCGAAGCCTCAGAATCAATGTGTTCATTTTGAGCAATGAGTTCACGAATGCTTGCGAGTACCGAACGCATTTGTGTTGGTGTCACATCATAAGATAATTTCAAATGACATCGATACTGGATTTTGTCACGTTGGGTAAGGTTTTCTATTAAACCATGTGCAAATAATGAGTTTGGAATAGATACAACCGTTCTCGATAGTGTTCTAAGCTGGGTTGAACGCAAACCTATTTCTTCTACTATGCCTAATGTAGTGTCAAATTTACAGAAGTCACCCACTTTAACAGGCTGTGCAGCATAAATTGTAATAGAACCAATTAAATTTTCTAATGATTTTTGAGATGCCATAGCAACTGCTATACCTCCTACACCTAGACCAGCAAGAAGAGCAGTTAATTCATAGCCAAGATTATCAAACCAGGTAAGGAAGGCTATCAAAATGATGAGCAGCTTCAGGCTTGTGGTTGCAGGTTTTAATAATACAACTGCATCAGTTTGGCCATTACGTTTCATTCGATCAGCAAAGCGACTAACGACAAAACCAACTAGTCCGATAGCGATCCATGCAACTGCAACAATGAGTAGAGTTTGAGCTTCAAAAATTACCTTGGTAATGTAAGAAGGTGAAATTGAATCAAAAAGGATCCGAACAATAATGATTGTGATTAGAAATCGGAAAGGACCAACAAGAAACTTCTGAAGTCTGTGTTCAGCCAGTATTTGTTTATATTGTAGAATTTTTAGTATGGGAAAGGTAATAACATAACTGATGATAAAGGCAATAATAAGAATGCCTAGCAGCATGACAAATTGCCATATCTCAAGCCCTAAAAAAGTATAATCAGGGAAAAAATCAGATAACTTGTCACCGATTTCACCATAGCCAAACTCATCATAGAGTTGCGGTATTTGAGCAACGGTAACGTTAGCTACCTTCCAAATAAAAACACCATTACCTCTGGGAACACGTTGCATTAAAATATCAACTGAACCATCTTGAGTTTTCAGAGTTGTGATACGGTCACGATAGCTTGGCAGCCCATCCTCACTATGACCTTTAGGCTCATTACTTAAGTCAGTGAAATCGACGGTTATTGCTCGCTTGCCGAGTATGGCAAGTTTACGTGCTATTTGAGGGCTGTCATATTCCTCGGTAGTAAAAGGAAGATTTCTTAAATCAAGGTAGTTGATAGCTCGAATAAAATCTTTTTCCTCAAGACTTTTTGCTAAATTGATAAAACTTGATCGTGGAGTGATACGATTGAATTCATCATAAGGTCCTTTAGATGCTTCCTCAGTCATGTCTTCAATTATTTTAGCTTTTTCTTCTGCTTTTTCAGAAACTTCAAGAAGAGTAGGAGATGCTTCTTCTTCAGCAATTACATGGCTAGATAAAAAAAGAACCGATAGAATAACTAGAAACTGTATAAATGTTATTTTCATAACCAAAAAATCCGTGTGTAGAAAGAAAGCCATTTGGCTATGTGTATTGTGAGAACGAATATTGTACTTTACCAGAATAGATAGTTTAGAGTATTGAATTGTTATGTGATGTTTTTCAAGAAACAAACTAATGTGTAATTAGGATAAGCAATGAGTGAACATAAAAATAATGGTTCGAACCGATTTAAAAAAGAGGGTGTATATAATGCGCTCTGGGAAGAAAAATTCGATAAGATATTAACGCCGTTTGATGAGTTTTTACATCGTCAGACAACCAGTGGCCTTTTACTGATGGTCATGGCTATAGTGGCTTTGCTAATTGCTAATAGTTCATATTTTCCTATATACGAGAAGGTTCTTCACACTTATTCAGGTGTTCATATTGGTGATTGGTCTATCAAGATGACAATAGGACATTGGGTCGATGATGGCCTGATGGCTTTATTTTTCTTTGTAGTAGGGATGGAGCTCAAGCGGGAGTTTCTGGTTGGAGAACTTGCTGAATTACGTAATGCGATGTTACCAATTGGTGCAGCAATCGGTGGTATGGTCATCCCAGCATTAATTTACTTTGTGATTAATCCTCAAGGTGAGGCGGCAGAGGGATGGGGAATTCCTATGGCAACTGATATTGCATTTGCAGTGGGTGCATTGGCTTTGCTTGCAGGCAGGGTTCCGAAAGCACTAATTACCTTTTTAGTCGCTTTAGCTATTGTCGATGACCTCGGTGCGGTTTTAGTGATAGCCTTTTTTTACACTGATACGATTGCGACTACACCATTGATGATTGCAGCAGGTATCTTTGGTTTGTTAATTACGCTTAACCTTGCTGGTATTCGTAAGACAACACCGTATTTTATTCTCGCTGTTTGTTTATGGTATATGCTTTATCAATCAGGCGTACATGCAACAATAGCCGGTGTTCTAGGGGCATTTACTGTGCCTACCATCCCTAAATATAATCCAAACTTGTTCAGTAAGCAGGTTAAAAATCTGATGGAACGTTTTGATAAAATAGCGACACCTAAAAAGAGTGTTTTAACTGATCACGAGTTACGGGCTGTAGTAGAAACGCTAGATGAAGGTGTTAACAATGTCGAATCACCGCTGCAAAGGTTAGAGCATAAATGGCATATGCCAGTTGCTTATTTAGTGATCCCTATTTTTGCTTTGGCTAATGCAGGTATTCCATTAAATATGGCTAGTTTTGATCAGATGATGACAGAGCCCGTTTTCCTGGGAGTGGGTTTAGGTTTGATATTGGGCAAGTTTGTAGGTATCACCGGTGTGTGTTGGCTAATGCTTAAAATGAATATAGCTACTCTGCCAAAAGAAACAAGCTTCAATCAAATTGCTGGGGTATCTTTATTGGCAGGGATTGGATTTACCATGTCTATTTTTGTTGCTCAATTGGCATTTAACGGACAAGAAGAGTTATTACTATTGGCCAAAACTGCAATTTTGTTTGCTTCTTTAATCGCAGGTGTAACAGGTTATATCTGGTTATACTTAGCCAGTAACTCCACTGCTTCAGTCAAAGGAGAGTCTTAATTCGAACTTAGATATCGTATTAGGCGTTGCTACGCTGTTTTTTAATAAGATCATAGGCAACCTGGATTTCTTTTGCCTGTTCTGTTGCGACTGCGATCATATCTTCAGGTAGACCCTGACCAATTAGTTTGTCTGGATGATATTGGCTAATTAACTTTCTATAAGCACGTTTAATTTCTTGGTCAGTATTATCTTTAGTCACACCAAGGGCTTTGTAGGCATCATCTAATGCTGAAGCAGAACTTGTTGAGCCGTGGGAAAAATGGGACTGATTAAGCACCATCTCCAACATTTGTTTAAATTCGGCACGGCTATATCCCAAGTGAAGAGCTATTTCTTCAAGCAAGGATTGCTCAGCCTGATCGAGTTTTCCATCAGCTAATGCCATTACAATCAGGTACATCAATAACACTTGCTTTAAGTGCAAGGTATGGCCACAGACAGCCATAAACTGTTCTAAGGCGGCGGTAATATTAAAATCGGTAGCAGAGCCACGTTTAAATTGGTCAATGGCTTGCTGGCGATGCTCTGCTGACATGCCATTCTTTTTAATGAATTGTTCAACATGAGCAATTTCATCTTTAGAGATATGGCCATCTGATTTGGCCAGTTTACCCATTAAAACAAAAATAGTTTCAAGGAAAACAGCTTTGCGTTGTCCTGTACCTAGTGGATTTATACCGCCAATACCATAATCTTTGGCACGATCAATACTGCTACCGATCAAGTAGCCTATAAATGCCCCAAATAATCCTAGAAAGTAATAGCCTAAAAAGGCAAAAATATATTTAAACATGATGATTAACTTTTATTTGAGAGCACACGAGGACTGAAACTAACTGTAAGTAGCAAAATAGAGTTTTTAGACGATAGCTGATTAATCCAATAAACCATCAAGTCCAGTATCAAGTTCGAGCATTACAGCTACTTTCTCAGCAATATCCCGTTCATTGAATCCTAGTTGTTGCCATTCTTTAACGGGGAACTCAGCGAGTAATTCTTCTTCGTCTTTGTTGTTGGAATCACTAATATATTTAGCTACAAATATGGCACAACTAGGTAAGGATATTGGTTCAAAGCTCAAAGGTTCACCTGATTTGGCAATTGTATCAATCAAGTCATCAGAGAATTGCCAGAAACGACAAAGTTCAGCACATACTTCATGACTGGTATAGTCTAACTGTTCACGCTCACTTTCAAGACGAGAATCACCATCTTTGATCTGTTGGTCAATAACCTGAGCAGCTACGGGATCCCCCAAATGAATCAAGATATTACCCAGGTCACTGATTAATCCTGCAGTAAAGAGTATGTCACTGTCCTCAAATTTAGCCTCATCTGCCAGCCATTTTGCATAGGTGGCGGTACGAAAACTACCAACCCAGAAGTCTTCAACATTCATGTTGGGAAGCTCAGGCATAGCACTGATGATACCTGAGGCAATAACTAGTTTTTTAAGTTCAGACATGCCGAGCATAACAAGAGCTTGATTGATTGAACCAATTTTTCTTGAGAGCCCGAAATGAGCTGAATTAACTAATCTCAATACTTTCATTGAAATGATTTGTTCTTTTTCAACATTTTCAGCAATTGCATCAAAACTAGAATCTGGATTACTTGCCTGAGATATCAGTGTTCTAACCACTTCTGGAACTTGTGGAACATTATCGATATGGTTAAATAATTGATGTATTTCTGACTTCATTATTGA
>Ga0164311_10001611_pt1 | contig 11213 bp, 11 predicted proteins | sample GuaBasSedimGuay2_FD_121796 | JGI IMG/M metagenome (GOLD analysis project Ga0164311, IMG submission 121796) | Subseafloor sediment microbial communities from Guaymas Basin, Gulf of California, Mexico - Guay2, Core 4569-9, 9-12 cm | ecosystem: Environmental > Aquatic > Marine > Hydrothermal vents...
ATTCCACGATCTCGACGCCCCGCCCCGAAGGCACAAAGTTAAAGCCCATGAACCAGCGCACGCCGAGCTCGTCGCAAAGTTCTATGATTTTGGGCACCTCCTCGATGTTGAACCTCGTGATCGTCGTGGAGACATCTACGAAGATGTCGCCGCCGGCGGCGACCACGTTCTTAATGCCCTCAAGCGTCTTTTCAAACACGCCGCTCACGCCCCTGAACGCATCGTGCGTCTCTGCGCTGGCGCCGTCGAGACTTATCTGGACGAACTTCACGCCAGCATCGCACATGCGAGCGGCAACATCTTCGCTGATGAGCGTGCCGTTCGTGGCGACGCCCACATACATGCCTTTATCCGCCGCATAGCTTGCAATATCAAAGAAATCTTTACGCATCAGCGGCTCGCCCCCAGAGAATGCGAGGATAGGAACGTCGGCGTCTGCAAGTTTGTCCACGACGAGCATCGCATCTCTGGTGCTCAGCTCTTTTGAGGCTCGAGGGTAGGGGGCGGCGGCGTAGCAGTGCTTACACCGCAAGTTGCACTTGTATGTGAAGTCCCAGACGACGAGGAACGGCGAGCCCGGGACGAAGGGGCGGCGCACGCCGAACTTCTCGATGCCCCTGAGGACGCAAATCAAGCCTTTGCGCCAGTGCTTGTCTTTAAAGCGCTCGCGCACGGCGTCCTCGTCCATGCCGAGCGCCTTGCCGCCTCTTTTTAAGATTCTGGAGATTATTGAGGCTGCAGCCCTGCATTTTACGCAGGCATTTTCTAGTTCACCGACGTACAGATCGAGGGCGACATTCAGCCTCTTGCCACACTCGCACTCTGCATCCAGCAACCACAATAAAGACCTAACGAGCGGGTTTCCGACCACAAATTCCAGAAGCTCAGCATCCTCGGCTCGCATCCTCCCCTCCTATATTTCGAAACATCTTGAAATGTTTGAGGTCTTCACTAATAAAGCTTTCGCGCCGCACATGCTCGGCACGTATCTGAACGCTTTTGCGGAGTTCGTGGCTATGCAGGAGAAGCGCTCGAACGCCGGCGAGACCACCATGCACGTATCGCAGACAACTCTTACGCCGAGCCGCTTCAACTCTTTTATTGCCGCGTTCTCACGCTCTGCGAGCCGTCTTGCAACGAATACGAAAACTTCATGCTTGGACTTAACGCTGCGTAGAAGCCTGCAAAGCTCACGAAGCTCTTGCGTAGAGCAATGAGGGCAGCCGAAGGCAAGAACGGCGTCCTCGGGTATTGAAGCATCAAAAAACTCTTTTATATCTTTCTTCTCTATTTCCACAACCTCTGAAGGCTTCTCGTAGGAGAGAGCTTCGGGAGTTATGCCTTTTTCGCCCTTGACAGCATGGAACATGCCGACACTACCTGTTGCGCCGAGCGCTGCCGAAAGTGCCTTTAGATCGTCGGCATTCGGCATCGTTTTTAGTTTGAAGAAGGGAATATTGTCATCTGCAATTTTCCCGACGAGGTAGCCGAGCGCCCCGTATTCGGCGGCGTCGGAAAGCTCGCACTCTACATCGAAAAGGATGCTCGGCGCACGCTCCTCGTCGAGGTGTAAGCCGTAGAGTGGCGTCTTACCGACGAGGGCGGCGGCGAGCGCCGACGGCGCCCCCTCAAGGTTCGTTCTCGCGCCTAAGACGGAATTCACGTATATGACGGCAGAGGACTCTGCCCACGAGATGTGCTCGCCACGCTCCGGAGCGTATCCGATTAAGTAGGGGGTGCAGGTGCACTCCGGAAGCACGCCGAGCTTCTCGTAAGCCTTAAGAACCTTCATCTGTTTGAGTGCAAACTCTTTGGAGACGCCCAGCTCCCGCCAGCGCTCCTTGTCCATTCCGATAGGGTTGAGTGTTGTCTGCACCTTCACTCTTGCGTCAAGGCTCTCGACAAACTCGTAGGCGTCCCCTATGGTTTTATACGAAGCCCCCGAAACGTGTGCGCTTTTTATTGGGATTAAATGAGGCGCCTCGTTTATATCCCCGAGCGCAACGAGAATTTCCATTGCTTTCCTTAAACTCTCGCCTGCCTCCCCGTCGTAAATTCGTTCTTCTTCTTTCGTTAGATACATTTGACGTTAAATTGGAACTGGCGGCGGATAAGCATTCCGTTACATCGCCGCCTCTAAGGGAAAAGTATCAAGTAGGGAGAAGAGAACAAAAGGTAGGAATGCATGTTCAGACCACTTTAAAGGGTTTGGAGGATTGGACGTTCAGGGACGCAAACACGCAAGAGCACATACATGTGATTCACCCTTATCCTGCAAGGATGATTCCCCAGATAGCACGAAGGCTGATAGAAAAGTATTCTGAGAGGGGTGCCGTGGTTCTGGACCCTTTTTGCGGTAGCGGGAGCGTCTTGGCAGAGGCAAAAATACTGAGACGGCACTCCGTAGGCATTGACATAAATCCGTTAGCTTGTCTGATAGCGAAAGTGAAGACAACACCCATCTCTCCAAAAATTCTCAACAACGCCTTTGGCGAGGTGCGGAAGAAGCTGAAAAGGATAAGCGTCAATAAAGAAAAGCTTCCCAGGTTCTACAACGTAAACTATTGGTTCAAGGCGAAAACGGTTGAGGAGCTCACAGCCATCAAGAACGCCATAGATGCGCTTAGAGGGCAGGATGTGCGGGATTTTTTCTACGTTTGCTTTTCTAAGACCGTGAGAAGTGTTTCATTATGCAGGAGCGGCGAATATAAGCTGTATAGGATGTCTGAAGAGGAGATAAAGCGGTTTAACCCTGATGCATTTAAGGAATTTATAAAAAACGTAAAGGCTGGAATCGAGGGTATGAGGGAGTTTTATGCAAGGTGCGAGCAGGGCGATGTAGCTCGTTCGATTGTGATTAGAGGAAACTCAAGGCGCATCCCCTTAAAGTCGGGATCTGTTGACTTAATAGTGACTTCTCCGCCCTACGGCGACAGCAGAACTACAGTAGCATACGGGCAATTCTCACGTTATTCTTCGTTATGGTTAGGATTTGAAGAAAGGGACGTGAGAGATGTTGATAAGGCTTCCTTGGGAGGAGCGTTTGTTAAATTCAAATCCCGGAATGTTCGATCTAAAATCCTCGATGAAACTCTGCAAGAAATAGTTAAAAGGAGCGTAAAAAGGGCAGAAGAAACTGAGGCTTTTTTCTCAGAGCTATGGGAATGCTTGTCGGAACTTTCAAGGGTTCTTAGGGAAAATGGCTATGCGTGCATAGTCATAGGGAACAGGACTGTCAGCAGAGTTAAAATGCCAACGGACCAAATTATCATGGAAATGGGAAATGAGCTGGGACTTGAGCATGTGCGCACCTATTACCGAAGAATCCCGACAAAGTGTATCCCTTGGGCTAACGCACCTGAAAACATCGCTGGACTGAAATGTGAAACTATCGCCAACGAGAGCATAATAGTCCTTAAAGCTTGACCTTTTGCGATTCTCTTGAGGTCCCAAATATATCCAAGAATTTTCGACACCCAGCTCTTAAACTTCTCATAACTCTGATCGCATATTTGGGAGACCCAAAGAACGATACAAATATATTACCAAGAATCTTGTGAAGTTTTCTGAGAGTATAAGCCTCTTCTCAGATTCTCTCCACCTCACGGACTTCTTGGATACTACCACAGCATATTTAGGATTTAAAGTTTCCACATCAGGAACCACGACGTTTGGCTTTCTCTCATTTATGACGGGCATTTTAGGCGAGGTATATCTATGCCGTTCCTTTGATAATCTTTTTAATGTAAAATTGATAGAGGATTTGGAGATGAAATAAAAATAAGGTTCTTTGAAGCAGATATAAGTAAACGATAGGGCGACGTCAAAACCCGCAAAAATATTAATCAGAGAGCCAACAGAAAATCATGCGTTACGACGTGGTCATCCTTGACATGGACGGCACGATTCTCGACTCGCGGGGCAATGCGGACATTGAATACAAATGGGCATACGACGCCTTCGAACGGACGCTTGCGAGGTTCGGCGTCAGGCTGACGATAGACCAGATAAATGAGTATTTTCTCAAGCCGTTAATTCTCAGAGGGAGGCTAGGGGTTTTGGAGTTTTGCGAGCGTTTTGGGCTAGACTGCGAGCTTTTTTGGAGCTTCAGGGAGCAGGACGTCATCGATGCGAAGATTGATGCGATGCGGCGGGGTGAAATAAAGCTCGTGAATGCCGCAAAGCGAGTGCTTTCGTATTTGAGTCGGAAATACGAGCTTGCAGTAGTCAGTGACTCGCAGCAGGAGTGTGTGGATTTCGCAATGCAGCATTTCGGGCTGACGCCGTTCTTTAAGTTCTGGTATGGGCGGGGGTCGCGCCTTGAAGATATTGACTTCAGGAAGCCTAACCCGCATTACATCAACCTCGTGCTGCATAAGCTCCACACGAGAGAAGCCATTTTGGTGGACGACAGTCAACTTGGCGTTCTCGCTGCGAAACGTGCGGGTATAGCCTCCATTCTCATTTTGAAAGAACCTATGAAGATAAAATACGAGCCCACGCACGTCATAAGGGACCTGACGGAATTAGAGATGCTACTCTAACTCTCTGGAATCTCTCCTCTCCCGCTCCAGCCTCTTGCTAACGCCGCGCGCAGCATTTGCTTCAGAACGGCACGGGCGTTCTTTAGATGCGCCATTGCTCTCCTCAGCTCCTTATTCACCGCCTGCAGCGCTTTCAAATCTTTTTTGTCAGCTCTCGCGAATTTCGCCGCCCCTGCATCGTAACTCTCTCCCGCCTGCCCCAACCAGTAATTAAATTCATCAAGTAGGTCCCTCAGCTCCGAAACATCCTCCCCCGCATTTTCAAGAGCATTAAGTTCGCTCTCGAAACTTGCGGAGAACTGCTGCATCTCTCTTAAGATAATTCCCGTCTGGTTAAGGAGTATAAGTGCGGTGTCATATTCCGCACGCACATGCACGCTCTCCCAGTCCTTCTTTATGCTTTTAGCCAGAGATTTAAGCTCTTTCTTGGTGTTAGCGGATTCTACTTCCGTTTTTTTCTGTTGCAGTTGTGAGAGACATCCATCTAATCTCCCAGTCTCTCCAGAAGGCAAGATTCCCGCACGCTCCGCACGCTCGACATATGGTCTCGCGAGCTGAAGTTCCGCAATCAGGTAATCAATGGCTTTGAGCATGTAGTCTTTTGCAGCCGCCTTTAACTCCGCTTCCCCATTTCTGCATCTTAACTCCTTATATTTCTGTTTTGCGTCCGAAAGCTTCTGAGCCGCGATCATATATTCGTCCTTTGCAGTAACGAGCGCTTTTTTCAACGCTCCACACGACTTACCACCAGCCGCTCCGAATTTCGCATCTGCCTGCATCAAAACGCTGCTCATCGGCAGCACTGCAAGCAACATGATGAAAATGCTACAAAGCACCCTAAATAAGAGACCTCTCACCACAAATCTCTCCTCCTTTCTACTTCCTGTTTTTAAAAATAAAGTAAAAGGAGTGTTAGATGTTTTGCCATTTATGCGTTTCGATTTACCTACCGTTGGGCTTTGCGGGTTTAGTTACGACGATTTGGATGGGCCACTTGTGGGTCTCGAATTCTCCACAGCCGCGTAGTATTGCCATGCCCTCACCGCTTGCCGAGAGCCTCCCGTCCCTGACTTTTGCGAGGATAAACATGTCCGTGCCTTCGACATGCACAGTCCCGTTGCCTTTGTAAATCTTCACGCAGCCGAACGTCCATACTTTACCATCGCCCTCAACGCTTATCTGAAAATCCTCGCCAGCGATGAGCAGTTTCCCGACGCCCTCTAAGGTGACATTGCCCGTGCCATAGAGCAGGACAGCGCCGCTACCTTCAGCGTAGAGCGTGCCGTTGCCGACTATTCTCTTCGCTTCAGCGGGTGCGGCGAGCGTTACGAGCGCGCAAAGCATCAATGCCCCGATTATTCCCACCACGAACGCACCCGTTTTTATACCTTTTTTCATATTATCACCTCCTCTCAGTTTAAGGCTCGGCGACGCCGTAGCGGTAACGCCGCCAAAGCCTCGCAGAACCATAATTTTTAGAATAAAATAACGATACTTTCGAGTTTTACAGAATAAAGCTTTATAAAGGTTTATTTTTCCGTTTAAAGCTTTACATTTCCTTTTTTACCTTTACTGCAAATTATATTTACTTTACGCTCGTATTAACGAGAGAATGGTGAAAGCGAGAGCGTTGTTACTATTGTTGCTGTTCCTGCCGCTTTTTCAGACAGCGGCGGCGAGCGTTGTTCACGGCACGATTTACGAATGGTCGAGTCTTGAACCTTTGAGCGGCGTCATAGTCGAGGTCAATTCTACGCCAAAGCAGCGATTCGTGGCGAAAAACGCGGAATACTCCTTCAGCCTGCCCGTCGGCACCTACCAGATTCAGGCGATGTATTACGTAGATGAAACTCTTGTTTACTATTCCGAAGAGAACATTACTGTATTCGAAGAGGGGGATTTCGTTCTCGATCTGATAATGCTGCCCGTTATTGGGGAGGGGCTGCCGTTCGACTATGGCGGCGAGATGCCGGAGTTTGATGAGGATATTTTCGGCGAGGGTGATTTTCCGAGCTTTGCTGTCGCAGCGGCGGCGAGCGTTGTTGGCGTCCTTGCTGCGGCGTTGCTTTTTCTCACATTAAAGCAGCGTAGGCGGCGGGGTGCGCCTAAAATGCAGGAAGAAATGCGGAGGGAGAAAGCTGCTGAAGAGAGGCGGTGGGAGCTGGAGGGACGGCAGGGGCTGCCGAGCGATTTGCGGCTGGTGCTTTCAATAATCGAGAAGGAGGGGGGACGAATTACGCAGAAAAACTTGAGGAAGAAATTGCCATATTCGGAGGCTAAGGTCAGTTTGATGCTTGCGGATTTGGAAGACAGGGGGCTCATCAGGAAGATTAAAGTGGGGAGGGGCAACATAATTGTCCTCAAAAATTACCGCAAAAAGTAACATGCCCGCCGCTTACTGCATTTCGTTGCTAAGCTCTCAGTCTCGGAGGGCTAAACGCTTAAAATATGACCCCCCGCTCTTTCATAAATTCCCGGAGGACAACGGTGGCGTAGCCGCTCTTCGGTAGTGAGAAGCGGAGCCGCACTTTCGTCCTGCCGGCGTGTAGCTCGTCTTCGCCGACCTCGAATCTCAAATTCTGCAGCCGCAAAAGAACCTCACGCCGCCAGCCACGAGATGCAAGTTCTGGAGCCACCTTTACTTTGAAATCCTCAAGAGCGACGCCTTCCCTGTCTAAGACCCGCTGCTCGATTTCGCCTTGCAAGCCGTCCGCAAGCTCGGTCTCGTAGCCAAAGAGCGGGGCGGTGACGAAAGCACGCTGCCGTTTCACGAGACGGTTCACGCCTTCCAACTTACTCTCAGTGACTTTTTCCGTCCTGCTGACGTCCGGGAAGCCGTCCGCACCGCGATAACAGACGATGTCGCCGACGAGCGCCTCTGCGAACGGCACGCCAAGCTCGGCGCACGCTTCAAGGCGATAGCTGAGCGTTAGGTTGAACAGGTATGACTGGTAAGCGTGCACGAACATCCTACGCAGGCTCGAAGGCAGCGAGCGCAACGCGCCGAGGAAGTCGTTATCATCTCTGACGAGGACGTTAAGCATCGCTTTCTCATAACGCAGGAACGGCGGCATTTCTCTTAGACTCTTTTTGAACATACCTTCGGCGCAGAGGCGTCTCGCATTTTTGGCAGCGGCGCTCTCTTCGGGAAAGATTTCCGAGAGGTAGGTCAGGACCGCCGCTCGCAGCTCGCCGCACACGAGATGTTTACCGACGATGTGCGTGATCGGGCGGCTCGTGCCGAAGCGTTGCACGCCAAAGAAGTTGGGGACGCCGCCCACCTTCAAAATCTCGGTGGCTACCGCTTTCACTTTTGCTTCAACCTCGTCGAGAGCTCCGCTCACGTCTCGAATTACGACATCGAACTCATTTCCGCGGAGGTCGCCCAACGCTACTGGCTTCTTGGAACGTCCCAAAACCTCGATTTTAACTCTTGGAAGCTTTACCCTCTCAACGTCTTCCTCGGAAATGCCCCACACGCTCATCTTCTGCGCCGCCACCGCAAACTTGTCCTTCGTGCCAGCAAAGCCTAGTCGCTTCGTCCCGATTCTAAGTGCTGACGCAAGCTCCTTCACTAGCTGTAGGGTGTCCCAGTTCTCCTTCATCACCCTCAAAATAAGGTAGTTTCCATCGCTATCCGCTTCCCAGTCGGTTATTTCCTCGACATGGAAGTCCGAAGGCATCGTTTTTATCCTACCACCTATGCCTTCTGCTGTCGTGAAATAGAAATTTATGCCAAGTCTCCTTTCCGCCTCAGGAGCGCTCTTCAGTTTGATTCTCATTTCACTCGGCTTATTCCTGCCCCCGGCTCACTCTTCATCCTCCACGTCCCAAAGCCCCAGCTCTATCCTCACGGCATCAAGAAGCCCGTGAGCGTAATTTATGCAACCGAATGCCGTCAGCACGTCGCCACGCTCCAGATAAAAGCGAGCATCTTCGTAGTAACGTGTGGCGAGTTCTACTATCCTCTTTAACTCCGCCCTCGGCTCGGAACTTAATGTGGAGAGGAGCTTTTCCAGATTCTTCTTAAACATAACGATGTCGTTTTTGATTCTCTGCACGCCGTCTTCACTCATCATGCTTGTTTGAGTCAGAACATTTAAAAGCACGTCCTCTTTCAGTAGTGACCCACAAAAGCTGGCGAGCGGCGGCGTGTGGCGAGGTGTTGAGCGATGCGTCATGCCAGAAGGCGGCTGAGCCCTATACTCCCCTCAAAGACCTCCTCCGCAGGACCGGTCAAGTAGGCGCCGTTCTCGGCGTCGCCTAAAATTTCGACGATGAGATTGCCGCCCTGTGTATGCACGAGTATTGGGCGTCGTGCGTCCACGATGCGAAGTTTTGCAAGTGTGAGCGCTGATGCCGTCGAGCCCGTCCCGCACGATAACGTCTCGCCGACGCCCCGCTCGTAGGTGCGCACGCTTATCTCGTTCTCACAGACTATCACGACGAAGTTCACGTTCGTCCTGTTCGGAAAAGCTTTGTGACGCTCTATCGCCCGTCCCAGCCCTGCAATGTCAACCTCGTCGAAGCTACGGACTATCAAAACCGCGTGCGGGTTGCCGATGCTCAGCGCCGTCAGCTTGAAACGCCCGTAGCCCTCCACATGGAACTCTTCGTCGAGCATATGGAAAGAGGGACGTCCCATGAAGACCCGAACGGCACCGTCCTCCAAGACTTCCGGCGTGATGATGCCGCCCAGCGTTTCAACATCGAACTTCCTCTTACGCACGATACCGTGCTCATAAACGTATCTTGCGAAGCAGCGGATGCCGTTCCCGCTCATCTCCGCCTCAGAGCCGTCGGCATTGAAGATGCGCATACGCACGTCACAACGCTCCGAACTGCACACGAAGAGCACGCCGTCCGCACCGACTGAGAAGCGGCGGACGCAAAGGCACCGAGCGAGCTCGCCTTTCCTCTCTTCAGGTATTTTATCATCACGGTCATCTATGAGGATGAAGTCGTTGCCCGCCCCGTGCATTTTGACAAAGCTCAGTTCATCCACATCGCCCACCCCACATTGCGTCCTTGACGACTGCCACCAGCTTTGTCGTCATCCTCGCCGTTCAACTCGCTCGCCTTCGCCGTAGAACAGCGCCAACGCCCGCATCGGGCACGCATTTATACAAACGCCGCACTGCACGCACTTCGCTTCTTCGAGGGCGACTTGCCAGTCGGCGTCGAAGCGGAAAACGCCCTTCGGGCATATAGAGACGCAGGCGCCACAATGCACGCACCTCGTCTCGTCCCAGACGATTAGCTTCTTTAATATTCTCACTTCGACGCCTCGCTCCTTAAAAAGCTCGACGACCCGCCTCGCTTTGTCATCCGGGACGTCAACAACCACTTCTGCATGGACAGCATCCACGTATGCTCTGTCTATGTTTATCTTTGCGCCCGTTTCCAGAATGATTTCTGCGGTGTAAGGGCGCTCATGTAAATACGACGGAAACCTCAACAGCAACTTCATCCCGCTCACCTACCAACGAGCTTGCTTATCTGGTCGCTCGTCACCATTCCCAAAACGTGCCCTTCGTCGTCAACGACAGGCATCGCAGAAATGTCAAACTGCTCGAACTTACGCACGACAACGTCCACAGGCTCGTCCGGCTTCGCAGTCACCACCCGCCGCGTCATGATTTTGTCGAGAGACTCATACTTAAAAGCCACCGCCAACGAGAGGTCCCAGGCGGTCACGATGCCCACGAGCTTGCTCTCGACGTCCACTACGGGTATATGCGTGAATTTACCCCTAACAATTGCTTTCGCCACGTCCTCCAAGCTCGCATCCTCACGCACCACCTTAAACATCCTGGACATCACGTCTTTTACCAACGGTAGCTCCCTCGTCTGCTTCATCGGCTTCACCTCACCCACCGTCGGCAACCTCGCCACCGGCTCGGTCAATAAAAACTCGCCACGCTCTATCTGCCGTTTCAGCTCCTCGGCAACCTTCTTCGCCATGTGAAAGCTTGAGAGCGGAGACGCCGGCACCTCTTTCCCCTCTATCTCTAATTTCCCGGATTTTAGCTCTTCATACGTTGCCATCCTGACCACGGGGCGGTCCCGCCTTGGCACGCCGTAATCAACGACTTCTGTGACAATTTCGGCGTCGGAGACGCCCGTGTGCTTCGCAATCTCCTCATTCAGCACAGGTATCGGCACGCTTATACCCACGTAGAGCGTGACGCCATATTTGTAAAAAACTGCAGCTCTCAAAAACTCCTTCCTCATCTTTTTTAAGTTTCCTAAAACCATAAGCGTGCCCTTCTTTTTCAGGGGTTCATGCTGCGTCCCCTCGCCGATGATGTAGCCTTTAGCGCCGCCCACGAGTATGCGGGTGCCGACGCCGAGCACCTCGTAATCCGGATCGTTGCAGAGCGGAGAAAGCTCCCCGGCGCCGCAGAACGTTGCGTTCCCGTAGTTGGGGAGCAGTGTGCCCATGTACGTGTAAAGCGTCCTGTCGGTCGAGTTCGTCGCCGCACTGTATCGTTGGTAAGCATTTCTCGGGTTGACCATGACGGCTTGGTTGAGGTCGGCGAGCGTGATTTCGGTCTCGATGCTCTTCCGCGGGTAGCAGTCGGTGCCGTGCGCAATAGCCCGCACCTCCACCCCCTTCCCCGAAATCAGCTCCTCGATGACGTGCGCGCCGCCGTATTCGGGGTTGCG
>Ga0164311_10001617_pt1 | contig 11195 bp, 6 predicted proteins | sample GuaBasSedimGuay2_FD_121796 | JGI IMG/M metagenome (GOLD analysis project Ga0164311, IMG submission 121796) | Subseafloor sediment microbial communities from Guaymas Basin, Gulf of California, Mexico - Guay2, Core 4569-9, 9-12 cm | ecosystem: Environmental > Aquatic > Marine > Hydrothermal vents...
CGATCGTACAGGCGCACTTCTGCTTCCAACGCATGGGGGGCAGAAACCCAGTGCAACGTTCCTTTAACTTTACGTCCATCCGGCGCCCAACCACCTCGTGTCTCCGGATCATAAGTACAGTGCAGTTCAACCACTTCGCCGGTGTTTTCATCTTTCACCACCCCCACACAGGTGATGTAATAAGCATATCGTAGCCGTACCTCACGACCTGGCGCCAGACGGAAAAATTTTTTCGGCGGATTTTCCCGAAAATCATCTCGCTCAATGTACAGAATTCGGGAAAAGGGAACCTTTCGTGTTCCCATAGTTGGATCCTCTGGATTGTTTATTGCCTCCAGCTCTTCAACCTGGTCTTCTGGATAATTGTCAATAATCACCTTGAGTGGATGCAACACACCCATGACTCGGGGAGCACGTTTGTTCAAATCTTCGCGAATGCTGTGTTCCAGCAACGCTATATCAACTATGCTGTCCCGTTTAGCTACCCCAATACGTTCGCAAAAATTTCGGATCGATTCTGGTGTGTAGCCTCGTCTGCGCAAACCAGATATTGTAGGCATGCGGGGATCATCCCAACCGGTAACGTAACCACCCTCCACTAATTCCAGAAGTTTCCGTTTACTTAATACAGTGTAGCTAAGATTGAGGCGAGCAAATTCGATCTGTCGAGGATGATGAACGTTTAATTCATCCAAAAACCAGTCGTACAAGGGACGATGATCTTCAAATTCTAGGGTACAAATGGAATGTGTGATTCCCTCAATAGAATCAGAAAGGCAATGGGCAAAGTCGTACATTGGATAAATGCACCACTTGTCACCTGTTCGGTGATGGGTAGCATGAAGAATCCGGTAAATGACAGGGTCTCGCATATTTAAATTTCCAGATGCCATATCAATTTTTGCTCTAAGTACACGAGATCCATCCTCAAATTCACCTGCGCGCATGCGCTGGAACAAGTCAAGGTTTTCCTCAACCGAGCGATTGCGATATGGACTTTCCTTGCCGGGTTCAGTGAGAGTCCCACGATACTCTTTGATTTGCTCCGGACTCAAATCGCAAACGTAGGCCTTGCCCTTCTTGATCAATTGCACCGCATACTGGTAAAGTTGCTCAAAATAATCTGAAGTGTAAAACAATCGATCCCCCCAATCGAATCCCAGCCAGCGAACATCTTCAATAATCGAATTCACATATTCGATTTCCTCTTTGCTAGGATTGGTGTCATCGAAACGCAAATTGCACCAGCCTCCATATTCGGCAGCAAGGCCAAAATTGAGGCAGATCGACTTAGCGTGGCCAATGTGCAAGTAGCCGTTCGGCTCGGGGGGGAAGCGCGTATGCACCCGACCACCGTACTTATTTGTGCGCAAATCTTGGTCAATGATTTCACGGATAAAATTGGAAGGAGGGGTAACTGTTGTAGTTACAGTATTCTTTTCATTTTTCTGTTTATTACCATTTCCCAACTTTCGCATAGCCTCCTTACCTCTGTAAATTAGTTAACCTTTACAAAGTCCTTTTTTTATTCCTCTACCTGAGGCAATTGGCTAATAGCCTCTTCGATTTTTTCCTTTGGATACTCATAATCCTGCAATTTCCCTGCTAAAAATTCATCATAGGCAGAAAGATCGATAAGTCCATGGCCGCTGAAATTGAACACAATCACCTTTTCCTGTTTTGTTTCTCTACAGCGTTTTGCTTCGGCGATAACAGCAGCAATGGCATGATTGGTCTCCGGAGCAGGGATGAAGCCCTGAGTACGAGCAAAATCGCGACCGGCTTCAAAAGCCGCTATTTGATGATAGGCTTCCGCACGAATTAACCCTGTTTTGCACATTTGGCTAACTAGAGGTGCCATACCATGGTAACGCAAACCACCAGCATGAATCTTTGGTGGAATAAAATTATGCCCCAGGGTGTACATCTTTAGCATCGGGGTTAATCCCGCAACATCACCAAAATCGTACCGATGTGGCCCCTTGGTAAGAGTAGGAGTAGCAGTAGGCTCTACAGCAATGACATCTATTTCTTTACCTTTAAGTTTGTCGTGGATAAAGGGAAATGTAAAACCAGCAAAGTTGCTACCTCCACCTACGCATCCTATAAGCACGTCAGGATATTCATCAATTTGGGCCATCTGTTTTTTGGTTTCTAATCCAACAATTGTCTGATGCATCAGGACATGATTAAGTACACTTCCCAACGAATATTTGGTGCCGGGATGCGAGACGGTCTCTTCCAGTGCCTCGCTAATGGCAACTCCCAGGCTGCCAGGGGAATCTGGATCTTTGGCGAGAATATCACGTCCCACTTTGGTACGCGAAGAAGGACTGGGGAAAATTTCTCCGCCCCAAAGTTGGATCATAGAACGCCGGTAGGGTTTCTGGTAATAGCTTACTTTTACCATGTAGACAATACATTTCAAGCCGAAAAGATTAGTAGCAAATGCTAACGCACTTCCCCATTGGCCAGCGCCCGTCTCGGTAGCGATACGCTCCACACCCTCCTTCTTGTTGTAGTACGCCTGTGCCACTGCAGTGTTAGGCTTGTGACTACCAGGCGGGCTGTAACTTTCGTTCTTGAAATAAATCCGTGCAGGCGTTTCCAGATACTCCTCTAAACGTGTAGCTCGCACTAAAGGAGTCGGACGCCATAATTGATAAACCTCCAATACTTCGTCTGGAATAGTAATCCACCGTTCACGGGACATTTCCTGCTTGATCAACTCCATAGGAAAAATGGGAGCTAAATCGTCGGGGCCAACAGGCTTTTTTGTTACAGGATGTAGAGGCGGGGGTGGTAATTCGGGTAAATCAGCCTGAATATTATACCATTGCTGCGGCATCTCCTCTGCTTTGAGCTGAATCATTTGAACTTCCATTTCAACCTCCTTTGGTTTTTTGATTAGAGACACAAATTGAAAAAGCCCGTTGTCTACAAACGGGCTCTCGCTAAAACAAAACAGTCAAACTTACGGTAGAGAAGCGATCGACCCTGCTGAGATCCATAGGCACCAATACCCTCCTTGTCACCTACAGATACGCTCGAAACTATGCCGATAGCTCATTGTCCTTCTCCGCCTAATGGTTTCAGTAGATAGTATAAAGAAAAAAATTGAGAAAATCAAGTTTTTTGTCATGATTTTTGAATGTTAGTCGCTCCGTTATTAGGGCTGCCAAAACCGCTTTCAACAAATCTCCAGGCAGGAAAATCAAAATTCCGAACCATAATACCTGACGAAGTGAAAAATTGACCCGCCAGTAAAGATTTTGAATGAAATACAAATACGTAGCCCCAATAACATAGATTACACTGATAGCAAAACAATTACGCAGTAAAACAGAAACTAAAATCTTCCCTCGGTGATGATTGTTGTTCATCTCTACCCTGGCTACAGGAAAATTTTTACCTGCCACAAAAGCTGCAACAGGAAAAGCACAAAGGTAACCAAAAGATGGAGACAGTATTATTCCCAACCCGCCGCCGCCAGCGAACACTGGCAACCCAGCCAGCCCAATGAAAAGGTAAAGAAGTTGGCTCAGCCCGCCTAACCGACTTCCTAATAGATTGCCACTTAATAACACAAACAAAACCTGAAGTGTAAATGAAATCGGTACCATAGGAAGACGAATTTGAGCCCCTACAAAAGTTAATGCAGCAAAAAGAGCCGCCAGCAAAAGTCCTTGAAGACGTGTTTGAACTTCCATTGCAACTCCTAGTAAAACGGACCCAATACACCTCTATCTAAATATCAGATGTAATTATAAGAAACTAACATAAGAAAGGCAATAAGATTTTTCTCTTGATTTTAATTCTTTTTCATCCTATACTTTGTTATTAAACCCAACAGATGTGTAAGCTAATCATGTCCACAAATTTTTGCAGACTATTATCCATTGTATCTTGCTGGGTAATTATGGGCTCCACGGGGACAGCACAAACTGTGCTGTACGAGTTTTCGCTACCCAGACAACAATGCAATAAGCACAAGACCTTGCTAACGCCATGTGGCAACCTGTTACGCCCACGTATTGGATTAGCATTGAGCGGAGGTGGTGCGCGGGGGATTGCACAAATTGGTGTGCTAAAGGTTTTGGAAGAACACAACATCCCAGTAGACGCTATTGTAGGTACCAGTATTGGTAGCATTATCGGTGGCCTTTACGCCTCCGGCTACACTGCTGATGAGATTTGGCAAATCGCCCGCAGGATTAACTGGAGCAATATCATAGTGGATCAACCGGAACGCACCAGCCTCTTTTTGTCCCAGAAACAATGGCGAGGCAAGTTTTTGGTCTCTGTACGGCTAAAAAATTTCAGCCCTGAAATACCCGCAGCAGTATCGCCGGGACAAAAACTCTACGATGTTCTATCTAAGGTTATTCTGAAAGCGCCTTTTCACGCAAAAGAAAGTTTCAACGATCTTAAAATTCCTTTCCGAGCAGTTGCCACAGACTTAGTCACCGGTAAAAAAGTGATTTTTCAACAGGGTGACTTAGCGGAAAGCATGCTCGCCAGTTCTGCCATCCCACTATTGTTCTCTCCCGTGGAGAAAGATTCCTCCCTTTTAGTAGACGGCGGATTATTGGATAATATCCCCATCGATGAAACCCGACGTTTAAACGTTGATTTAGTTGTTGCAGTGAACACCACTTCGCCACTTCGTAAGCCCGATGAGCTTTCTGTTCCCTGGAAAATAGCTGATCAAGTAACAACTATCATGCAGCAAAAGCAAAAGTTAGCGCAACTGCAGAAGGCTGATATTGTAATCAAACCCGAATTTCCTGATAATACAAATATCGACTTCCACAATTTGGAGAAAGTCTACTCTGCAGGAGTTCAGGCGGCTCGTAGTAATCTTAACCTCCTTCTGCGTCGTATTGAACAGGCCAAACTTAAAATGCTAACCAACCCTGATCGTAATTTTAATGTTGATTCAGTTATTGTCATAGTCAAAGGCTCTGTTCCAGATTCTTTGAAACCTCGCATTGTTCATGGTTCCAAAATATGGCGCGCAATTGAGATCTACGATTTATTGAATCACTATTTCCAGTGTGGCTGGTGGAACTCAATTCGGGCGAGGCTAATTGAGAATTCGGGCAAGCATATCTTGCAATTCGTCTTTTCCCCAAACCCAGTTGTTCAAACGGTCAACATTTCACATGGAGGAATTTTACCTGATAGCCTGATCAATGCAACTCTCCACCTAAAAGTTGGCTTGCCCTTTAACTCTACCTTGTGGCAAAGGACTCGCGAACAACTTTTTCGACTCTATCGTTCCAAAGGCTATTCTTTAGCGACTATCAATAATGTAAATTTGGACACCCTCAACGGAATATTTTCCTTTACCATTCACGAAGGCAAAATTGCTAATATCGTGGTAACGGGAAACACCCGAACGCGTAACATGACAATTTTAAGAGAGTTCCCGCTAAAAGAAGGCGATATTTTCAACTACTACTTTGCCCAACGAGGGTTAAGAAATGTCTACGGTTTGGGACTATTTAACAGGGTACAATTAAACTATAATTGGCATCAAAATCAACTCCAACTTCAGATCAAGGTAGAAGAAAAAAGCCCTTTTTTACTCCAGGTAGGATGGAATTATTCTCGCGAGCGACGATTCAAATATTTATTGGAATTAACTGACGAAAACATATTAGGCACCGGCAGCAGACTCTCCTTAATCAACATCTACGGAAAACGAGACCAACTCTATCAATTGCTCTGGCAAACTGATCGAATATTTCGTACCTATTTGACTTCTACCGTTGATTTACATTTTCACCAGGCCAACCAATTCATCTACACCAAGGGCAATATCCTTGGCGAGTACCAGGAACGTCGAAGTGGCGTGCGATTTTCCATCGGACAGCAGGTACAACGTCTGGGTACCATCTCAGCTGAAATTACCATAGAGGCTATTTCGCTTCGCCATGTTTCGGGAAAAGGTTATCCAACCTCTCGCACTCATCAAGCAAAAATTCGCCTTCAATCTATTGTGGATTCTTTGGACAAAATCCCTTTTCCCTCACGTGGTAAGTATCATCACTTTTACTATGAAGCTTCCAGTGAATTTTTAGGTAGCGAAGTCTCCTTCTTTAAACTCTATTCTTCCATGGAAACCTATTTCACTCTGGAGCATATTTTTACTTTTCATCCTAAAATAGCCTGGGGCACTTCGGACATCACTACCCCTTTTCAAGAAATGTTTCATTTGGGGGGAGCAAATTCTTTCTATGGTTGGTATGAGCGAGAAAAGCTGGGACGCCGTTTCTTTCTTGCCAGCATCGAAGGCCGTTTGTTACTGCACAAATCGTTACCCCTGAACATCTACTGGGGTATGCGGTACGACGTTGGGGCAATATGGGAGAATAGTTTGCAAGAAATTAATTGGAGCGATTTTGTACAGGGTTATGGAACCTACCTTGCATTTGATTCATTCGCTGGGCTAATATCTATCCATTATGGTGAAAATACTACGGGAAGAAAAGAATATTATCTGACTGCAGGTTTCCACTTTTGATTTGAACTAAACATCCACAAACCTAACTCCCACAGAGAATTTACAACCTAAGGGACTTTAATTCTTTTCATCTCTCTTGAGAAGCTTGTCCCTTTCCATGTTCCATTTTACCCAATTGGTTTGTTCATCCGAATCTTGGAGAGAAAAATCCCCGGTGGCAAGTACCTGTCCCTTACGTCCAATCTTTATTTTTTGCATTTCTCTGACGATATAGGCCCACTCTTCGAGCGTAACTTCTTGGGGACCAGGGACCTCATGGGGACCTTCGATCTGATAAGGTTTGCCAATCTCCATAGGCTTTAACCCTGTCTTTTCCGGCACATTCGAAACTACCACGGCACCAGTGTACACTCGAAATTCAGTAGTGGAATCGGTAGCGACACTCAGACGAAATTTCGTGCCGGTTATGGCTGCTCCAGCAATTGGCGTGTCCAATCTAAACTTTATCCCCTTTTGTTTTTTAGACAAATTAGCCCACAGGTCTCCTTTTTCCACTTTCAAAATCGTCTCCTGGACTTTCTCTTTGGATTCCTCATACAGCTTGATGATATCGATAATGGTTTCGGGGGCTAAGCGAATAATATCTAACCCCATTAGTTCAATCTCAGCTCGGGAACGCTGATAAGTACGTACCCTGTCGCCAGCAATAACATCACTGTTTTGGGGTACTCGCACCCAGTTGATCAATTGAGGGTTCTTCTTACTAACTCGACCATCTACGTAGGTTACTATCCCCTTTTCCTCCATTTTGCTGGAGCGAAGGATAAAAGGAAATAAAGCCACAATGCTCACTATCAAAATGGACCGTAAAACAATTGCCCAAAATCTTTTCATGAAATTATCCCTTCAGCTTGTTAAATGTCTTGGTTTAATACCCATTAAGTTCTCTATGAGGTCAAAACATCCTGCCTGAGATTTTTAATCATACGGCGGCTTTGCGAAGTGCTTTTTTGAGATCATGAATCTGACGCCGTATCGACTTTAGCTCATTACGATTGTGCGCTGCTATTGCTTCATCTCGTTTCTTCTTTAATTCTCTGATTTGAGCTTTAATGCGAGTTTTATCAATACCAACCACTGCATGATGTACGTGCATGTCAATGTTAAGGGCCTTGCATAGCGCTGCTAATAGATGTTCCTTGTTCAATTGGGTGTAGCCCCTTAGTGCTTCATGATCCAGGCCTGCTGCGATTTCTCGAAGTTCCGCTACCGTTTTGTGCTTGAGTTCTTCATAAGTGAATGACATTGCTTTAACCCTCCCTTCTATGCGATGGTTAACATCCGATTTAGGGACTTCAGTATCGAATCCACCCGGGGGTCAAGATAATCGGTGAGTCCCTGAGAAGTTTCACCATATCCGCAAAGCTCCGATAGAGAAATTCCTTTCTACATAAGTGTGAGTGTACCTTGCTTCTAATTTGCTATCGTCGAACAAGGGTTGCGCCAGTCAGCCGATCTGACCGAAAAACTCTGATTGATACAAAGAACTTATTCCTGTTCTTTCACCACCCGGGCGATGTCAGCAATACGATCACCTTTATTCAAACGAATCAGTCTAACCCCCCGAGCATTGCGCCCCATGATTCTAATCCCCTTCACGTTTTGCCGAATAATTTGACCATTGGTTGTTACAATCATCAGATCATCATCATCGAAAACACCCTTCATAGCAATCAAATGGCCTGTCTGCTCAGTAGTACGGATAGCAATAATCCCTTTGCCCCCCCGATGAATTGTGCGATACTCTTCCATCCTACAACGTTTGCCAAACCCATTTTCGGTAACAACCAGTAGCGTGGCACCACGTTCCACGGTAACCATTCCGATTACTTTGTCTTTTGGGGACAAGGTTATTCCTTTTACTCCTGCGGCGTTACGGCCCATATCACGCACATCCGACTCGTGGAACCGCAGCGCTTTGCCTTCCCAGGTTCCAAGGATCAACTCGTGATTCCCATCGGTTAGCTTGACCTCAATGAGGTTATCACCTTCTCGAATGTTGATAGCATTGATTCCGTTCCGCCGTGGATTACTAAAAGCGATCAAATTAGTCTTTTTTATCAGGCCTCGCTCGGTAGCCATTACTAAAAAATGCTGATCATCAAATTCCCTTACCTTTACAAAAGCCTTGATACTTTCTCCGCGGGAGAGCTTAAGAAAATTAACAATAGCACGTCCCTTAGAAGCACGTCCAGCCTGCGGAATCTCATAAACCTTTACCCCGTAGCAACGCCCCAAATTAGTGAAGAAAAGCATGTATTCATGTGTGGAAGCTACGAAAAGATGCTCGACAAAATCGTTCTCCTCGGTGACTGCCCCGATGCAACCCTTGCCGCCGCGCATCTGTCTCCGATACCCAGAAACAGGAAACCGTTTGATGAATCCATTGTGGGAAATAGTAATAACCATATCCTCTTCGGCAATTAAGTCTTCCAGCTTGAATTCCTCTACATCGGTGATTATTTCCGTGCGCCGGTCATCATCATATTTTTCCTTTAACGCTATTAACTCATCTTTAATGAGCTGCATCCGTAAGGGATGACTCTCCAAAACACTGCGTAAGTAGGCAATAAATTTAATTGTCTCCAGATACTCTTCTTCGATCTTTTTTCTCTCCAGGCCAGTCAATCGTTGCAACCGCATATCCAGAATTGCTTGAGCTTGAATTTCCGAAAGCTTGAAACGTCGCATCAAATTACTTTTTGCAGTCTGGGGATTACGCGACTTCTTAATAAGCTCAATGATTTCATCAATATTGTCTAAAGCAATCTTTAATCCTTCCAGAATGTGGGCACGTTTTTCAGCCTTGTCAAGGTCAAATTTGGTACGCCTCACTACTACTTCATGGCGAAAGTCGATGAAATGCTGCAACATTTGCCGAAGATTGAGCACGCGAGGCTGACCATCAACTAACGCCAGCATAATCACCCCAAAGGTGATCTGCATCTGGGTATGCTTGTAAAGCTGATTAAGTACGACCTCTGGTTGTGCATCCCGTTTCAACTCTATTACGATGCGAAGCCCATCCCGATCCGACTCATCTCGTAAATCAGTAATCCCTTCGATCCTTTTGGCTTGAACTTGTTCAGCGATCTTTTCCAACAGATTGCTCTTGTTGACCTGATAGGGGATTTCGGTGACAACAATGTGTTCTTTACCCCCCTTGACCGTTTCAATATTAGCTTTAGCCCGCAGGAGAAGCTTCCCTCTTCCTGTTTGGTACACAGAGGAGAGTTCCTCGGTACCGTAAATAATTGCTCCGGTAGGAAAATCGGGACCTTTCACGTATTGCATTAACTGCTCAATGCTTGCATCGGGATTGTCAATCAAAGCTACCAAGCCGTCAATCACTTCACCGAGATTGTGTGGTGGGATATTAGTTGCCATTCCGACCGCAATACCTGATGAACCATTCACCATAAGATTCGGCAAAATAGTAGGTAATACAGTAGGCTCTTGGAGTGTTTCATCAAAATTCGGGACAAAATCGACTGTGTTTTTTTCGATGTCGCGCAGCAATTCCATGGCAATAGGCGCCAATCGGACTTCAGTATATCGCATTGCCGCGGGAGAATCGCCATCAATTGATCCGAAATTTCCCTGTCCGTCAATCAATGGATAGCGCAAGGAAAAATCCTGCACCATTCGCACCATAGTGTCGTAAACAGCAGCATCTCCATGGGGATGATACTTTCCCAATACTTCTCCAACAACCCGAGCACTTTTCTTATAGGGTCGCTCTGGCAGCAAGCCCAATTCGTGCATTCCATACAATACCCGCCGATGAACGGGTTTAAGTCCATCGCGTACATCTGGCAGAGCACGAGCTACTATTACCGACATTGAATAGTCGAGATAGGAATCTTTCATTTCCTCTTCGATTAGTACCGGGATTACTCGCTCGCGTGCAATTGCCATAATTGTAACCTAACCTCCTCTTTAGATATCCAAATTGCGTACGTATTTAGCATTTTGCTCAATAAATTGACGCCTTGGTTCAACTTTGTCACCCATTAAGGTACTGAAGATTCGATCAGCTTCGAATGCTTCTTCAAGGGTAACCTGACGAATAGTGCGTCTTTCTGGATCCATTGTGGTTTTCCACAGCTGCTCTGGGTTCATTTCCCCCAGCCCCTTATAGCGTTGAATGGTAACTCCCTTTCTGTCTAATTTACTCAATATCTCATCCCGCTCGTCATCATCATATGCATAGTATTCTTCTTTGCCTTTTTGGATTCGATACAACGGGGGCTGAGCGATGTAGATTCGACCAAGTTCAATAAGCTCCCGCATGTAGCGAAAGAAGAAAGTAAGAAGTAAGGTACGAATATGGGCACCATCGACATCGGCATCAGTCATGATGATAATCTTATGATAGCGTACTTTTTCGGGAGCAAATTCGTCGGTACCGATCCCTGTGCCTAAGGCGGTAACGATGGTACAGATCTCATCGTTGGCCAAAATTTTCTCTAATCGAGCCTTTTCTACGTTAAGAATTTTCCCTTTCAATGGAAGAATAGCCTGAAAGCGTCGGTCTCTGCCTTGTTTCGCTGAACCACCAGCGGAATCTCCCTCGACCAAGTAAATTTCACAGTGCCGGGGATCGCGAATTGAACAATCGGCTAATTTACCCGGCAGTCCATTACTTTCAAAGGCCGATTTACGA
>Ga0164311_10001618_pt1 | contig 11194 bp, 11 predicted proteins | sample GuaBasSedimGuay2_FD_121796 | JGI IMG/M metagenome (GOLD analysis project Ga0164311, IMG submission 121796) | Subseafloor sediment microbial communities from Guaymas Basin, Gulf of California, Mexico - Guay2, Core 4569-9, 9-12 cm | ecosystem: Environmental > Aquatic > Marine > Hydrothermal vents...
CTACATAAGAGAAGCTGTAGAGAAATATGGAAGCGTTCTCATTTTTTCTAATACTAGGCCAACCGTCGAGATGCTCGGTAGCAGGCTCAAGCTTTGGGATATAAAGTTTCCAGTATACGTTCATCATGGAAGCTTGTCTCAGGAGGAGAGGATTAGAATCGAGGATATGCTTAGAGCGGGCAAGATAAAAGGCGTTGTCTGCACTTCGTCTATGGAGCTTGGGATAGATATTGGGCACGTAGACTTCGTTATTCAATATAATTCCCCTAGAGAAGTTAGAAGGCTTATACAGAGAATAGGAAGGTCTGGACACGGCATAGGCAGAGTTAGTAAGGGAGTTGTGCTCGTGGGGGATAGCGATGATGCCTTAGAAGCTATCGTACTCGTAAACTTACTAAAGCTTGAAAAGATAGAGCCTTCGATCCCGCCGCGGAAACCTTTCGATGTTTTAGCTCACGAAATAGTGGGTTTTGCTCTTACTGGATTGTATACGCCAGAGGAGATATACGAGCTAGCTAGGAAAACTGTTCCCTATAGAAGCTTGGAATGGATAGAGTATGAGGAATTATTGAAGTTTCTCGAAGATATCGGATTGGTCCGGATGAGGGGGAAATATGTTAGGCCTGCCGGTAGGAGAAGCTACGACTATTTCTATGGAGTTTTGTCTATGATTCCCGAGGTAAAGCAGTATGATGTTGTTGAAAGAGATAGCGGTGATTTTATCGGCCTACTAGATGATTTCTTCGTATCAGAGTACTGCGAGCCGGGTGCAAGGTTTATAATGGCTGGTAGACCGTGGGAGGTGGTTTCTCTCACAGAGAATACAGTATACGTTAAGTCTATAGAAGATTATAGAAGTGCGATCCCAAGCTGGGTTGGCGAGGAAATCCCGGTTCCTTTCCACGTAGCACAAGAAGTTGGTAGAATTAGAGGAGAAGTTGAAAAGCTCGCTCAGAAAGGTTTAGGTTTGAAAGAGGTAGCTGAGGTAGTTTCCCAAAAATATGGAGTAAGCGTGAAAACCCTTGAAAAGGCTATTTTAAGCGTCTATTGCATGGCTAGAGAGGGCGTACCAGTTCCCACTCACCGGAGAATAGTTGTGGAAGATGCGGAGGGTATAATTGTAGTGCATGCCCATTTTGGAAATAGGGTTAACCGAGTACTCGGGAAATACTTGTCATATAGGATTTCAAGGCTTTTCGGCTTACCTGTGTACGTCTCCGAGAAACCCTACAGGATATTGCTAAGAGTTGAGGGGGTTGGTATGGAGGAAATAGAGGCTATTCTAAAAGATACTACTGTTGAAAAGTTTAAGAAGCATTTAATTGCGGCTGTAGAAGAAAGTCGTATATTCAAGTGGAGGCTGCAGCAGGTTGCAAGGAAAATGGGAGTTATCGAGCCTGGAACTATGCTAGCTAAGGGAGATGTAGAAAAGCTTGCTATATCTCTTAAAGATACTCCGCCCTACAAAGAAGCTTTAAAAGAGGTTTTGTATAAGGATATGGATTTGGAGAACGCGCTCAAAGTTGTGAAAAAGATAGAGCAGGGAGAGATCGAGGTTAAGCCTGCCCTGGGACCTACAAGGTTAACTCTCGAGCATTACAGGTATTTAAGCGAGTATTTAGAACCTGTATCTCCGGAGAAAAGAGATATGATTAATTTAATGATGTTCAAGATAAGGCTTTTTTCGAGCTTTATAAGCCTTGCATGTCTCGAGTGTGGATATGTGTGGAGCTCTCCTGTCGCCGAGCTCGTCGAAAGGCTTGAATGTCCCGCTTGCTTCTCTGACAGACTGGCTTTCGATGCTGTTAGCGAGAGGGAGATGAATCTACGGCTTAAAAAATGTAAAAAAGGTAAGGGTAAAGGCTGTAGAAAATTCTGGAGTAGTGTTAAGGCTTTACAGAGTTATGGACTAGGTGCAATACTTGCCAGAGCAGCAGGCTTTAGCTTCCGCGATGTTTTAAAGATAGCTGAAGGTTACGATGGAAATATTGATTCTTTCGTAAAGAAATTATGGATAGAACGCAAAAAGAGAATTATTAAGGAGAAAAGTAAAAGCTAAATTATTCAGTCTTAATCCCTAAGAGCTTTTTAAAATCGATTTCTATCCTAGATCGCCAGCCCACAACTATATCATCATTATCTTCTTCAAGGTAGCCGAGCTTTATCAATTTTTCAACAACATAGCCTACCCTCCACTTACCAAATTTTGAATGTAAAACTTCCAAAAGCTGCTTTCTAGGCGCTCTGCTATTTCTCGAAAGTAGGTATAGCAGGGAAACGGCTAAAATCGCGATATCATCTATTCTCCACCCCGACGTTTTAAGTTCTTGCAGCGTGGGCGCTTCTTTCAGAACGGGGACAAAAAGTGCTTTTCTTAGAGCAGTCTTATCCTCGTCAAAACTTAGAAACTTGCCATTCTCGTCAACTATTTTAATTGTTATACCAAAGTTCTCCAGAGAATCATTTAAAGCCTTAACAACTTCAACGAAGTTTTCACCTAGAAATTTCCGCAGTTCCCAACCTTTAACGCCAGGCTTTCCCCTGCTCCTATAAAGCAGGATTCTAGCGGCTTTTCTAATTTTTGCCGAGGGTATTCTAGCAGGCATTGGCTGTAGCCTCTAACGATATAACTATAGATTGATATTCTCCGTTTTGGGGGGCTTTAACTATGAAATATTTTTCTTTTAACGGATTATAAAATATGCTAATCCTTCCCATAGTAGCCAAATAGGAGATAGCATATGCTTTAAAAAATCTTTTCAAGGGTTCGTCATCCGCTATTATCTCGCTGTAATCAACGAGCTTATTTTTGCTTATTTTCTTCGCTATCTCCTCTTCAACCTCCTCAACAACTTTTCTCAAGTCGATTTTCGCGATTAAACCCAATTCTTCGAGCTCCCTACCCGTTATAATCTTCGTTTCCTGCCCTTGCACTTCCTCTAGCACGAACCTTTTCCTTAATGATAAATAGTTCAAGGCCCGTAAAACATCAGTCCACGTTATCTGCTCCAGTTCAATTATCGGATGCATAGCGTTTGCAAGCTCTTTAGCAAGCTCCTGCTTAGATAACGTAGATATTTTAAGCAATGCTATGAAGGGGCCTAAAACCAGTAGAGAAGACCTTCCTTTAACCCATTCCTCCTGCTCTTTAATAACTTCAGCTATTTGCTCTAGGATTTCAGCATCGACTATCAAATCTTCATCAGTTAGCTCTGGAAGAATTTTCTCAAGCTCTCCGATAAAATACCTAATATCTATTTTGAAGGGATCGGAAGCCTTTCGCAACGTTTCAGTTAACTCTTCCAAAAGCTCCCTAAGCTTAACCCGCGCCTCCACGCTCAAAACGATCACCCAATAAGAGAGGGAGAAGATGCTGTCTTAACCTTTTGAACTAGTATAATGTTCGCGTTTTCCGGCATTTTATCCATAGGTCCCGGGGTTATCAGAATGTATTGAATATTCCTATTTTCTTCAGCTTGGTGAATAACCATGTCGAGTATAGCCGCCCTATTACTTGGATCCATGTGAACATCAAACTCGTCAATAGCCCTCAAAGGAGATTTTATGTGGGATTGCAAAGCTAGCAAAAAGCACATTATTGCTGTAGATCTTTCTCCTCCACTTTGCGTATAAGGGTCTAGGAGCGCGGGTTCCAAACCTTTAAAACCAACCGTCAGCTCCAGTCCTGCGTTGGCGAAATCGTCTAGATTTACTAGTTTTACATCTCCAACAGCGTCAAATCTCTGCAGGAACCACCTATATGATTCTGCGACTTCGGAAATTACGTTAACGAGCCTTTGCCTCCATATATTGATGCGCTTTTCTAACTCCTCTAAAGCTTTTTTCCTATTCAGAGCAGCCTCCTCCGCCTTCCGGGACAACTCTTCGAAAGCCGTGCTATACTTTTCGAAAGCTTCCACCACGTTCTCGGGTATAGTTCCTAAAGCTGCAATAGAAAGCTCTATCTGCCTAAGATCTTCCTCAACATCGCTCAAGCTTCTTGAGCTTTCAACCCTAGCACCGTATTCTAGCGCTTTATTCTTTAACTCTCTAATTTTCCTCCTTAATTTCTTCTCTTCTCGAGAGAGAGAATCTAGTTCGCGCTCTAAAAGCGAAATTTTAAATTCGGAGAGTTTCTTATCGGCAAGCAAGTTCGCATATTTCATCCATTTTTCTCTAAGATTTGAAATTCCATTTTCCAAATTTATACTTCCATTGATTATGTTATTTTCAAGGCTAGTAATTTTACTGTTTAACTCCTCTATTCTCTTTATCCTATCTTCAAGCATAAGCTTAGTACTCTCTATCTCCCCACTAAGCTCTTTCACTCTACCAGCTAGCTCCTCGAGATCCTTCTCTCTATCTCTAACTATTATCCAAGCTTTCTCGCGCTTCAATAGCTGAAGCTTCTCCTCCAGCTCCCTCCTTCTAAGATACTTGTCATGCATTTCTCTCCAATAGCTCAACGCTTCTTCAGCTTTAGCCAGCATCTCTCTAACCTTTTCCTCTTCCCTCTTCGTGTACTCTAGCTTTTCCAGAGCTGAAACTATCCTACTCCTGTAGCCTCTCAAGCCTATAGCATCTTCGACTATTCTAAGCTTCTCCTGAGCCGATAAGAAGGCAAATTCTTCGATCATGTTCTGGTGCATGATAATCAGCATGTTATCAGGGTTGAGGCCTATCTTCGAAAGATATCTATAGACTTCGATTTTAGGCACGCTTCTACCGTTTATCTCATGCCAGTATTGACCGTCACTTCTAATATACCTGGTAAAATAAACCTCGTCACTTCGAAACCAGGGCAGCGGCCGCCTGCTTCGTATTGGAGAATTATCCAACACTACCGTAACCCGAGCAACGTCTTCTCCCCGCCTTATCAAATCGCTTAACCTTCGCCCTCTCTCGGTGTATGTTTGTCCTAAAGCCACTGAAATTCCCAAGAGTATGCTGGATTTACCGGAGCCATTAGGTCCTGTAATAATGTTTAGCCCAGGTTTGAATGGTATTCTCGAATACTTGTAAGACATGAAGTTTTCAAGTATAACTTCCTTTATTGTCGCTGGCATTTAGCTAGTACACCTTAGAAAATAAATAATCATTCTTGTATAAATAAAGTATCGGCTAACGTTAAGGTGACTTCATGGTTTTAGCTTTTAAAGTTTTTGAAGTAGTTGAAGAAATGAATTTTGCGACTATAGCTTCAAAATTGAAAAACTACAAGATGGTTGAGATAGAAGAGATAAATGGTAGAGAAGTCGAAACTGGCTTTGAAATAGTAAGTCTCGAAGAACGCGATGGAAAGCTGGTAGGCAACGTTATAGAAAGCTTCATAGTTTCTCTAAGCTATAAAGGTGAAGAGTTTAGAGCGCCAGTTTCGGTGTCTACTCTTTTCGAATTTTATAGATACAGGGATAGGATCTTGTTAATAATCGCGGCTAAAAAACCGAGGGCAAACAGGATAGCGTCAATTTTCTCCACCATATTATCGGCTAGAAAAGCCGCGATATTAGAAGCTCAGATACCGGCGGAAACTCTTAAAGCTTTGCACGAGGAAAGACCCGGATCGACGAAAGTTGTATTTTTTGATGGCGTTAAATTGCCGGGCGTTGACAAGCTATCGCTTTACGGTGAGCAACTTGCAGATACCACGCTTTATAGCGAATATTTAAAGCTTGGAAAAGTGTGGTACGTCGTTTTTGAAGCTGAGGAGGGAATAGTTATAGGAGTAACGCGTAATTGCGTGGTAACCTTCTTTTCTAAAATAGATATCGACTCTGCGCTAGATTATATTAGAGAAAAGATAATACCTTTGACAGTGAAACCTTAAATGCCCACTTACTTTATTGGATACAAAGCCCCGCTAATAGAATTTGATAAGTGCGTAAGAGAGCCTTATCGCTTAATTCCGCTCGAGCAAAGGCATTTAACCCTGTTATATTTTGGTTTTCTAAAAAAGCACGAAATCGAGGTTTTGATCAAGAAAGTTAAATCCGTTAAAGCTGAGCGAGTAACAGTTTCATTTAATTCTTTAACTGCTCTTCCATCATTACAAAAGCCTAAATATTTAGCTGCGATACCCGACTATAAAGGCAGAAACCGACTTGTGAAAATTAGGGAAAGTGTTGAAGGTTTATTCGCAGATTTTACAAAAGAAAAATATGAAATTTTTAATCCTCACGTTTCAATAGCTTATACTAGGAGTAAGCCGACAATAGAATTGCAGAAGAAAGCTAGCAAATCTATCAAAAACTGCAAGAGAGTTAAGGAAACTTTAGTCTTCGATAGGTTGCTCGTTTTTAGGGCTGAAAGGGGTAAAATAACTGTAATAGTGTAAAAGTGCCAGATCTTCAAGATTTTAAAATAAATCTGCGAACTTTAAAGGTTTGATTTAGGCTGAGTAGGAGATTAATATTTTAATATGTCCATATAAACTAATATCACGGTAACTATCCCGAGGGGATATGTGGGTTGAAATTGAAAGAGAGCAGTAGTATAATATTCGGAAGAGACGTCAAAAACCTATTGAGAAAATTGATTAAAGGATATTTCAAGTATTTCAGCATGGACAAGCTAAACAGCGATGGTAGGAAAATCTTCGAAGAAATGGCGCGCATGCTAATCTACGAGCACCCAGAATATAAGTCTTTAATAACAAAAGCCAGGCATGATCCAACTTTAGACAACGTTATGAAAATAGCTAGGCTAGTTCTAGGAGAGGAAGCTAATCACCTCTTAATCACGGCTATTCAAGGACCTATAAACTACACGTCGGGATTAGAAACAAAAAAGTACTAGCTTGTGCCTCTACGGAATCACCTCTATCGTATTTAGAAATGGAGGATAATATAGCAGCTCCCGATTGATCTTTTTATCTTCTAGAAGTCGTATTATCTTATTTTTAAATTTTAGAAGATTATCCACTAAAAATTTTGTAATAGTGCATATTTTCCTAAAACCTTCTTCACCCCACAATCTCTCATAATAAGCGTATAAGCATCTACCGCCACAATACTTGAAAATTCTGCAATCCACGCAGGGCTTTCCAATTCTTAAAGCATCTTCGAGATCTCTCGGCTTAAAATCTTTTATATGTCCTATTCTAGCCCATTCGACGTCGACAGCTATCGGGCAGGCTAATATGGAGCCGTCAGTGCTTACAGCAAACGCCTTACTGCCAGAGCCGCATGGAGGAAAAATGAACTCGTCAAAAAGCATTGCCTTTGCTATACCTAAAAATGGAGCGATGCCTAGAACAACTCCCTTTTCTAGCTTATCTATCCAAAGCTTGACTAGCTTATCTAATCCAGGAAGATAATCCTCTAAAACCCATTTATCAAAGTTTTTCCAGCGATCGCTCCACACGACGTCGAGCTGCCAGTGAACGTGATCGAACAGGTTTAAAGATAATAAATGGGTAACGTCTCTATATATGCTACCTTTCTCGCTTACGGTCATCCTAGCAACCAAATCCGCTTTAGTGCCAATACTTCTAAGATATTTTGCAGCTTCGATAACCCTATCATACACTCCGGCACCTCTATAGTAATCTGTTACTTCTCGAATGCCGTCAATGGATAATAAAATCGTATCAAACCGCCTCCAGTATTCAATTGGCAGCTGTTTAACTAACAAACCATTAGTTTGGATAACAAAATGTTTTGCATTTACACGATCCATTATTTCACGGATAATGCCAGGGTTTAGTAGGGGCTCGCCTCCATAAAAAGCTACTACTAAGTCGTCATCCTGCTCGAGAAAACTTATCAAATCTTTTATATTGTACTTTACTTCCCATGGGACAAGATTTTGAGGAAAACTTCCACTACAATATTTACATCTTAGGTTGCATTTTCCAGTTGTGAAAACGTAGAAAAGCATAGCTTGGATGACCGTGCGTTTAATTCGGACAGCCAGGTTCTCCGCTTTCGAGCTTCCCCTCAATAAACGCTTTAACTACGTCGCTTATCTTGCCCGAAACTCCTGATACGATATTAATACCAAGCTCTTCGAAAAACTGTACTGCCCGCCTTCCTATACCACCAGTAATTGCTACGTCAACGTTTAAAGATTTGAGAAATCTTGGAATCTCGCCAGGGCTGTGGCGAATAAACGGGTTTTCAATAACTTCTATTTTTTCAATTTCCTTCCCTTTCAACTCTATTATCGTGTAGTATTTAGCTCTGCCAAAGTGCTGCTCGACGAAGCTGTCTAAGCCCTTATCATCAACCGATGGAATTGCTATCTTCATACACCACCCCCCCAGCCTATTTTCTAAATAACGCAAATCTTATTTTCTTCTTCCTACGAATCATAAGTTTGTATTGCAACGTTAAAAGCTTTTCTGGAGTAAGCAGCTTCGCCGCTACGTATATAACTAAAAGAGTTACGGTTAAAGAGTATAAAATGCCGCAAACCGCGACGGGTGGCAGCTCGCCTAGTATCATAGATTTGACGGCTATTAGCGGATATGAAGTTGGTAGAGCGTATATTATTGCCTGAATAGGAAGTGGCAATACCTGAATATCAGTGAACATTAAAAACATAGCGGGTATCATAATTGGCATAGTTAAATATCCGATAAAGCTGTTTGCTATTCTAACATCGCTACTTAAAGCACCGACTAGAACACCTAGCGAGGTTACGAATATCATAGATAATATGACAAGTATGCCTGTGACAATGAAGGATTCTATTGTTGGAGAAATAGGTATCGGCATTGAAAAATTCTCATATAAGCCAAAAGTGAAAGATCGCATGTAAAAGTAGAAGCCTACGAGGTAAAAGCCTCCGTACAAAATTGCGATGACAGATGATCCAAACAGCTTTGCAAGCAGTATTTCAAAACGTGACACGGGCAGGGTTAGAAGAGTCTCAAGAGTTTTTTCCTCGTTTTCAACAGCTGTAGCTGTCGCAGCGATTTGCGCAATAAATATTGTTAACATAAACGGAGTTAGAACAGAAATAATCACGGTCATCATCATAGACGAAAATATCGCACCTGGATGGGCTTCAATTTCCACTCCTTTAAAAACGGTGATAGATTTGAGTTTTATGGGATTCTTTAAAACTTCAGGATCGACGTTTGGAGCTAAACCTGTTAAAATATCGTCGCTCAGCCTTTGAGAGTATTCACTGACAACATTTTCAATGCCAGTATATGTAAGGGTGGAGGAGGTACTCACCGAGTTCACGATATAATAAATTGAAACATTAACTCCTTCGCAGCTTTGAATTTTCGAAGCAAAGCCTTCAGGTATAGCGATAAGCGCGGCGGCCTCCATCTCCCTAGCAGCTTCCAAGCATTCCCCCAAAGTCTTACCTTCAATCTTTTCAATGTTCAGCTTTTTATCAGCTAGAAACTTTAAAAAATCCTTGCTGAGGTCAGTATTGTCAAAATCTACTAGAACTATTGTAGCGCTTTCAACTGAACTAATCGAAGATTGGAACGATACTTGGAATATAGCGCCCATCAATGGAAGTATTATAATCGTAGAGATTATACCTATGTAGATTCTAGGATCTCTAAGCATATCTTTTATTTCTTTTTCAACTAGCGGCTTAATACGCCAAATCATAACCAACTACCTTTATAAAAACCTCTTCCAAGCTTTCAGCTCCATATTTCTCCTTTAGCTCTCTAGGTTCTCCAATATCTAGAATAAGCCCTTTATGTATCAAAGCAACCCTAGAACATACATGCTCCACCTCCAGCATATTGTGGCTTGAAACTATAACAGTTACGCCATTTTTTGATGCAAAATCTATTATTAACTTCCTTACATGAAGTGCATGCGCAACGTCTAAACCCGAGGTAGGCTCGTCAAGTATAGCTAGTTTAGGCTTAACCATGAAAACTCTCGCTATTTGAAGACGCCTCTTCATTCCTTTACTGTAATGCTTTACTTTATCGTGTATCCTCTCTCCTAATCCCGAAATTTTTACAGCTTCCTCAACAGCTTCTTCAACATCCATTCTTGACTTGAAGTATATTTGAGCTATTATTCTCAAATACTCGTATCCGGAGAGGTTTCTGTAAGCTCCCGCCTCCTCGGGTAAGTAGCTTATTATTTTTCTAACTTTATCAGCTTCGCTTACAACGTCATATCCAAAAATATTGACTAAGCCTCTAGTTGGAAATAATAGGGTGGCCAAAATCCTTAAAGTGGTCGTTTTTCCAGCACCGTTAGGTCCTATGAGACCGAAGACTTCCCTTTTTCAACGATGAAGGAGACTCCGTTTAGCGCTCTTACCGGGCCAAATTCCTTTACGAGATTATTAACTAATACAGCCGTGTCAGCCATATTTATTTCATTATTACTAATGTTGTTTATTTATATTTTTTAGTATAAATTTTACGGACAATTTTGCCTTTAGCTAATGTTATGATTTTAGGATAAATAACGAATTAGATGCTTCTAAACTAGCTTTTCTTCTTCAACTGTATCTTATCACCAATACTTGCAGAAACTATCTTTGCGGCACTACCTTTAAAAACGCACAATTCCAGTAAGTTTTCGCTGTCGATTATCAATCCGAGTTTTCCAGGACTAATACCGCTAAAAGTTTCGGCGAAAACAATTTCATACTTTATAACTCCAACATGAACTTCTAGAATTTCACCATCTAACACGTTGAGACTATCTAATTGTTCCTTTCCAATGTTCATTATCACGTTGCCGTAACTATCTACGTGTATTATTTCCCCTGTAATACTTTCATTTTTCACATAGGATTTTTCCATGGAAATAGTATGATAGTCGTATACCTGAACACCCATATCCTCCGGCTTAACACCGCAAGCCAGAAATGCCGGAACGGGAGCGAAAATATCTCTTCCATGAAACGTTCTAGACATATCATCTCTCATATAATCCTTGTTTGTTATCTCGTATACTTTTTCAATGCCATCATCCTCGGCGGCTATAGAAAGAACGCCATTATCAGGACCTACAAAAACATAGTTTTTCGTTTTCATTATTAAGGCTTTCATGTTAGTGCCAACTTCCGGGTAAACTGTCACACTGTGTATTGTTTCCCTAGGAAAATACTTGTACGCAAAGTTGAGAATACACGAAGCTACTTTTGTATTAAATTTTGGAATGCTATGCGTGATGTCTACTACAAACGCTTCGGGACATATACTGTATATAATTCCCTTCAAAACGGCTATGTAATGATCTTCATAGCCGAAATC
>Ga0164311_10001620_pt1 | contig 11190 bp, 6 predicted proteins | sample GuaBasSedimGuay2_FD_121796 | JGI IMG/M metagenome (GOLD analysis project Ga0164311, IMG submission 121796) | Subseafloor sediment microbial communities from Guaymas Basin, Gulf of California, Mexico - Guay2, Core 4569-9, 9-12 cm | ecosystem: Environmental > Aquatic > Marine > Hydrothermal vents...
CCCCCAACACAACCGATGACGATATCAGGAGTCTCTCCGGCGATCTCCATTTGTTTTTAGCTTCCAGACCAATTACGGTCTGATGCAGGAGTACGTGGTTCAAGACACTTCCCAGGGCATATTTTGTGTTTTCATCACCAACCGCTTCTTCAACCGCTTCACTGATGGCGATGCCCAGACTGCCCGGAGAATCCGGAGATTTTGCCAAGATGGATCGGCCTGCTTCTGTTTCAGTACTGGGGCTTGCTGTGCAGTTGGCTCCCCAGGTCTCCATCATCAGACGGCGGTAGGGTTTCTGGTTGTAGGAAATTTTGACCATGAAGACCTTGCATTCAATACCAAAGAATGAACAGCACATGGAAAGGGCGCTTCCCCATTGTCCGGCGCCTGTTTCCGTGGTGATTTTTTTTGTTCCGGCCATTTTGTTATAATAGGCCTGGGCAATGGCAGTGTTGGGTTTGTGACTGCCGGCAGGACTGACACCTTCATTTTTATAATATATCTTTGCAGGTGTATCCAGGGCTTTCTCAAGGTTATGCGCTCTATACAGTGGAGAAGGACGCCATATGGCATATTTGTCCAGGACTTCTTCGGGAATGTCAATCCAGCGGTCTGTGCTCATCTCCTGTTCAATCAGGTTCATGGGAAAAATCGGAGCAAGGTCTTCAGGTCCGCAGGGCTGTCCGGTGCCGGGATGAAGCGGGGGTTCCATACCATTGGGAAGGTCTGCCATAATGTTATACCATTTTCTGGGCATGTCTTGATCAGATAAAACAAATTTTTTGGTCTTCATAACTCCTCCTGTTATTGGGTTTTTAAAAAGGTAAGATATGGGTGTTGAGCCGTGGGAAGTAAACTTTAAGTTTTATTTTTCCCACATCTCGTTACCCGATACTCCCTACTGGTTGACAATATTTTCGGCCTTGCCTGTTCCAAGATATTCAACTATCTGGTTTGCCACATCCCGTGCGACATTGTCCTGGGCTTCGTAGGTGGATGCTCCTAGGTGGGATGTACAGATAAAATTATCCAGGTCCATGAGACATATTTTCCCCGGAGGCTCTGTTACAAATACATCCAGGGCGCCGCCGCCAAGGTGGTTTGATTCCAGGGCTTCGTGCAGATCATCTTCATTGACAATACCACCCCTTGCACAATTGATGAGCATGGCGCCCTTTTTCATTTTATACAGGGTTTCCTTGTTGAACAGGTTCGTGGTTTCAGCTGTTTTAGGGGTGTGAATAGAGATATAATCAGACTCGGCAAGAATTTCATCAAAGTTCACTGGTCGAATTCCCATTTTTTCAATGCTTTCGGGAGACTGGTAAGGGTCAAATCCGATGACTTTCATTTTCATCCCCATTGCTCTTTCCGCCACCAGGCTGCCGATATTGCCGATACCGACAAGTCCCAGGGTTTTCTGGTATATTTCATGACCCTTAAGATTTTTTTTCTCCCATTTCCCATCTTTCATGGTTGCCGTTGCTCTGGGTATGTTTCGTGAGAGGGACAGAATCATGGCAATGGTGTGTTCTGCTGTTGTAATCGCATTGCCGAAAGGCGTATTCATTACAGCGACACCGGCTTTGGTGGCAGCCGGAATATCCACATTATCCAGCCCGATGCCTGCTCGGCCCACGACCTTGAGATTTTTTGCCTTGGAAAGCAGTTCTTCGGTTACTTTTGTTTTGCTCCGAATGGATAACCCGTGGTAAACACCGATTATTTCTTCAAGCTCGGTTGGGGTTAAATCTGTTTTTACATCCACTTCAATGTCAGGTGAGTTTTTAAAGATGTCAATGCCGACATCGGAGAGGGGATCGCTGACGAGTATTTTCATGATAGTGCTCCTTTGTTAATTGAAATTAATAAATAAATCCCAATCATTTTTTATACGAATATTCAAAAGGGAGCGTCAAGACTGTAAAAATGGTGATAAAATGGTGGTAAAAAATCACTACTCTTCCAGAGAGAGCAGATAGGAGCGCAGGTTGATGTTTTTATTTTTCAACCCCAGTTTTGTTCTGATCTTATACCGATGGGATGTGATCGTATTTAAAGACACGGTAAGGATTTGTGCGATTTCCTTGTTTACCACACCATTTTTTACAAGTGTTGCCACCTTGATTTCCATTGGCGTCAGATTCAGATATTTGGATGAGAGTTTCCCGATTAAAGGGGAGGTGATCTGGTCAATATTTTTTTCAAGTTGATCTAAAAGTACCTGCTGCCCACGGCTTATATCTGTCTGGGCGAGTTCTTGAAGATAGGGCATGATAGATTGTTTGATATTGATCAAAAAATTTTCTTTATCATTTTTTTCTTTTTGTTCCATCTGTTTTAATACAACTTTTAATGCAATATTTGCTTCTTCAAGCCTTTGATTGGTTTTTGTCAGTTTGTCAGTCCTTTTTTGAATAAGCTTCTCTAGATGAACTTTATGGTCTTTCAGTTCATCCTGGAGGCGTTTGCGCTTGAAAAATTCCGGGATATCAATTTTTTTGTAATGATCGTATTTGATATAGGCTTTTTTACAATAGTCAGTGATACAGCCTTTGAGCCTTGAAGGATGGGCCATGATAAACCGGCAGTATCGGTCTCCTTTTGCCCTGCATTCGACTTCTGCTGTGACAAGGGAAACACCAAAACTTTCCTCGCACCAGCCCGAGGAATATCCGGAATTCATGACACAGACCGGGAAATTAGTCTTTTCCCCTTTCTCCTCCCAAGCCTGAGCTTCAAATGAATAAGGATGATCATAAATTAAATAAAAATTCTTATCCGGCACAGGATTGGACAGGGGATGAATTTTAACCGAAGCCCATCCGGTATAAGCAAAATGAGCCGGTCCTGCTGATAGCTTTTCAATGGGATCGGTCAATTTCATTTTTGAGAAAAAACTTTTTGCATCGGCCTTTCCAATGGAATGGGCAATATCAAAGAGAAAATTAAAGGAAAGGTCCCTTGCCTCTTTTTTCCCCCGGTCTTTATACAGGAGCGCCATCATATCAAAAAATTCTTTGGACATGGATGCTGCCCTGACAAGAATATACCGTTCACCAGAAAATTCAATTGATCCCTTTTCAGGATTTTGTTGAGCAATGCTGAAATAATTTTTTACATAGTTTTGTGTCCTTCGAAAAATCTTTTGAAGGTTCTTGGGGACATTCACCATATCCAAATCCGTATAAGAAATACGATTCACTAAAACTCCATCAAACAGGCTCGGTTTCTATGAATTCATCGGGATTGGCCATGAAATTTTTATAGATTTTATAGTATGCTGTGTCCTCATACTCAATGGGTTCAATAACGGGTGTGTCAAAGCTGTAGATCCTTGCATCCGGGCAAGCCATCAAAAAAGGGGAATGGGTGGCAATAATAAACTGGGCATGGCCCTGGTGGCTGATTTTGATTAAAAGATTCAACAACTCAATCAAAGATGAGGGGGACAAAGCTGTTTCCGGTTCATCCAGAAAGTATAATCCTTTAATATTGTACCTTGACTGGAAATAGGACATGAGTGACTGACCATGGGATTGGGTAATCAGGGATTTACCCCCGAAATAGTTCAGCATTTTGGTATCATTAACAGCCCACTCCTCAAGGTTTTTTGCAAAATGAGAAAAAATTTGAGATCCGAAAAATGAACCTGAAACCGGACCATTTTTCCATTGAGTGGAAATGGCCTTGTACAGGTCTTCTTCATAGGGATTTTTCTCACATCTTAAATTGAATTCACTCTGCCAGATGTGGATGCCGCATTTATAGGCGATGGCTTTGAGCAAGGTTGATTTTCCAGTGCCATTTTCGCCAATGAAAAGCGTGACCGGACTATTGAACTTGACTGTTTCGGTATTTTGGAATATTTCCAGCTTAAAGGGATAATAATTTAAAACAGGAAACTTTTCCGAATGGATGTTTACCTGTTTTAAAAAAATCAAACCTGTTTTCCTTTTCTTTTTTTGGCCTGTTCAATTAAATCAAACAATGACATTACTTTGGGTTTTCCCTTGTTTGAAAAGGCTTTTTGAAAGTCTTCTTCACTTAATTTTTCTTTAAGATAGGCATGAACATCAAAATAGTTGTACCAGCAGTCAAGTGTTTTAAAACAGGGAATACCGCTATTTTCAGACTGGCAATAGGAAAAATTGATTTGATGTCCGAGTCTCGGGCACCTAATTTGAAATTCATCTTTTGGGGGATTTGCTACTAGGGTATCGCTATTTTCATTCTGGTGTGTTGTCATTTTATTCTCGGCTTTCAAATGAATCTGGATTAATCTTTGTAAAATCCAAAGATTAATCCAGGTTTAGGGTTTAGTTGATTTAAGTCGCCTGTCTTGGTTTGGGTAAAGGTTCAATATCTTTTAATGCCGCATCAATTTGATCCTGGGGTAGTTCATGATCAGACAGGTTACCCCTGAAATACGCTTCGTATGCAGCCAGATCTACAAGTCCGTGACCACTCCAGTTGAACAGAATGGTTTTTTCCTTGCCCTCTTCTTTGGCTTTAAGCGCCTCCCTGATGGTCATGGCAATGGCATGGTTGCACTCCGGCGCACTGATATATCCTTCGGTTCTGGCAAAGGTCATGCCCGCCTCAAAGGTTTCCATCTGGTGGACGGATTCAGGCCGGATAAGGCCGTCTAAAATCATCTGGCTGACAATGGGTGCCATGCCATGGTATCGCAATCCCCCTGCGTGGATGGGAGCCGGTACAAAATTGTGCCCCAGTGTATGCATGGGTAAAAGCGGTGTCATCTGGACAGTATCACCGAAATCATAGGCAAAGGGTCCTCTCGTCATGGTGGGGCAGGATGTCGGTTCCACTGCAATAATTTCAATGTCTTTGCCGTTTATTTTATCTAAGGCAAAGGGAAAAGCAAGACCTGCAAAATTACTGCCGCCACCAGCGCTTCCGATGATGACATCAGGGTAATCTCCTGCCATTTTCATCTGTTTGATCGCCTCAAGGCCAATGACACTTTGATGGATCATGACATGATTCAAGACACTGCCCAATGCATATTTGGTGTTGTCATCGGCAACCGCTTCTTCCACCGCCTCACTGATGGCCATGCCAAGGCTTCCCGGAGAATCAGGGTCTTTTTCAAGTATACTTCGGCCCGCCCTTGTTTCAGTGCTGGGGCTTGCCGTACAATTGGCCCCCCAGGTTTCCATCATCAAACGGCGGTAGGGTTTCTGGTTGTAAGAAATTTTTACCATGAATACCTTGCACTCAATACCAAAAAAAGAACAGCACATGGCAAGGGCGCTGCCCCATTGGCCTGCCCCTGTTTCCGTAGTGATTTTTTTGGTACCCGCAACCTTGTTGTAATAGGCCTGGGCTATGGCTGTGTTGGGTTTGTGGCTTCCGGCGGGAGAGACCCCTTCATTTTTATAATAAATTTTTGCAGGGGTATCAAGGGCCTTTTCAAGGCTGTACGCCCTGAACAGAGGAGAAGGGCGCCAAATGGCGTATTTGTCCATGACTTCTTCCGGAATGTCAATCCAGCGATCCGTACTCATTTCCTGTTCAATCAGGTTCATGGGGAAAATTGGAGCAAGATCGTCAGGCCCTGCCGGCTGACCGGTTCCGGGATGAAGCGGTGGTTCCATGCCATTGGGCAGGTCCGCCATGATATTGTACCATTTTCGCGGCATTTCCTGCTCGGTTAATACATACTTTTTAGTACTCATAGGCCCTCCTTGTTAATGGTTAAGTTAAGGTTTGACACTTATTAAAATGTATCAATACATATTCATTGAATATGGTATGCCTATAAATCAATTAGAATTAAATGCTATTTAAATTTCTTATGAGAATAAGCTGATCAAGTCAAGCACTAAATTTTGCTATTCAATTCAAATAGAAATTTCCCCGGGGAATTAAAATGCCCGTTGTTGATATAAGGAGGGATTTTATTTAATGTATAATAGAGGTCTTTACCGCGGGCATACCGGGCAGTCCGTTCTTCCGAAATCAAAGATAAAATCGGAAAAGTCAAACCAATCGACATCATTATCCTTGTCTATATCTCCTTCACATGGAGTTCCCTGATCACAATCTGTACGGTTGAAGTCACTGGTGAAGATGGAGAGATCAAGGCCATCCACGTCCAGGTCCCAGTCCAGATTACCCACACACGCTTCTGCGGGACAGTGGAATCGATCCTGGTCTGCAACAAAAAGGGTGAGATCTGAGCCGTCCACGTCTCCGTCGCCGTCCAGATCTGCCTCGCATCCGGAACAATCGGTAAGGCCAAAATAAGAGGCAAACATTGCCTGATCGTCGCCGTCCACATCACCGTCGCCATCCAGATCCGCTACCGGTCGTGAAAATTCGAAAGCGCCAATATCAAAGAATTCATAGGAACCACTACCGCTGTTGCTAACATCGGGCTGGTCATATCGGCAATGCCCCTCAAAATCCAATTCCGGTGCTCCTGAGCTTGTTCCGGCATCAATGCACACAGAGTTTGCAGTAAGGTGATAGTCAAAGTTTACCGCATCGGTAAAAAACGGATCCGCCTGGAGGTTACCCGTCCCTGTGCCGAAATCGGGTGAGTAGCTTCCTATGGTATTTCCGTATGCATTATTGAACATTACATCGGGCACTGGAGATGAACTGCATAAGATCCCGAATCCGTCATTTTGGGTGGCTATGTTGTTTTGAATCACCACGGCTTGACTGTCTGTAACGTCTATTCCATCGCCATAGTTGGACGTAATGGTATTATTGATCACTTTTGTATATGTCCCCTGGGAACGGATGCCGTCGGAGGCGTTGTTGTATATAATGTTGTTAAACAGCGTTACTGATGAAGTAGAATCCACCATTACACCGGGACCGTTGCTTGCATCGGAAATGATATTCCCTCTGATCAACAGGCCTGATTGTTCACACAAAATATTTGGACCTGTGCCGTTGCGTATCTGGAACCCGGTAATGGATCCAGATGTAATATTGACATAGTGAAGGACGGGAGAAGCATCAAGACTTCCGTCAATAACAGGAAAGATATACTCTTCACCCTGTAGGTCAACGGGTTTTGTAACAACGAGGTTTTCTTCATAATATCCTGCAAACACATAGACCCTATCATGGGGTCCAGCAAAGGCCATGGCTTTCTCGATTGTTTCAAAGGGATGATCCATACTGCCGTCTTCAATGCCGGAGATATTTCCGTCATCCACATAAACAATGGTCCATACGGGTCTGTCTTCAGCCGAGTCAGGATTGGTCTCACCCATATATTCTCTCAGATTACAGAATCCGTCCCCGTCAAGGTCATCTAAAGCATCGTTGACCAGGGGATCCAGGTTGTTCTGCGTTTCAAAGCCGTCGGGCATCCCATCGGTATCAGTATCATTGTTGCATGGATCGGTTTCACCCGTATCCACTTGACCGTTATGGTTGCTATCCTCTATACCATCCTTCAGTTGGTCGTTATCCGTATCTGGATCATTGGGACTGGTGCAGCAGGTGACCTGGACTTCAATTCCGTCGGTCAGGTCATCGTTATCTGAATCCGGATCTTTCGGGTTTGTTCCAAAGCCTGCCTCCTGGACATCGGAAAGTCCATCGTTGTCATCATCCGGGTCACAGGCATCTCCCTGATCATCTCCTGCCGGATACCCGGATATGCCTTCATTGGCCTTGTCCGTGTTTTCCTGAATGGGATTGGGCACGTTCATGCAGTTGTCTTCGTTATCGAGGATACCGTCGCCATCCTGGTCTCCCCCCTCATAGATAAGGGTGTATATTCCAGTGCTGTCTTTGTCAAAAATATGTACCAGATGTTCCCTGAAAGGTGCCGGTTCTCCTAAATACCAATAGGTCCGGTGGGTGGTCCAGGCATTATCATTTATCCATATTTCCCTGCCGTCAGAGCGGATCACCCGTGCCAGGCGGAACTGTTCTAATCCCGGATCATTGGTCCGGATATACGTCCAGCCGCTTACGACCTCGGCAGTCAGGATTACTTCCCGGACCTCGCTTGTCACGTTCCCGCTTACCTGAGGATTTTGTCCCACATTTACAGCCTCAATGGAACCGTCACTCTTGTACAGCGTGTCGGGGAGAAAATCATCGTCTTCGACATCGTTTGCAAGAAAGTCGGGCTTATAGTCATCTATGGGTATATCAACCCGTACGACATGGTTGAGTTCATGAATGTCTACACTGTCGATAAGCGAAAGCCTGGGATCGCCAAAATCATCCACATGTTCGAAACTGGCCGTGTATTCAATGAAGGTGCCTTGTAGACTGCAGGTCATCAGCCACTGGGCCAGTGCGGTCTGGCCGGGTTCGATATCTCCCAGGTCCACAGTCAAAGAGGGCGAAATTTGATCAGTATTTACCTGGGTACCGATAATGGTGAAATCAATCAGAAGACCTTTTTCGTTTTCAATGATTTCGGGCTGGGATGATGTGATCTGTACCTTGTGGGCTGTGCCTCTGCCCTGGTTGACCATGAGCAGTCCCAGAGGAAAAGGTTCAGTGGGTTCAATGGTGTCCAGTGTTCGAGGGTCGTCGCTGAAGACATCACGCACAAGAAAATAGTGGAGTACCAGCAGGGGGTCCGGTTTCACCCAGATGTGGGCAGGAAACAGAGGGATATTTATCTGGTTGTCTCCCTCTTGATAACTGAGGGTACCCCCGATCCAGTACCGTGTGGGTACTATGGGTGCTGCATCCCTGGTGGGGATGATGGTCCAGAGAGCAGATGCCGATGTCCCGGGTTCGATGGTGCCGGTGCCGTCTACACCACTGGTTCCTGTTACTTCGGGTGGGGTGATGGCAAAAAGATTGTTAGAATCTTCTTGTTCTATATTGAAGATGTTCAGGGTAACCTCAAGGTTTTCTAAAACCACTCCCTCCGGGGCGTTGTTGATCTCAAGGGTCGCCCTGAAAGCGGATCGGGTCAGGGTCATTTTCTGATTAATCCGGATGCGTACCTGGACACAGATGCCTTCTTCTTCGGGAGGAAGGTCACCCAAAACCGGTCCTGCGACACTCAATAGTAAGACCAGTATCACACAAACACTAAAGAGACGTTTAAAGATAGGTAAATTTGTCATGATATCACCGTCCCAGAACCTTGTACCGGATTATTCTGCCGCCATATTTACTGATTTCTGCTTCCTGACTCGTGGCAGGGGGCATGGCTTCTGTCGGAGATAGATCAGAGGCTGAATCGGCGCTCGGTGGTGGAGGTTTGGGACCGCACCGGTTCTCGGTAAGATAATTTGTCCCCGGGCCGCTCAGGCTGGCACCGCCAAATGGCCATCCGCCACCACCACTTCCGGGGAGCGCGTTGAAATCTGTTGGCGGGGGACTATCACCTGGGGCGCCGTCACCTTCACCGCAGGAGCAGAGGAATGCATTGATGGCTCCTCCAATACTGAATCCACCGGTCAGTGCGCAGGCACAGGGGTCTGCGCTTGCCAGACCGCAGATACAATCCAGATAGGCCATGGGATTGCCTGTGGCCAGAGCCTCAGCACAGCCCAGAATATCCAGAGCAAGGGAGATGGGTTTGAAGCTCACAGAAATTTCTTTCCATTCGTCCCCTATGCAGACATAGTAGGATCGAACCTTTCCACTCAAAAAATCACAGATGCTGGGCATGTCATAGTCTGAAGAACCGCCAGGGTTAGCAGGTGCCGGATTTCCACTATCTTGGGATTCTATTTCATATTCTGCCAATTGAGTGGACATGGTGGCGGCAGCCATCTCAGACAGTTCCTCAATGGGGCCATCGATTTTCCTTCTGATCTTGACCGGTACCACGATGGAGGTCATGGCCGGCAGCACTCCAATGTCTTGAATCATGGGTATCACGTAATATAACGGGTGGGAGTCAAATGTAAAGGTCATTCCATTGACGGCGATAAGGCCGTGGTTGGTGATAGTAACATCTATGGTGGTGGTCCTGCCGTGAATAACGGGACAGACACTGGTACGCGGTTCCACTGTGATCACCGGGGCAGGCACATGGGTCTCAAAGACTGCTTCCAGAGCAATTTTGTAAGTGTCTTCGATTTCTATGGGCTCTACACTCCAGTTATAAGTGACCAATTGTCTGGGGAGAAAAGCGGTTATCTCCAGTTCTTCACCCGCCGTGATTTCGATGACTTCGCGATGGGTGCCATGACGGTCTGCCTTGACCTCCAGAAGATAACGGCCTTCTGTCAAATCTTCCGCCAGAAATAGTCCTGATTCATCGGTGGTCCCCTCAATAATCACTTCATTTGTAAAGGCATTTTTCACAAGCACTGATGCTCCCTGGACATTGGGGTGATCATCGGCAAAAAAACTGAATTCATCCATGGCAGTCACTTTGAGGTCACCCAATTCCTCGGAAAGGGCTGTAAATTTAAATCCTAGAGAGAGCCCCACAGGAACCCCGGCATTGTTTCCCGTAACAATAATAGTGCCGGTATAAGGCCCCAACTCAAGGTCATTCATCGGATGGAGCATCAGCCCTATGCTGGCCTTTTCACCGGCTGCCAGGGTGCCTATCCCACCGTCTGTTACCAGGCTGAGCCATGGCGCCTCCGGTATGACAACCTGTAGGTTGTTGGCGGGTACGCCACCGATGTTGGCTATTTCACATTCCCCAAAGGTTTGTTTGCCCCGGGGCATGCCTGATTCTAAGAATCCGGGTGTCACCACCAGGTTGGGTTCTCTTGGAATGACGGTTATATTAAAGGTCAGGCTTGTTCCCTCAACTTCATTGCATGTAAAAACAATTGTCGGTGAAGAGGTCAGTGAGGATTCATCACTGGCTGTCACTGTATAGGAAAAAGTGGCGGAATTCAAAGATCCTAAATCAGATGGCACGTTCATGTCGATGGTGATGTTATCAGCAGCGTCCTGAACAATCGCCGTGATCCCTGTGAAGGCATTACCAGACAGGTTTGCCAGATGAATTTCACCGCTCACAGGAGTGCCGGGATTAAGGTTGAGGGGAATGATGTCCGGCGTGGCAGCCAGGAGTTTCGGGGTGGTAATGTCAATGGCCCGGATGGCCGTATTATCTCCCTCTTGGGTTTCATCCACTATGTGACCATCGTCTGTCTTTACTATCAGATAGTAAGGACCGGGTTGGAGGACCGGCATGGCGATGGCCTCGTTTTTCCAGTAATCAAAATAAGCAGTGAGATCCTCGGATCTTTCAAA
>Ga0164311_10001621_pt1 | contig 11188 bp, 9 predicted proteins | sample GuaBasSedimGuay2_FD_121796 | JGI IMG/M metagenome (GOLD analysis project Ga0164311, IMG submission 121796) | Subseafloor sediment microbial communities from Guaymas Basin, Gulf of California, Mexico - Guay2, Core 4569-9, 9-12 cm | ecosystem: Environmental > Aquatic > Marine > Hydrothermal vents...
CGATCTACTTTTCGCTTGGATGTGTTTTATTTCACCTGGTTTCAGCGATATTTCAACATGGTCAAGATCTACAACTTCTCCTCTTTTTTTAGATATTAGTATGGCGGCGGTGATATCTCTTTTTGCGGTTTTAGCTCTAGCTAGGGTAGTATATGTTTCATCAACGACTTCGTAAGTGGCTCGAAGTGCAATACTCTTGAAATATCTGAAAAGACGTCTTTGATGGAGTGGAGACCCATTACCAACTCTTATAATAAAATTTCCATCCGAAAACGAATTTAAAGCCTTTTGTACAAGTTGAATATAGTTAATAACTTCATACGGCGAGTAGAATTGATGCGCATCGATTATTTTTCCTTCCAGGGTTACGACAGCGCCATACACATCTCCTGGATCTATACCTATTATGATAGGTGCTTTGTTTGTACACCCAGCCAATAAAGCTTTAACTTTCAAAATAGCTGCTTTTATACTATCTTCATCGAAGTTGGTTGTAATAATGTAGGCTTTAGAGTTAAGAGATATTTTTTTCTTTTCTTTTTTGCTAGTTAAGATGATAGTTACGTCAGATGGAACTTTTTCTCCTGGAGCTAAACTATAAAATGGAATACCAAGTTCCTTTAGTCTTTTTACAATCAAATGAAATATTTTTGGTTGTTCCGTTATTACTGCTACTTTTGACATGTTGGCATTACTCCGTGTTCTGCAAAGTTTCATAGATAAGTTTCACAGTTAAATATATTTGTTTTTAATTTCATTATTGAATACTAAAATGGGGAAATGATATAATGGTCGCTCTATTGACTACGGGTTGTGAGAGATTAGACGAACTGTTAGGTGGAGGATTACCTATTGGACATATAAGTCACATTTATGGCCCAGCAGGAACTGGAAAAACAACATTTGCACTTCAATGTTCCACTAATCTAGCTTTAAATGGATGGAAAACTATATTTGTGGATACTGAGAATTCATTTTCGGTTGAGAGACTTGAACAAATTTCCAGGGACGCTTTTCAATCTGTAATGAAGAAAATAATCTTATTTCGACTTTCTAATTTCGTTGAACAATCCGAATTAATCGATATTCTTGCTGAAATTATCGATAAAAAAGTCCGCCTTAGAGTTTTTGACACAATAACTGGACTGTATCGTGCAGAACTTTTAGAATATAGAAATACGCATATTCTACAACATGAGCTTAATCGGCAATTAGCCTTTCTCTTCAACCTTTCTAAGCAAGAAAATATAGCAGTTCTTTTAACAAACCAAGTCAAAGCTGTTTTTAATGAAGAGAATTTAGAAGCGGTAGCATCTAATATTGTAAATTGGTGGGCTAGTGTAGTCGTTAAATTCATTAGAGAGGAAGGAATTATACGAAAAGCAGAAATAGTAAAGCACTATAAAAAGCCTATAGGCAGTTCAGTAATGTTCTCCATAGTATCGAGCGGCTTAGTGTAAAGGTGACAAGAGATGATTCCTTTATGGCTAGAGATATTAGTAGCTCTATGGTTTATCTTGCCAGCGTATGTAGCAAATGCTTTTGCTGTAGTCTTTAGCGGGGGGGCTCCCATAGATTTCGGCAAATTTTTCTTCGATGGGAAAAGAGTTTTTGGAGATGGAAAAACTGTTAGAGGCTTCATAGGCGGAGTTTTTATGGGTATTACCATAGGCGCAATTCAATTATTTATATCGCCCTACATTTTGGAGATAATTGCTCTCTACTATGTTATGGACATGCATGAAATATTCCTTATTGAGGTATCTGTTCCTAGAATTTGTCTTCTCTCTTTTGGAGCGTTAGTGGGTGATCTTTTTGGCTCATTTATAAAAAGAAGATTTGGATTAAAGAGAGGGGCACCTGCACCCATATTAGATCAACTGGATTTTCTTTTAGGGGCGTTACTTTTTTTCGGCATGATAAAACCTTTGCAACCAAAATATATTATAATTTTAGTAATAGTAACACCTTTAATCCATTTATGTGCAAATGGTATAGGATATGTACTTAAATTAAAAAAGGAACCATGGTAATACATATTATTTTCTTCTTCCAAATATATTTGGGGCTTTCTTTAAAAGTAGCCAATTTAGTCCAACATATCCTACAAAGGCCAATACTATTCCTATCAACAGTAAAGTCCTTGCATACTCCGGTCTATACACATGTTTAGTGCTTTGATAAATTATTATGAATCCTATAAATCCAATAACTAGAAAAGCAAAAGCAACAATGCCCTCAATTACCGTCTGTTGAGATAATTGCCCTATGACCATGAATCCTTGTGGCAGTGACTTGTAGTTTACAATAACATACATTCCTCCACTGAGTACAAACAAGATTAAGGACATCGCAACTATGAAAATGGACTCTGTTGATGGTGCTTTTCTAGGTATCTTTAACCTAGGTTTTTCTAATCGTAGCCTAGGTTTTTTTAGTATTTTTGGCCACCATAGACGAACCACTCAAAACCCTCCATGATAACAACTCATGTTCTGTATACAAAAGTCTGAGTTTATAAGGGTATCTTCAATAAAACTGCATGATCACATACAACCTTAATAGTTAAGAATTCTATTACACACCCCATTAGAAAAACTCATAAGTGTATGTGATACCGATAAAAATAGAAATAAGTGGAGGGTTCAAAATTTCCAAGGAAAAGAAAAAGACTAAGGACCTAATGGATTTACCCGGAGTTGGACCATCCATAGCCAAGAAGCTAAGTGAAGCAGGATACAAAAACATAGCTTCAATAGCTGTTGCAACACCCTCCGAACTTGCAGCTGCTATCGATATAGGACAAACAACAGCTCAGAAAATCATTGAGGCAGCGAGAAAAACTTTAGAATTTGGATTTGAAACAGCTGATAAGATTTATGAGCGAAGGCAACATGTTGGAAAAATAACTACAGGGTCTAGGAACTTAGATAGGCTACTTGGAGGAGGAGTAGAAACACAAGCAATAACTGAGGTCTTTGGAGCCTATAGAACAGGAAAAACACAACTTGCACATCAAATAGCTGTAAGTGTGCAGTTACCTCTTGATAAAGGCGGATTGGAAGGAAAAGCAATCTACATAGATACTGAGGGAACCTTTAGACCAGAAAGAATATACCAAATGGCTCAAGCAATGGATCTTGATCCTAAACAAGCATTAAAAAACATCATATATGCAAGGGCTTATAACTCTGATCATCAAATGCTATTGGCTCAACAAGCACAAGAAATAATATCTGAACAAAACGTAAAACTCCTAATAATTGATTCAATAATGTCTCATTTCCGAGCAGAATACCCAGGAAGAGAAATGTTAGCAGAACGACAACAGAAATTAAATAAACATTTACATACATTGCAAAGAATTGCAGATATCGAAAATATAGCTATATTCGTAACAAATCAGGTAATGGCTAGGCCTGATGTATTTTTCGGCGATCCAACCGAGCCAGTGGGCGGTCACGTATTAGCGCACGTACCCCAAACACGGCTATATTTAAGACGTAGTAAAGACAATAGAAGAATATGTAGACTTGTAGATTCTCCATACCTGCCTGAGGGAGAAGTTGTCTTTGTGATAGTTGAAGAAGGAATTCGAGACCCCTAAAAGAGTTATCGATAAAACTAGCGAGTTTGATTGAACATAATGGAATAAAGAGGAATAACTGTAGTCTTTTCCTCTATTTAAATTTTTGCTGGATAAAGTTCCTAAAAATAGACATATAAAGGCATTCTTCAGGAGATATTAACATACTTTCAAGGTAGACAGGTTCATCAGTAAAAGTAACTGGAGCATTTCTTATTAGAACTGCCGGTGTTTTTTCTCCAGCTTCTCCCATAAGAATTTGCGCAGCTGATGCCAAATTATCAGCTAACGCACGTCTTGTTATCATCAACGGTTTTCCAAAGATGTCCAATTTCCCTCTTTCATCAGCTACGGGAATAAAACCAGCTACGCCCAAAGCAATACCAATGGTACCTAATCTAAGAGGTTGGGTTCTACTATCAGCAATTATAACCCCGATTTTTTTCCCAGTTTTTTCAAATACTTTTCTTCGAATTTCCTCAGCAGTTTTCATAGGATCTTCAGGAAGTAGAACAACACATCCAGGAGGGGCATTAGATTTATCGATACCCGCATTGGCTATTAAAATACCATGTCTTAAGGTAAGAATAACGTGAGGAATCCCTCCAAGAATTTCATCAGCTTCTTGTAAAATTAACTCGGCCAGCTCTGGTATAACATCATACTTTTTTGCTAGTTCTATAGCCTTAGGACTAGGCCGTACCTTATCTAGCTTTATAATTCTTCCCTCAGCCGTAGAAACCGCGGTTTCTGCCAAAACTAAAATATCTTTGTCACATATTTTTTCTTTAATTCTCCTTAGACCTTCAAGCACTACGTCTACAATGTCGTCACCTGGAGTAATGATTTTAGTTTTAATTGGTATAAGTTTCATAACCATCTTCCCCACATACCTCTAATATTTGTTTCAAAAGTTTCGCAATAATATTAAGATCAAAAGGCATTTTTTCTAGTTTCTTTAATAATCTTTTATATTGAGCATAAGTTCCAAAAATGATAATACTTCCTTCTTTTATATGGAAATCTATCATCTCTCTAGGAATGGCAGCATCCCCACCACACGCTAGCATTTCTTGTTTTATAATTAATGCAGCCGGAGTACTGACATTTTCAACAAGTGTAGCAAGGAATATAGATTTCTGATTTAATGTTGTCCAAGCTCGTTTGTCAACATTTATTTTAACAAATAAATCGTGCAAATCATTGAAATAACTTGAATTGTATAGTAGCGTAACTTTTATTTCTTGTTCACTTAAACTTAAAATTTTTCTTCTAATTGCTTCAGCTATTTTCACAGCTTGCAAAGTTTCCTTAACATCATGAGTTCTTATCAAATGAGCACCATTGTACACTGCAATAGCCGTCGCTGCTAAACTGCCAATTAATCTTTCATCAGGATCTTTAAGGTTAAGGACTTTTCCAATGAATGATTTTCTTGAAACCCCAACTAAAATAGGCTTGCAAAGAAACCTCAATCTACTCAAATTTCTGAGAATGTAAAGATCTTCGGAAACACTTTTTCCAAAACCAATACCTGGGTCTATAATAATACTTTCATGGGATATTCCGGCATTTACAGCGATCTGTAAACTTTTTCTAAGAGCACTTCTTATTTTTGAAATACTTCCCACATCTCCAGGCTTTTTTTCAGCAGCCATAACAATAGTTGATGCATTATACTCAGAAATGATCTGAGCCATTCTTTCATCAGCTTTTAAACCGCTGACATCGTTAATAATTGCAGCGCCTTCTTTTAGTGCAGCTTCCGCAACCTTTGCGCGGAAAGTATCAGCGCTTATAGGTATGTCAACAATTTCACGTAATATGCGTATAGCGAAAATCATTCTCTCTCTTTCATCTGAAAGTGGAATTTGAGGAACTCCTGGTGCAGTTGACATAGCTCCTACATCTATTATATCCACTCCTTCTTCAATCATTTTCATTGCTTTTTTCTGGAGATCCTTCTCGGATTTGACAATAGAACCTTTATAAAAGGATTCAGGACTAACATTAATAACTCCAACAACTATTACCCTAGAATCGTCACCAACTGGTATATTAGCAATTTTTCCCTTTATTTTCATTCTCTTCCCTTCAAAAGCAATAGTATGATTCTCATTTTATGTTTATGTTTATCTTTAATTAAAATACTTCCAGCTCTTAAATTAGAACACCTTCTTTATCTTGAAGAATTAAAATATCACAGACCGTTTTTGATGGAATGGTAGATTTTCTCATAGTAATGAAAACTTTAAAATGGTTTGTTAATTTGTAAGTGATAATAAATTTAAGTTGGTGACACTAAATGAATTTCCATAAAACTCATCTGTACGGGTGGCATAAAAAAAGAGCAAGAATGATCGGATTTGTTGGTTGGCATATGCCACTCTGGTATAAAGATACAGGCGGAATAATTAAAGAGCATTTAGCAGTTCGAAATAATGTAGGTATTTTTGACGTCACACATATGGGGCGTTTTTTAATTAATGGGAGCGAAGCTGAAAGTTTTTTACAATACGTTACCACAAACAATGTTAGAAGACTAAAAAAACTTGGGCAAGGGCAATACTCTGTTGTTTGTAACGAAAATGGCGGAATAAAAGACGATATTACGATATTTAAAATCGAAGATAGTAAATATGTCGTTATAACTAATGCGGTAAACCGAGAAAAAATATATAACTGGTTTAAAAGGCATGCCCCAAAATTTGACGTAAAAATTGAAGACATTTCTGATGTAACTTGCATGTTTGCAGTCCAAGGCCCAAAAGCCCAGTCTACACTCGAAAAACTTGCTGACAATAATCTTAGCGAAATTAAAAGATATTCATGTGCATTAATGAAGCTTGGAGGATACGATGTTATAATATCAAGATCTGGATATACTGGTGAGGACGGGTTTGAGATAATTATGCTACAAGTTCCATATTCGGAGAAAGGAAAAGTAGTCGATCTATGGGAGAAAATCTTAGAAGCTGGTAAAGAATACGAGATTAAACCATGTGGATTAGGTGCAAGAGACACATTACGACTTGAGGCAGGAATGGTTCTGTACGGAAACGATATTGATGAAACAATTTCTCCATTAGAAGCTAAACTCAACTTCGTTGTTAAGTTTAAGAAAGGCGATTTTATAGGACGAGAAGCATTATTAAAACAAAAAGAAGAAGGTGTAAAAAGAATAAGGGTAGGACTGGAATTGTTTCAACGCAGGGTTCCAAGACGTGGTTACGAGATAAAAAAGAATGGAGAGAATATTGGAGTTGTTACAAGTGGAGCTTTTTCACCGATATTGGAAAAGGGAATAGGTCTTGGCCTTGTAAGTTCCGAGCACGCACGAATAAATGAAATAGTTCAAATTAATATTAAAGGAAAACTTATAGATGCCAAGTTAGTGAAGTGGCCTTTTTACGATACAAATAAATATGGCTATACCAGAAAAAAACATACGAGAGGTGATGAGGATGAAAGTAAACGATTATGAAATTCCTGAAGACTTATACTATTCTGAAACACACGAATGGTTAAAAATAGAAAATGGAAAGGTAAGAATCGGAATTACAGATTATGCTCGTAAACAACTTGGCAATATAACTTACGTGGGATTTGATGTCAGCGAAGGTAGTGAAGTTAAGTTTAACCAAGCATTCGGAGAGATAGAATCTGAAAAAGCTACAGAAGATCTTTATTCACCAGTTTCCGGTAAAGTAATCGAAGTTAACAGTGAACTAGAAGATACACCCCAGATAATAGAAGAAGATCCTTACGGAAAAGGATGGATGATCGTTGTGGAGCCTACAAACCTCGATGATGATCTTAAGAATCTTATGGATGCGAAAGGATACGCGGAATATCTTATGAAAAAACTCGAAGAAGAATGATTTAAATCACTTTTACAATTTTTTCTTCATTATAATCAGTAATTACACGGATATATCCTCTTAATTCCTCATCTAGTTTTTTATCACCTGTATCAACTCTTAGATAATTGAATGTAGAGAGCTTATATCTAGTTGCTATAACTATAATATTTTGTATGCCGACTTTTTTAATAACTTTCGGACTTATCTGCTGATTACCCCTACCAAAAATAAATCCTTGATTTCCAATGGGTGTAACAATAATTTTCGCTTTTTTTCCTCTTATTATTTTCAGTATATCCTTTTCTCCCACGTCTTTTGCAACCATTTTCCCATTCTTTATTATATCCACACCAAGAAGAGTTTTTTTAATGCCCAAAAGATCTGTAATAGCTTTAACTGTTGTTCCAGGACCTAGTATATAAATAGTATCTGGTTTCATATTCTCAATAAAGTATTTCGCTATAGCTAATTTGTTTTCTTCTTCTTCATCTATTAAAGAACTAGCTGTTTTTGCACCCTGTACAAGTTCAGGTTCATATGGAACTAAGAGATACCCCTTTAATTTTGCGGATAGTACACCTACTCTAAAAGCATTCTCATCAATATCCATAACTTCTGCTGGTCTCAAAGGTAACCCTTCAGTCAAATATTTAATTACAACTTCTGCTGCAGCTCTTGGATTCACTGCAAATACAGCGCTGTGCATTTTTACCCCAGTGGGTACACCTATAACTGGAATACTGGTGCCAATAGCTTCGTATATGTCACAAGCAGTACCATCCCCACCACAAAACACAATTAGTTCTACTTTCAACTTTCGCAGTTCCTGTGCTGCTCGTTTAGTATCATCCGCTGTGGTTTTTCCAGGAACTATTTTTCCAATAACAATTGGTGAAAAACTTACATCTCTTGCTTCATTTTCTCCCATGTTATGAGGGTAAGTAATCAGTTCTATACGATCTTTTATTTGTAACAAATTTTCTAAGGTCTCCTTGGCTCTTTGAGGGGCAACAGGTTTCGCACCAAGTTCTATGGCCTTTTTTAAAACTTCTTCTCCATCTGTGCCTTTTAAACCTACTATTCCTCCCATACCAGCTATGGGATTTACGATAAATCCTAGTTTCCATACTTTTTTCTTCACAATTAACAATCTCCAAGAGTTTTTTATAATTCATTACAGCTAAATAATTAAATCAGAAATTTTTAATAAGTGTTAAAATAGTAGAGTTTCGATGTTTAAAATTAACATTTTCACTGGGGCAGGACAAGATGACTGAAAAACTGAAGAAGTTCGGAAGTTTATTAAAATCCTTGATTTCCATACCTAGAGCAAAAGTTAGAAAAGATAAAGTAATTTTATATTTTTCACTTACGCTGATCTTCTTCTTTGCCTTACTAATAAGAATCTATTCATACTTTTCTTACGGTGTTGTACTTAAGGCATTCGATCCATGGTTTCAGCTAAAATCAACTTTATACATAATAAGTCACGGCTTTTCTTCTTGGTTTAACTGGGTTGTAAAACCTCCAGATATATCTACATGGTATCCTATTGGTCGAAACATGCCTAAGACATCTTTTCCAGGGATACCATGGACGGCTGCTGCTCTATATTTCATACTTAGATTCTTAGGAGTTGAGATAGATCCAATAACACTTTGTTATTTCTTCCCAGCTATTATGGGAGCACTTGCATCGATTGCAATGTACTTTTTTGGTAAGGAACTAAGTGGTAGCGCAAAAGCAGGTTTGCTGTCAGCTTTCTTTTTCGCTTTTGTTCCAGGTTATGTTCAACGTACTACCGCAGGATTTTTTGACAACGAAGCCTTGGGTATGTTACTCATAATATTGTCACTCTACTTTTTTGTAAGATCATTAAAAAGAGAGTCCATATTATCAGGAATTATGGGAGGGCTATTTCTCGGGTATCTCTCAGCCACATGGGGTGCCTACATATACGTATTCGACCTGCTGGCAGTCTACGCGGGACTTCTTCTTATTTTACGTAGATACTCTAAGTCGCTACTTTTATCCTATACTACCACAGTTGGCTTGGGTCTTTTCATAGCTACAAGAATACCAAGACTTGGACCAGGCATACTAACTAGAACAGATGTGCTTCCACCTTTAGCCATGCTAGTAATATTATCCGCTTACGAGGGAGCTCCTCTAGTATATAACTCCCTGATAGTTAAGCGAATAATAAAAATTAAAATTAGGAAAAAAGTTCTTGGATATGCATTGTTCTTAACAATCATAATTATTTCCTCTATATTCACCTATTTATGGTATATTGGTTTGTCTCCCCTTATTACTTTACAAAAATACTTCAAACCTATTGGTGGAAAGTTTTTAACAGTACTAAACCCTCTCTATAGAGAAAAGACACGAATAATAGCTTCAGTAGCGGAGCACGCAGCAACATCTTGGGCAGAATTTTATTTTAATTTAAACGTTCTTTTATTTGTCTATCCTCTTGGAATATACTTTTCGTTTAAACGACTAAAAAATGAAGATATTTTCCTAATAACTTTAGGATTGACAGCTACGTATTTTGCCGGATCTATGATAAGATTAATATTAATACTTTCACCAGCGGTTTGTCTTCTTTCAGCATATGCAATTGATCAAATACTATCTCCGTTTGTGGATGTATTAAAAGAAGTGCGTGAGGGTATGCCTTTAGCAAGGCGTAAAAGAGCTAGAATTTCCGGCATAGTTGGCACAGAGTATACAATTGTAACTTTAATTTTCGTGGCTTCACTACTTATTATTGCAACATGGTATGGGGCATGGATTTCATCAAAATATATGGCTGCAGCAGAAATGTTACCCAATGGAGAACCAGATTGGCAAGAAGCACTTGTGTGGATGAAATATAATTTACCGGAAAACGCTGTAGTAGCTTCTTGGTGGGACTACGGGTACTGGATAAATACAGTAGCAAATAAAACCACGATAGTTGACAATGCGACGCTTAACAGTACCCAAATAGCATGGATAGGAGCAGCATTTGCACTAAATGAAACTGAGGCAGTAAAAATATACAAAAGATACAATGTAACTCACGTACTAGTATTCTTCGGATATTGCATTCAAGGATTGGGTGGAGATGAGTTCAAATGGCCATGGATGGTAAGAATCGCCGAAGATCATTTTCCAGAATTAGTCAACGAGTCTCTCTATGGAGATATTACTAACCCAACAGATACATTCTTTAACTCAACTATTTACAAATTACTATTTTACAGAGAACCAGATCCCGAACCGAACAAATATCGTGACAGCCTGATAAACTTTATGATAAGGTTTAGATATTTGGCATATTACAGAGATCCTTATGGCCAAATTCCAGACGTTGATCCTCAACACTGGGCACTATTCGAAAAAATATTCAAACCAATATATTTCTCAAGCAACCGTTTTGTCAAAATATTTGAGGTAAATTACAGTATTTTAGAAGCCCGTATGGAAATATCAGATGCAAATCTATATAATAATGGTCTCTGCACCGTAACAATTAACAATACTGGTATTCATAGTCTTCAACTTTCAAAAGTCTATGTAAATGGTGAACACTACGACTTTGAAATCGTAAAAGGAAGTAAAACAGTTGCTCCCAATAAGACAGTAGAAATTGTTATAGACACCGAAAAAGAGTGGTCGATAGGCGATAATGTCACAATTAAAGTCGTAGCAATCGTCAAAGAATACCCCGGCTACAAAATATCAACATCCA
>Ga0164311_10001623_pt1 | contig 11185 bp, 9 predicted proteins | sample GuaBasSedimGuay2_FD_121796 | JGI IMG/M metagenome (GOLD analysis project Ga0164311, IMG submission 121796) | Subseafloor sediment microbial communities from Guaymas Basin, Gulf of California, Mexico - Guay2, Core 4569-9, 9-12 cm | ecosystem: Environmental > Aquatic > Marine > Hydrothermal vents...
ACTTCTCTGTTAAAACAGCTTTCAAATCCGGCTGCTTAGACTTTAAGATATTTTTCTTTCACCTTTTCATCGATTACCTTAGCTATCAACGACCTTGAAACTAACACATATTTTACACCGATAAGTTCAGCTAAATCAGCTGGTTTCTCATCCTGAGTAACTAATATTAAACCGTTTTTCTTGGCGTACTCGACTACTTCTCTGTCTTTCGCTCCTTGCAGCCCAACCTCCTGAACAGTTACAACTTCCCATCCTAAAGCCTCTAGAAACTCCTTTAATCCCGCGAACATCTCGTCTAATAAAAGCTTCATGTCAACAGCCCATAGACTAATATGACAAAGCTTAATAAATAATTGGATTATCTGAAAGAAAGAGTTGGAGGGACAAATCATCAAGCGTAAACTGATGGAAATTCTGGCCTGTCCAATCGATAAGCATCACCCACTTGAACTTTACATTTTCGAAGAGAAAGAAGAAATTGTTGAAGGACTAATTGTATGCCCGAAATGTTTAAGATGGTATCCCATTCGAGATGAAATTCCAGAAATGCTTCCAGACGAGCTTAGAAACGCCAAGGAAGACCTTCCATTCCTCGAAAAATGGAAAGATAAAATTCCCAAAAAAATATTAGAAGAAGGAAAACCATTCAACCTTAAAGGGAAAGCCTAATCATCTAAATCTGAAATCTTCTTTAACGGTTGTTAGCACTAGATGAGTGTTTGTTCTCTCCACATAGGGTAAACTCAAAAGCCATTTTGTAAAATCACTCAAGTCCTTCCTACTTCTAAACTTTGCCACAACGATTGCATCCGTCAAGCCCGTTACGTCGTAGACGCAGCATACATTAGGAATTTTTGCGACTTCACGTTCAACATCTAAAAGTTTCCCCTTAGCCACAGTTATCTCGGTTACTACCGTAAGCTCATAACCCAACTTTTCATGGTCAATCACGGCGGAGTATCCTTTAATTATGCCTTCATTTTCCATACGCCTAATTCTCGACAACACAGTTCCTACTGAAACTCCTATTCGATCAGCAATCTGCCTACTCGAAAGCCTACCATCACTGAGCAAAACATCAAGTATTTTGAAATCTGTTTCATCTAACCCGCCCAACCAACATCACCCATTAAACAAACATCAATTGTATTTAGTGTTTTAATAAATATTTGTTTACCATTTTTATAATAATCTTTAAATTTAATCATTAGAAACTAGAATTTGTTAACAAATGTGCTATTGAAACTTCGGAGAAAGATAAATGCTTGAGGTAAAGCAGCTTCAAAAACCTATTGAAACTTTAAAAAAAGTTGACTATGTCATACTCAAATTTACAGACCTCAACGGAAACATTAGAGGCAGAACCGTTCTCTCAAACTACGCACAGAAAGCGTTCGAAGAAGGTGTAGGATTTGACGGCTCATCAATTTCGGGATTTGCAAAAATTGAAGAAAGCGACCTCGTCATGAAAGGTGATCCGTCAACAATTGCGTCTCTTCCAGACTATGTTTATGGAAGACCCACAGCAGCCGCAATATGTGACATTCTGAACTACAATGGGGAACCCTTCGAAAGCGACCCTCGACATATATGTAGAAGACAAATGGAAAAGACCCTAAATGAGGGCTACATGCCCTATGCAGCAGCAGAAGTCGAATTCTATCTGGCAAAAGAAAACAACGGAAGTTTTGAACCTGTAGAAAACCACATTCCAAATAATCATAGATACTTTGATATAACCCCAGGGGCAGACCTAACAGAACATTATAGAATGGATCTCTGTGATGCACTAAGCAGTATAGGATTAACTATTGAAAGGGAAGGCCATGAAGTTGGTCCAGCCCAGAATGAGATCACATTCAAATATGCAGACCCTGTGAGGACTGCTGACAACATTCTCTATTACAGGTTTATTGCTAAGGCAGTTGCTAAACAAAAGTATAATTGGATAGCAACCTTCATGCCTAAACCTTGGGATGGAAAAGCTGGAAACGGAATGCACATTCACCTAAGCCTATTCACCAAAAATGGAGAAAGAAACGTCTTTTATGATCCGGAAGGATACGCTGGAACCAGCCAAACATGCCGCTACTTTATTGGCGGATTACTCTATCATGCAAGGGCATTATGTGCAATTGTGGCGCCAACAGTCAACAGCTATAAACGGCTTGTTCCTGGATATGAAGCTCCAGTATACACTGTATGGAGCAAAAGGAACCGCTCAGCCCTAATCAGAATTCCAGAGTACTTTAGAGGAAATGGCAAAAGCAAGAGAATAGAATTCAGAAGCCCAGACCCGCTCTGCAATCCATACCTAGCATACGCAGTTGTTTTTGAAGCGGGAATGGACGGAATAAGAAAGAAAATAGATCCTGGCGACCCAATAGAGAAAAATGTTTATCACTTAACGGAAGCCGAAAGAAAGAGTTTAGGAATAAAAACTCTCCCTGGATCTTTGAAGGAAGCACTTGAAGAATGGGAAAGCGACGATATCTGTATCAGAGCGTTGGGAAAGGAAACGGCTGAGAAATACTTGGAGCTTAAACTTGCGGAGTGGCGAGAATACGAAAAGAATGGAAACTCAAAAACAGTGACAGCATGGGAGATTCAAAGATACTTCTATATGTAAAAGTTTTTGAATTCTTGATGAGCATTAGTCTTTATGCGCTATGATACAATCTTAGTGCTTGATTTCGGAGGACAATACTGCCACCTAATAGCCAGAAGAATAAGAGAAAACAAGGTTTACTCAGAAATAGTCTCCCACGATATCACCCCGGAAGAAATAAACAAAGTAAACGAAAGACTAAATGTTAAAGGCTTAATTCTTTCCGGAGGGCCTTTAAGCGTTTATGAGGAAGATTCACCTAAACTTAATCCTGAAATCTTAGATTTAGGCTTACCAATTCTAGGTTTATGTTATGGACATCAACTGCTGGCTTACATGGCTGGAGGAACAGTAAAACCAGCTGAAAAAAGGGAATACGGCATAACTTACGTGACTATCACGCGGCCAGTCGACGTTCTCGACGGACTGGGCCCTAGAGAGAAGGTTTGGATGAGCCATAGCGACGCGGTTTACACGGTTCCCGAAGAATATGAGGTTCTCGCCTATACGGAAAATTGTCCAGTTGCAGCATTCAAACATAAGAATAAGCCGATTTACGGTCTACAATGGCATCCGGAAGTCATACATACCGAGAACGGCATGAAAATGCTTAGAAACTTCATTTTCAAAGTCTGCGGCTGTCAACCTAACTGGGAAATGGAAAACTTTATTGAAAGAGCAATAGAGGAAATTAGAAAGACTGTAGGCAAGAGTAGGGCCATAATTGCTCTAAGCGGAGGAATAGATTCAAGCACCGCTACGGCGTTGGCTGCGAAAGCCATAGGACAACAATTAACAGCGGTTTTTGTGGATCACGGCTTTATGCGGGCAAACGAGCCTGAATTTGTCAAGAAGACATTTGAAAATATGAGAATAAACTTTGTAGCGGTAGATGCCAAACAAAGATTCTATAAGAGATTGAGGGGAGTTATTGACCCGGAGCTTAAAAGAAAAATTATTGGAGAAGAATTTATACGAGTATTTGAAGAAATAGCCAAGAAGGTAGGAGCGGAATACCTCATTCAAGGAACAATTTTTCCCGACAGAATCGAGTCTGGATTCAGAAAATTCTCTGATAAAATAAAGACGCATCACAATGTAGCTGGACTTCCCTCCAAAATGGAATTCAAAGGAATAGTGGAGCCTTTACGTGATTTGTATAAAGACGAAGTTCGAGAAATAGCCGAAAAACTCGGTTTACCCAAGGAAATAGTTTATAGACAGCCTTTTCCCGGCCCAGGCTTAGCAGTAAGAGTCATAGGCGAGGTTACTCCGGAAAAAGTTGAAATTGTCCGGAAAGCCGACGAAATTGTTAGAGAAGAAATAGAGAAAGCTGGCCTAGACAAGGATTTATGGCAGTATTTTGCCGTTTTAACCGATACTTTGACCACTGGAGTTAAGGGCGACGCAAGAGCCTACGGCTATACAGTTGCAGTGAGGGCTGTTGAAAGCAAGGAGGCTATGACGGCGAGCTTTGCGAAAATTTCATACGAAGTTTTAGAGAGAATCTCAACAAGAATTACGGGTGAAATTCCCGAGGTTGTAAGGGTTGTATATGATATTACGCATAAGCCTCCAGCCACAATAGAATGGGAATAACTATGAGAGGAATATATTATGGGCTTTGCCTAAACTGCAAAGGACCAATCTCAGATGAACGCCTACTACAAGTAGGGATATGTAGAAAATGTCTAGAAACAACCGAATACATAAAAGGCTGGCGTCAAATCCTAAAAAAGCTGGAAGAAAATGGAAAACTTTACTTCGCCGGAGAAATCCTAGAATTCCATGAAAAGTTAAAGGATTTCTCCTCATTTTTCAAGAGGGCAGTAGGCCAGCGCATGTGGTCTCTCCAGGAGACGTGGGCTAGACGAATATTGCTTAACAGAAATTTTTCAATAGTTGCGCCCACTGGTGTCGGAAAAACTGTTCTAGGGATAGTTTCCGCCTTATACTTTTTAAGTAAGGGGAAAAGAAGCTACATAATTGTTCCTACCGGGCTTCTAGTTCAGCAAACTGTTGAAAAATTAGAGACTTTCGCTGAAAGGCTAAAAATTAATCCTAAACTCATTTATTATCATGGAGCCTTAAAAGAAAGCGAGAAAAAAGAAGCATTAGATAGGATAGCTAAAAATGATTTTGAAATACTTGTGACAACCGATAGGTTCATAGTTAACCGATTCGAAATATTGAAGGGCAAAAGCTTCGATTTCGTTTTTGTTGACGATATAGATTCCTTTCTCAAATCTCCCAAAAACATAGATAAAATTCTCGCCATACTTGGATTCAACGAGGAAATAATCACTTTAGCTTTCCAGCTTTTGGATTTAAGGGTAGAAGCCAGCAAATTGGCAAGAATGGGGAAGGATGCAGCAAATATTCTGAGGAAAATAGAGAGAATAAGAAAGGAAATCGATTATTATAGAAGCAAAAACAGAATAGGCCTGCTTGTTGTTTCCGGAGCAACCGTGAAAGCTAGAAGAACCAAGAGAATAAAACTCTTTGAAGAACTTCTCGGCTTCCAAGTAGGATTCAAACCTGAATTTCTAAGAAATATAAAAGATTTTTATCTAAAAGGAAAGGAAGCGCCCGAAAGGCATATTCTAGAATTGATAAGAGAATTCGGCGGAGGATGCCTAGTCTTTGTTCCATCAGCCATCGGAAAAGAATACGCAATCAAATTAAACGATTATCTAAACCAGAACGGAGTCTCCGCATACGTCTATCGGAAAATGGATGAAAAAATCCTAGAGGAATTCCGCAACGGAACATATGATGTTCTAGTTGGAATTGCAAGTTTCAGAAGCCCTTTGGCTAGAGGAATAGACATTCCAGAGAGAATTCGCTACGTGATTTTCGCCGGAGTGCCACGCATGGAGATTCCGCTAAGCTGGGAGGAGTATAATCCAGCCAAGATTCTTACTCTGCTCAAGAACATTAGGGAGTTCTTAGAGAAAGAGCAGCAGGACAAGGCGAGCGAAATCATCGTTAGGCTTCGTAGAATAGTTCCGCTAAGTAAAGAAGTTCAAGAAAGGGTTAAAGAAGCCATTGAAAGCGAAACTCAGCTTGAAGGATTTGAAGAGTTTGCAAGAAAAATAATTTTTGATGCTAGAAACTTTCTGAAAGAAGTTATTACGCCACAGATGATTGAAAGAATAGCAGAAAGCCCTGAAATCTCAATTAAAAAGAAAGAGAACATGTTTTACCTTATAGTCTCCGATCCCATCGCCTACATTCAAGCTTCTGGAAGAGCCTCAAGAATGTTCGCTGGCGGAATAGCCCGCGGTGCAAGCTTCCTTATAGTTGACGATGAGAAAGCTTTCTACTCACTGCGGCAGAGACTAAAATTCATGCTTGCGGACATTTCTTGGAACAAATTCAAACTAAAAACAGCCAAGAAATGGTTTGAGAAAATAGATGAAGATAGAAAGGTAATTCGCGAGATTAGGGAAGGAAAAATAGTTAAGAGAATAAAGGACTACATTAAAACCGCTCTGCTCATAGTAGAGTCGCCTACAAAGGCAAGAACCATATCCAGGTTTTTCGGAAGACCCTACAAGCGGAAAATCGGCAATTTAACTGTTTTTGAGGTAAGCATAGGAAAATACGTTCTGAACATTGCGGCGAGCATGGGGCACATTTACGATTTAGTAATTACTGAAGGATTCCACGGTGTAAAAATCGAAGACGGCAAGTTCATACCAATTTATGACTTCATAAAGAAGTGTAAGAAATGCGGCGAGCAATTCACAGAGTTCTCCGCTTGCCCGAAGTGTAAGAGTACAGACTTCTTCTCAAAGGAAGAATTCATCAAAGCATTAAGAGAACTCTCCCTAGAGGTAAATTATGTCTTTGTTGCTACAGACCCAGACACAGAAGGGGAGAAAATCGCCTACGACATTTACTGCTCCCTCTATCCAGTAAACAACAAGATTGAACGGTTAGAATTCCACGAAATAACCAAGCGAGCCTTTATGCAAGCCATAAATAATCGGCGTAAAGTCGATACTAGGCTAGTTGAGGCTCAAATAGTAAGAAGAATTGAGGACAGATGGATAGGCTTCGAGCTAAGCCAGAAACTTTGGCGAAGATTCCGCAATTATAGGCTTTCAGCTGGAAGAGTTCAAACACCAGTCCTAGGCTGGATAATCGAGAGAGTAAATGAAGCAAGAAAGAAGAAAATTGTTCTTTCAGCTAGACTTTCCAACGGCTTGAGAGTTTCAATTGAAAACCCAAGCCTTCCGTTTCCAGCTGAAGAGCTTCCGAAGCGGTTTAGAGAATTAAAGGCGAGGATTGAAGGTTTAGAAAGTGAAGAAAGGGAGGTTTATCCTCCGCCACCCTATACTACGGACACATTGCTTCGGGATGCTTCAACTAAGCTGAATTTTTCAGCTTCAAAAACAATGATGCTGGCCCAAGACCTCTTCGAGATGGGACTTTGCACCTATCACAGAACAGACTCGACAACAGTTTCAACGGTCGGAATAAGCCTAGCAAAGGACTACATACAAGAAAAGTTTCCATCACTCTTTGTTCCACGAAAATATTTGAAAGAGGGCGCGCATGAGTGTATAAGGCCTACTAGGGCTACTGATGTTGAACGACTGAGGAACATGATTTCCCTAGGGCTTCTAAGATTTCCGAAAAGGCTTACACGTGAACACTTCCAGCTCTATGATTTGATATTTAAACGGTTCATAGCAAGCCAAATGAAAGATGCTAAAGTTCTATACCAAAAATTCAAAGTCTTAATCGATGGAAATCAAGTTTCAATTGAAAATCCAGTTGAAATTGTTAGTGAAGGATTCAACAAGATATTGCCCATTCACCTTGAAAACCCGGTCGAAGAAGGAGAATATAATGTAGAATTTGCGAGGATTCTTCGTTTGCCAGCCGCCAGACTGTTCAGCCAGGGCGAAATAATAGCCTTAATGAGGGAAAAAGCAATAGGGAGACCAAGCACCTACGCAAAGATTGTTTCAACACTTCTTGAGAGAAAATACGTGATTGAAAGAAAGAATCGGCTAATTAGCACGCGGCTAGGCTTCAAGGTCTACATGTATCTCCGCGAAAGATTCGGCGACTACGTTTCAGAAGAGACAACGCGGAGGCTAGAAGCTCAAATGGACAGTGTAGAGCAAGGAAAAGCGGACTATCAGCAAATTCTAAATGAACTCTACCGAGAAATATCGGAAATTAGAGAAAAAATGTAGACTATTCAACTTTTAACTCTTTCAACTTTTCTACGACTTTTACGAGTTCTTCAATAACAGCTTCGAAAATTCTCCTTCCTTTTTCCGCGTTTGCCGTTGAGCTTTTCCCAAAAACTCCCGATTTTGTATGGTCTATTGTGTTCCATGGTATGCTCAAGCCTTCAAGTTGTGGGAATGGCTGTGCAGGGGCCTCATCAACAGCCTTTTCCATGTTGACCAGTTGTGGATGTAGAAACAAGTTAAGCGATGTTTCCTCAGCGCCTGCATGTCCTCTTTCTTCTTGGCTGAATATTTCCGGCAGAAGTTTGCCAGCCAATGGCCACCATTGAAAAACAGTCACAAAAACGCTTTCTCTTTCTCTTAGCTCTCTTGCGGCTTCAGTTAACGCCGAAATGTTTCCTCCATGTCCATTAACAACGAGTATTTTCTTTACGCCATACGCCTTAAGCGATAGGCATACATCGCATACATATTCTTTCAGAACTTCCGGTCTAACATAGACTGTGCCGCAGAAATGTCTATGATGAGAACTAACGCCAAACGGAATTACTGGAAGGCATACAACCCCTGTTCTTTTGGCGACTTCCTCCGCTATTGCCTTCGCAATCAAATGGTCAGTTCCCAATGGATTATGCGGGCCGTGCTGTTCCGTCGAGCCGACTGGCAGTATTGCCACATCATTCCTTTGAAAGTATTCTTTGGCTTCAGGCCAACTCATCTCGTAAAGCAAAAACTTTTCCATAGGAATAATCCCTCTTAATGCTTAGTGTTTAATACTTACAATGAATTAAAGTTTAGGGGCTATGCCTATGCGTAAAAGATTGTTTGGCACTAACGGCATCAGAGGAGTAGTCAATGAGACTCTTACGCCACAGCTTGCGCTTAGAGTCGCCGAGGCAATAGGCACGTTCTTTAACAGCGGAGAAATCCTTCTCGGGTATGATGGGAGAACAAGCAGTCCAGCATTAGCTTCTGCAGTTGCAAGCGGACTAGCCGCAACAAGCTGCACAGTCTACTTGGCGGGAATGGCCCCCACACCCGCCATACAATACGCAGTAAAAAATCACCGCTTCGACGGAGGAGTGATCATAACCGCTTCGCATAACCCGCCGGAATACAACGGGATAAAGGTTCTCGGAAACGACGGCGTAGAAATCTCAAGAAGCCAAGAAATCGAAATTGAAGAAATATTTTTTGAAGAAAAACAAAAAAGGGCTGAATGGAACAAAATTGGAGAGATAAGAAAACTTCCAAACATAATAGAAGAATACATTGAAGCCATCAAAAAACATGTTGACGTTGAAAAGATAAGAGAGAAACAATTTAAGGTAGTTGTTGATCCTGGAAACGGAGTCGGCGGTTTAGCTGCGCCACGGCTTCTTAGGGAGCTTGGATGCAAAGTCTTCACTATCAATGCCAACATCGACGGAACGTTTCCGAGTAGACCATCTGAGCCCAGACCTGAAAATTTGGGTGATCTCGCGGCTATTGTGCGAGCCTTAAATGCTGATTTCGGAGTTGCCTATGACGGCGATGCAGACCGCGCAATATTCGTCGATGAAACAGGCGTAATCCACTGGGGCGACAGAACATTCGCCCTAATAGAGAAGGAATTTCTCAAACAAAATCCAGGAGAAACCATTGTTACGCCAGTTAGCTCTTCAACATTAATAAAAGATGTAGCCGAAGCCTACAATGGAAAAGTTGTTTGGACGAAGGTTGGAAGTGTTGATGTTTCCCATAAAATGAAGGAAATAAACGCCAAGCTCGGCGGAGAAGAAAACGGCGGTGTTTTCTATGCTCCTCATCAACCAGTAAGGGACGGAGCCATGACAACGGCTCTAATTCTAGAAATACTTGCAAAAACAGGCCGAAAACTTTCCGAACTGCTAAATGAACTGCCAAAATATTTCATTGAAAAGGACAAGGTTGAATGTCCAGAAAATTTGAAGGAAAAAGTTTTGGAAGTCCTCTACGAGGAACTGGAAAGGGAAAATCTTAAGTTTGATACGATTGATGGAGCCAAAATATGGTTTAGCGATTGCTCAATTTTAGTGAGGCCGAGTGGAACCGAGCCTATATTCAGGCTTTATGCAGAGGCAAAAACTAGGGAAAAAGCATTAGAACTAATAAAAGAGTATAAAGAAAAGTTGAGTCAAATAATTGCAAAAGTAACCTAGAACATTAGGAGAGCTAACATTGAGAAAAGTAGGAGTAGCTGTAATAGGTGTAGGTTTCTGGGGTAAAAACCACGCAAGAGTTTACAGTGAACTCCCAGAAGCAGAATTAATTGGCATCTGCGATGTCAACTTCAAAAGAGCAAAGGAAGTGGCCGAAAAATTCGGTGTAAAGGCTTACGCCAACAGCAAAAGGCTACTGGCAAGAGGGGATGTTGAAGCCGTAAGCATATGCACATGGACAACAACGCACGCTAAGGAAGCCATAAAGGCTCTAAATGCCGGAAAGCACGTTCTTGTCGAGAAACCCATCGCAAGCACGATAAAGAAGGCCAAGCAAATAGTCGAAGCAGCTGAAAAAGAGAAACTTATTCTGATGACAGGTTTCATAGAGAGATTTAATCCTGGAGTCGAACATGTAATAGAGGCAATAAGGAAGGATTCAATAGGCGACTTGGTTTCAGCCTCCGCCAGAAGAGTATCCCAATGGCCGGAAAGAGTAGGCGACGTAGGAGTCATAAAAGATTCCGCCATTCACGACATCGACATAATGCGATATATCTTCAATGAAGACCCAAAAACAGTCTTTGCGAAAGCTGGACAACTCAGGCATAAACGCTTTGAGGATTATGCTCAAATAATGCTAACCTTCAATGAAGGAAGAACAGCCTTCATAGAAGCGAATTGGTTAACTCCTTACAAGGTTAGAAAACTGATTGTAACTGGAAGCAAGGGAATATTAACCCTCGACTACCTAACCCAAGAAATCATGCTGGAAACAGAGGAGAAAACCCTTATTCCACGCCATAAGTGGGATGAGCCGCTAAAAAGAGAGCTAAAACACTTCATAGAATGCATTCTGAAGAATAAAAAGCCGTTAGCAAGCGGCCTCGACGGCCTAAAAGCCCTAATAATCTGTGAAGCAGCCCTAAAATCTGCAGAAAAAGGAAAATCAATAGACTTAGAGAAAATTCTAAAGTTATAAACTCATATGCGATAAAGTTAATTGAAGCTTTTCACAATTTTAATTTGCCGGATGACGAGAAGGCATTAGATTGAACGATGAAATATCAGAGTTACACCGACGGCAAATTATCTCGGGATTTTCAACTTTACATTTTATGTTGTCAGATATTACGATTTTGGAGTACTCCTTTTATTTGTGAAAAATGAAACCCTTTTACGGG
>Ga0164311_10001625_pt1 | contig 11176 bp, 9 predicted proteins | sample GuaBasSedimGuay2_FD_121796 | JGI IMG/M metagenome (GOLD analysis project Ga0164311, IMG submission 121796) | Subseafloor sediment microbial communities from Guaymas Basin, Gulf of California, Mexico - Guay2, Core 4569-9, 9-12 cm | ecosystem: Environmental > Aquatic > Marine > Hydrothermal vents...
TCCATCTCAAGAACGCACGGATAATCTCATGTAGGAATATAGGGCCGATAACACTAAGCACTCCTACCGCTACCCAGAGTATCTCAGACCACTCCATAGCCAGGCCCCTTCGATGTGGCCCGTCCTACTAAGCCTATATTAATTTTTGGGTCTCGGGCATAGAACGAGCAGATATGTGAGACCCCGTTGTGCTAGTCACCTAAAGACCCCCACCGGGTTTTCCCAAGAGCCCTTCTGAGGGGGCGTCCTCAGACGCCTCTAAAGCCCCACAGGTCCTCGACACTTCATCGTATTCGCATCCGCTCACCCTGCCTTTTCAGCTCGGGTTTCTTCAATCCGCCTCTTTAAGATCTCTCTCAGGCGCCTTTTGCCCTCCTCAGTCCCAAGTAGCTCTGGTTTTTCCCGGCGAAGCCTTTCTATCTCTTCGGAAAGCATCCTAAGGATACGCTCTCTTTCCTCCTCCTTAGGGAAGGTCAATACGAAGGCTGCCGTGGACAGCACATCCCTCAACATGATCATCGTCCACATCCACCCTATGCCAAACGGCGTTATCGCCTCCTCTTCCGGTACGGCCGTTACGATAGGCTCTGGATACTCCTTTCCCTCGATTTTTGGCGTGAGCCAGTTGAACAGGGCTATGTAGTGCCTTAACCACTCATCGTTGAGGAAGAGCCATATGTCCGCCCACTTAACAATGTCTACTTTCCCGGCGTTTTTCGAGAGTGCGTGAAGGAATCTCTCTACGCCTGCCATCATGAGTGCCTTCTCTTCGCGGTTGAGTGGATGACCCAGTACAAGCACGCGGGCTATGACGTCGATTGCCGATCTTAGTAGCCATAATAAGCCCGCAAGGACTTCTATATCTTCCTCCTCGGGCTTACACTTGTAGCGCCCAACAGCTCTAATCCCCAAAGCTTCCGCTACCTCCTCTATCGCGACCTCGTGGGACAAGAACCATTCTATGCGGTCTGCTACCTCCTTAGCGCTTACGAAGAAAAACGGGAGCTCCCTTAGGAAGAAGGCCTCTTCACGAGCAGTTAGCCCGGGCACGCCCACCTTAACAATCCTATGGAAGGAGTCGAAGAACCAGGGGCTGAGCCTATAAACGGACTTGCGCTGGGGACCTCTTCCACGCCTTACAATGCCCATTTTGACGAGCCTCTTCAGCTTCTTTGATAGGGTCGTCGGGCTCCCTATCTCCCTCCGGAGCCTCCTGTATATCTCGTTAAACCACAAGCCATCCGGGTTCCTAAGCAAGAGGGCGATTATCTTTCTTAAGTCCTCAGGCAGGCCCCTGATGATAGCAAGCACGCGAAAGTCCTGGGCTCCCCCCGCACTTTCACTCATCCCTTTTCACCCCTGACTGCTACACCAAGTAATACTTAACCCCTCTGCTCCAGGATGTAGCGGGAGTGTATAGTCAATTGGAGCGTGGTCAGAGGAGTGGGGGGCGAGCGGTGCTGAAGCCTCCTCAAAGAATGAGGACAATGAAGGCGCCGCTCGCCCCCAAGAGACGTGGAAAGGAGGTGAGAGCCATGGGGAGGATGGGCATCCTGACTAAGGAAGAGGCAGAAGCCCGTATAGCTGAGCTTGTGGAGAAGATTCCGGATCGGCTCGCCAAAGGCGTGTTACCGGGCGTCGTCTTCTTCGCCATTCCGAGGGAATACATCGTGGAGGACGAGGATGGCAGCGTCACCTGGTCGGCCGAGGAGGTGTGCATCGGCATGCACTCATTCATCAAGCTCACGACCGGCAGGGGGAAGAAAAAGCGCACGGTATACCTGCCCTTCTGCCTCGTTGAGCCAGGCTCCAGGCGATTCGCTGCTGCCGTGGCGAGGACGACAATAGATCCAGCCGCCGGGCGTTATAATAGCAAGCCGGCCGAGCTCTACATTGCGGAGTTCGAGAAGCTAGAAGAGTCCGGGGTGCTAAGGGGCTTTAAGATCAAAGTGAAGCTAGAAGGCCTGGTGACTCACCTGTGCATTTCGTCCCTCCTCGGCCTGCCGCTCGACCGATTCAGATCCAAGCACTGCCCCTACTGCTCGGGTGAAATTCGTGAAGTCCGTTCGCTGAAGGAGGCCTTCTCTTCTGAGCCCAGCGGAGGAGGCAAGAGAGAAGAAGCCGAAGATTAATCCCGAAGAAGGAGGATAAGCCATGGCGACTCGAGCGGAGCTGGCGAGGATCGGGGAGCTCCGAGGAATCGCGGCCGCCCTCGGTGCAGCGTTCCAAGTGGCCGCGATCGCTGAGGCAATTAGCTCGCTTGAGGAGCTAACCGGCCGACTCACGGCCAGTCTCCCACTCGCCGAGGGGACTGCCCACTTCTTCGAAGGGGTGGAAGAGATGCTACAGGCAGCCTTCCGGCCGATGGACGAACTCCGCCTCGCGGCCATTAGGCAGGGAGCTCTGGTCGATGCTCTGGCCAAGCTGCTCTCGCTCGACCCGGCTGAGAGGATGCAGGCCCGCGCAGGCTTGCTCACCTACCACTGCCACTTCGATGGGGCTCCTGGCGGAGAGGAAGAAGGGAAGCTCCAGGAACTCTGCGAGCTCCTCTTCAGGCTCTTCGTCAATCGGGCCGACGACTATGCTATTCAGCGCGACACCGGGGCCTATGTCAGGGCCAATAGCGAGGCTGGCCAGAGGCTGAGGGCAAGGCTTGGCCTCCCAGGGCAGCTGACGCCTGAGCTCATAAAGAAGCACCTTCGAGGCGAGATAACGCTGGGCGTTTATCCCTATGACCCTGAGACTGGCCTGGCTAAGTGGGGATGCTTCGACCTCGATGATGTCAGCCCGGAGACCGTGAGGCGCATTTACGAGACGATCGGCGAGGATCCGGCGCTGAAGAACGCCTGCCTGGTCGAGCAGAGTTCAACTCGAGACCGGCTTCACATCTGGCTGTTCTTCAGGGGCGAAGAACCAAGCATCATCAGGCAGGTCTTAAGGAAGATAGCTGAGAAGGCTGACGTGGATCCTCGGACGATCGAGATCTTCCCGAAGCAAGCAGACATCTCGGCCGAATTCGGCAATCTGATCAGGCTCCCGCTCGGCCTCCACAGGCGGAAGAAGCTCTGGAGCGTGTTCATCGATCCGGAGACGGGAGAGGAGCTCGATCCGCTTGAGGCCCTGAGGGCCATCTGGCCTGTTGAGATAGACGAGGAGACGAGGAGGAAGATCAAGGCTGAGCTGAGGCGTTCTCCACCGGGCGGAGAGCCTGAGGGCCGCGAGTTCGAGGAAGGTTGGCAACCACCAGAGGGCCTTGATCTGGACTACATCGAGGAGCGGATCCTGAAGGGGCAAGCTGAACTCATTTTCTGCCCGGCCCTCACCAGGGCCATAACGGAGAAGTGGAAGCCCGGGCACAGGAGGCCCATTCTAACGCTAATCCACGCAACTCTCCGTGGCCTCGGCTTCGAGGACCCGGCGAGAGTGAAGAGGATCTTGGCTAAGATAAATGAGCACTTTGACCCGCCCCTCGGCCGAGTGGAGTTTGAGACCTGGTTTAAGAACGAGTGGAAGCGCTTTGGCCGCGAGTTCGGGCCACCGGGCTGCAAGATCATCAAACATGGAGGAGGAGCGCTCTTCGCTGGCCTCAGAGAGCTCAACCTCTGCGAGGGCTGCCGGGAGCGCGTCCCGGAGTGGGTCAAGCACCCGATCCAATACACGGCTTGGCGCGTTAAGAAGCTGACGTATAAGCGCGTGAAGCTAGCCGAGCTCACGGCCAGGCACATCGGGGAGGCATTAGAAGCCTACGCCATGATAGGCGGCGTGGTCGCGAGCTATAAGATCCCGATAGGCGTGGAGATAAGAGCCAAGGAGAAGCTGCCTCGGGATGAGAAGGGCATTCTTTGCGATGGAATCAAGCACAGCTTCAGGCCAGTGGAGCAGGTGAAGTTCATCACTCTCGGAGAGAGGAGGCAGGTAAAGCTCGCCGTTGAAATGGCCCTCACGAAGGCATACCCGGAGCTCGTCAGGGGGCTCAGCGATGCCGAGCTGAGGAGGCTCTTGAAGAAGCTGGATGCCAGGATCCGCTGGGGGACGGCAGTTGAGGCATACGCCCTCGACGTGGTCGATGAGCTGAAGATAGATGATAAATCAATAACGCCGCGGAGCGTGAAGATCATAATCCTCCGAGAGCCACCACTTCAAACTGGCAAGAACTACATCTTACGCGGCACGGCTGGAGCCATTCCTCCTCGCTCGGAGATAGTCTTCATCGCCACGGAGCTCGAGGAGGAGCGCGGAGAGGAGGAAATAGACCTCGAGGCCGTCCGTGCGTTTTGCGAACTCGGGAGCGCCGAGGAGAAGGCTAAGCTCCTTGAACGCATCTGCGGAGGAGTCGAGCGATATGACATGTTCATGGCAACCGCCCTCACGCAGTTCTCGCTGCTCTACGTCCCCTTCAAGGGCCGCCCACGCCTCGGCGTTATATCAACGGAGATATTCGGCGATACAAGGGCCTTCAAGTCTGAGGGCGTTAAGCGTGCTTGCCGGCTGCTGAGAGGAGCTCTCTACGTCAGCCTCGAGACCGGCGGGCGAACAGGACTGCTCTACACGATATCCCCCGTGAAAGGAGGACAAGGCTATACGATCGTATGGGGCGAACTCATATCAGCGGATAAGAAGCTCATAGTCATCGACGGGGCGAACAAGCTCCAGACGGAGGAATGGCTTGAGTTCCGGGAGAGCCGCTCGGATGGATGCGTGAGAGTCCGCAGAGCTGCGAAAGGCGATGCTTGGTGCAGAGCAAGGCTAATCCTCATCAGGAACCCAGAGCGAGGAGAGGCGCTTGAGGAGTTCACGTTCAAGATAGAAGCCCTCTCGACCTACCAGCCACCGGATATAGCCAGGCTTGATATAATAGTGCCCGTCGAGACGAGCGAGGAGAGGGCAAAGAAGGTCTTTCAGCTCGAGCCTCCTAGCCGGGAGGAGATCGCCCGCTATGGCCGCCTCTTCATGGAAGCCCGCAAGTTCATCTGGAGCCTCCGGGCGGAGGACATCGAGATCACTCTCGAGGCCATCAAGGCCATCAAGGAGGAGAGCTCTAAGCTCCTCGAGGAGTTCGCTTGTAAGCGATATCCGATCGTGAGCGCGGACGCTGATTATAAGCTCACGAAGATATCCTGTGCGTTCGCGGCCCTTGATGGCAGCTTCACAATCGAACCGATCAAGCTGATCGTGAGGGCCGAGCATGTGAGGCGCGCGGCAAAGTGGCTGGCCGGGGTTCTAAGGAAGGCCGATCTCCACCACTACGCCATGAACGAGAGGCGGAGGAGGAAGATGAGGCTTGAGGATCTCCGGCGGGTCATCCTCGATGTCCAGGACCACGAGTATGCTAGCGAAATACTCGAGCTCATCGCCCTCGAGGGAGTTAAGAGGCGCTCAGACATAGCTGCTGTTATGGGCCTGAACGAGTCAACGATAAGCCGAGGGATTAAGCTGCTCAAGAAGCACAGGTTGATTTATAGCACATCCCGCGGATACAAGCTCACGCCGAGGGGGAATCAAGTTGCCAGAGCGATGTTCCTAGAGGAAAGCCGGCTATTCGACGTGAGAGAGGCACTCTTTGGCGGAGAGGAGGTAGAAAGACATGATTAAACCGGGGAGAGGAGGAGAGAGAAGGATAGCTCTCATTTCATCATCAAACTCGCTTTCTTTCTGCCGGAGGAGGCAGAAGAGAATAGGTTGCCACAGTGCGCACAGTAGCCACCGCCCGGGAGCACCCCCCTCCCCTTTTGGCTCAACACAGAGGGGAGGGGGGTTGTCTGGAGTGATGGCTACTGTGCGCACTGTGCTCGCCATCGGCTTCCCATATATACTCAAGGTAAATACATGTCAAACCCGTCGTTTCGGAGATGGAGAGGGGAGAAATGAGCTCTAATTACCTAGGAGGAGGGCTTCTTGTCCTCTATAAGCTTCCCGAGCTTCTCTTTCCCGAGGGGTTCATAGATGCCCTTAAGGCGCTTGAGGATGTTGCCCGGAGCATGACTGCATGGATCCAATTCGTGGTGCCTCCAATCGATGGAGTGCATGAACAGCCTAACCAGACGATGGACGTGCCTCCGTCATCGGATATCTTCACCGACCGTGTGCCCGATGTTATGCCAGCTGAGAGCAGTTCTAGAGTCCTTTCCCTCCCCGGCCGCAGTATGAGTAAGAAAGCATTAAAGGATGATGTTAAAGCTAGAAAATCTCAGGCCCCCTGGCCTACGGAGCTAGAGGGCCTACTATGGAGAATTCCGACATTAATTGAGGAATACCTAGAGCGAGCACTGAAAGTTAAGGAAGATGGTGAGGCTGAGAGGTACATCATGGCAGCTCGTATTCTCTTTACGGCCATTAAGCCTTTGATAAATCTAAGGGTGAGCGTCGTCATCAACGATGTTAAGAAATCATAGTTTAAGATTTAAGTACATCCTTATGTGTTCATCGTTCCTCAAGCCTCTTAGATAGCTCTCTCCTGAGCGCGTGGAATTCCTCCACATCAATTTCAACAGGCTTCTCCTCGCCCAGAATTTGTTCTAATAGTACTCTCCTTTTAATAGCCGTTATGAGTGAAGCTCTTAACTCCTTATTCACAACCTCGGATATGGCATCCTCACTCCCGTAGCGTGAGAGAGCCTTCTTCACCAGAGCCTCATAAACATCATCGTCCAACGTGAGCACCACTTGCTTAGGCATGAAGTTTTTCGCCCGGACTTTATGTAGTGAAAATGGGTATTTAAGAGCTACGCATGCGATCGTAGGGCTAAGTTAGTGGCACGCTCGGTGCGATTAACGGCTATCTAAGACGGCGCTACACAGACGCCAGCCCAGCCGTCATAGACTTCTATATGGAGTCTCTACTTTCAGTGCCCATATAATAGGTGTAACCCACAAGATCTGTCTCAGGCAGTTCTTAAGGCATGATAACTTCGAGGAAGTCTATCCTAGTGAAGTCCTCATCGTAGGTAGCTATCTTGTTGATCCCATGGTGCTCACAGGTAGCAGCTATCATGGCATCATTAGGCATGAGATTATAGCGAGTCACCAACTCGCCTACACGCCTCAGATCCACATCATCAATTGGCAGGAGGATCATATCGCTGAAAATATCGTGAACTGGCGAGAGGTCTAATGGATGGCGGAGGCGCTGAGATAGTCTGCGGACTACATGCATGACTTCTAAATACACGATGACGTTAGAAGCCAGGTATCCCACGTTCTCACTGAAGAAGTCTACCACGCTCTTCCGGCCCTTCAGTAACCAGACCACTACGTTCGTATCAATGAATATGAGTTCCCTCTTCAACTTCACGCAAGGCCTCCTCTATCTCCTCATCTGGCACATCCTTTAGGACGCCAGTGTAGCGGAGGATCTTGCTCCTCCTGATCACTATGAGCCTTACTACCTCGCCCTCCTCCAGATCTAGCTCCTCCAGGGGCCTGAGCACCCCACGCTCATAGACGGCCTCTACCTGCCTAGCCATGATGACTCCACCGAGAGGAGGGGTTTCTCCTCTGGCTTATATCTTCTGTTGTTCCTCGTCATCGTCCTCTTCATCGTGGAATGTTTTATAGCTTAGCCCGCATAGAGGACTGAAATTGACAGAGAGCAAAGTTCCTAAGGATGCCCTTGAGGCCTGGCGCTCGCGATGCTATAGAGGAGCTCAAGCGTAAGATGGCCGAGGCAGCTGAAGTGAGACACTAAGAGGCAGATTGGTCTTTCATAATGTCTCAACCGCCGAAGATAGCTAAGGCATTAATACACCTAATCGAGACAGTAGATCTCCTGGCCAGTGCCAAGATGACCGATATGAACCCAATAGAGTTCGATTACTTACGTGAGAAAGCCTGGATAATGTACAATATCTGAGGAGAGCACCTTGAGAGTTATTCTTAATGCATCAATGATAATACGGCTCTACTGAATCCCCAGCTTCTTAAGAGCATTAAAGTGTTGTATAACGGGGGTATTCTTATTCCGTCTTTCCGCTGGGTCTATCTGAACGATTATTCTTAAAGCAAGAATTGAATATCTGAATTCTCTAAGAATTTATTCTAAAGGACATTAACCCTTAACTACTCAACCGTTTAGTCAAAGGCACTTCGGTTCTTAAAGAGGGAAAGTCCAGAAAACCTTTTAAAGTGCTATTGAAGGTGAAAATAGGGGATGAAATGGCAAATGTAAACGGCCGGGGATTCAGAAGAATTAGAGATCCCATACATGGGTACGTCTTCCTTAGTCGTGAAGAAATGGAACTTTTAGAAACTGCTATATTTGGTAGACTGAGACGCATAAAGCAATGTAGTGCTGAATACTTAGTATACCCGGGATTGACTTATTCGCGATTTGAGCACTCATTAGGGGTATGTCACATTATAACTAAAATGTTTGACTCTCTTCTTAAAAAGTATGGAGAGGATGGACTTGAAGGTATCCTCGGAGACGATATGGGAAGATGTGGTTGTGATAATATAATGTCTGTAAGGAAATTACTTAGAATAGTAGGCCTAGTACACGATATAGGCCATCCGCCATTTTCGCATGCGGGTGAACGAGCTATTAGCTATTTAATGTCTAGTAGTAGAAAGCTTAATAATTTCAAGAGGGAATATGAAAGATACAAAAATCGATACTTCTTAGCGATACATGAATTTAACACAATAAAACTGCTTGAGAAACACGGTGAATTACGTGAAAAAATAGAGAACTTAATGGGCGTAGGCATTGATTACATTAGAAGAATGTTACTAAATACAAGAATTTTAAAGCAATTTATAGGTTTTGAGTCGCAGATAGATGCAGACAGAATGGATTACTTGCTTAGAGACGGCTATTACTCAGGAGCAGGCTTCGGCATCATAGATATCGATAGGTTAATCGCTGATCTCTTAATCGAAGAAGGGAGGCTTTGTCTAGGATATCAATCACTCAGTGCAGCCGAGTCGCTAATAACAGAAAGATACAAGATATACAAGTGGGTTCATCTGCACCATATGTGCTCTATTGTAAACGAGTTGGTATCAAGAACATTTTACCATGCTGTAGAGGAGGGACAATTGAAACCAGAATGGTTAATTTACGCCAGTATGTGTAATAGTAGAAGTCCGGTGTACGCCGATGATAGTATACTTTATGAATTGTGGCGCGAAGCCGACAGAGGTAGCCTTACATATATCTACGCGGATATGCTTTACAGAAGAAAGCCACCAAAAGCATTATGGAAGACTTTAGAAGAAGCAGATGAAAGAATAGGTAGCATACTCAGCGAGAAGTTAATGAAAATATGTATATCAGGATTTGATAAAGTTAGGTTATTAGAGGGAGAAATAGCGAGGAGGCTCAGACTGTCTCCTCAAGACGTTTTAGTTGTTTATAGCGATTTCAAACCTTATAAGTACCCACCTCGCGATGGAGCCCGAACTCCTGAGGTTCATCTCTATAACCCAAGGTGGGGTGGCTCTAGGAGACTTAGCGAGCTTTCAGCAATAATTAGGGAACTTAGAGGTCATCACTATGCCTTTTATACAGTTGCATTACGTGATAGGGATCGCATTGTTGATAAACTAGGAGAGGAAAATATTATACGTTGTATTAGGGAGGCTATAGAGGCGGTCTACGAACAACTTTAGCAATATCTTTTGCTATATCTATTATTTCTTTTCCGCTTTTCAGTATCTCGCGGATTTTATTTAGCGCTTCGTCTGTTAGCTGTTTATACTTCTTGCGACTTTTTCCGAATTCTTCTAACTCAGTCTCGACCCATGTTATTATCTCTTGAAGGCTAGTGTTAATGGTTATATGGTCACTTGCGTGACAGAGAATCTTAGAACGGAACATAGAGTTTACGTCATCGACTATATCATCTGAGACCACAATTCCTTCACGGAAAACGAAATCACAACCCAAGGTATAGCCCTCGCGCAAGAGGAAGCACTCTACTACTTTCATTATGCCCGGCAGGAGTATGGACTTCAACTTGACGCCCTCTTCATTCAGTGTGCGGATTACGTATAGCAATATCAGGGCACGGTCCTTAGGTGAAAGCTTTTTGGGGCTACTGCCTTTCGGCTCCCTACCATCCCCTTCCATAACGCCCATCATAGGCATCGCGCTGTATTCTGTACTTACTCTATTTAAGTTTTTGGGTAAGGCATGCCAATAACTTGCGACGTCTGCCTCGGAAGCACTTCTCACGAGGCAGTTCAGGACTGTGCTAAACCTCATCCCGAATTCACCTATTTTGACAGAGCAGTAAGGCTATATAAATATTACAACGAGTGCAAGGTGGAAGGAGCTTCCCGAAGAGAGCTAAGTGAAAGTATAGGTAGCCGTTGTTCTAAGGGAAATGGCCAAGGTCATTCTATTAGAAGTTGGGGCAGCGAGGGGGTTCGAGCGACCATTGAGAGTCAAGCAGAGACTCATGAGAGGTTTAGCCGTGAGGATGTACATAAGGCATTAAGAGAACCCGCAACAATATAAGGAAAAAGTATAGGTTTTGCCGTGCTTAGGCCTCGATGATAGCTCGTAGCCTTTCTAAGTAGGCACCGTACCTTGGCCAATGCGTGATTATCTGCCTCCTCTTCTCTAGGTAGTGCTTCGCTCCGACTGTCTGAGGGCCACGTCCGTTCAGGTAATCGGCTAGACTCTCTGGTATACCGACTTGGAGCATAGCATTGTAAGCGAAATCACGCACGTACTTGACGGGCTCTATCTCCACGCCCTTACGCTTGAGACGCCTCCTGAACGAGTCCACGGCTGCCTTCTTGAGCTTCTCGCCGCTAGCCTTGAACTCCATTATCATGTCATAGATGAACTTGGGCATAACTATTACGTAGCATTTCTTTGGACCAGTATCCCAGCCCACTTTGAGATAGTAAAAACCTCCTAAGTCCTCAGCTCTGCTGAAGTCGAGCTCGTTTAGGGCTCTTATGCCGTGTTCAAATCTCACGCCTAGTAGGCCAAGCCACCATAAGACCCTATACTTAAGCGGGGCCGTCCTGAGCACTTTGAAGGTCTCTATTATCCTCTCCTCGGTGGGCACATACTCGTCAACCCCCGGCCGGATGCGTGGGATAGCCCTCTTAAGCTTTAGGATGAAGCCCTCATCATAGCCCTTTATGTCCCGGTAGAAGTTCAAGAGGTTCCTTAAGGCACGATCCAGATTGTGGCTGTGGCATCGCTCAAAGCACCTAAGCA
>Ga0164311_10001627_pt1 | contig 11169 bp, 10 predicted proteins | sample GuaBasSedimGuay2_FD_121796 | JGI IMG/M metagenome (GOLD analysis project Ga0164311, IMG submission 121796) | Subseafloor sediment microbial communities from Guaymas Basin, Gulf of California, Mexico - Guay2, Core 4569-9, 9-12 cm | ecosystem: Environmental > Aquatic > Marine > Hydrothermal vents...
GTTACTTCCATTGTGTTAATTTATGCAATGAACTCAACTCAACTTTATTGATCGCGAAGCGTTCCATAACTTTAGCTCACTTTAGGCACTTTAGTTCACTTTAGGCACTTTAAACTCAGTTAAGGGGGAAGTCTGTGAAAAAGATCGCGTATTTGCTTTTGATGGGATTCTTTGTGCTGCCCGTTATGAACTTTTCACTTACTAAAGATTGCCGGGCGGGTGACTATGTTATCGCACCGGCGGATGTTCTGGAGGTCTCAATTTGGGGAGAAGAAGAGCTTGCAAGGCAATTGGTGGTTCGCCCCGATGGCAAAGTCTCTTTTCCGCTGGTGGGAGATCTGGCAGTTGCCGGGAAGACCACAACGGAGGTAAAAGCGCTCCTTGAGAAAAAGATCCGTTCATTCATCCCGGAAGCCAGCGCAACGGTTATTGTATCCCAGTTGGGGAGCCTCCAGTACTACGTGATCGGGAAGGTGGCAAAGCCGGGCATGTTTAATGTTTCCAAGACGCTCACTGTATTGCAGGCACTGGCCATGGCGGGGGGGCTCACAACCTTTGCCGGGGAAGATGACATTTATATCATACGATACCACGGGGAAAAAACTGTCCGGTTGCCGTTTAATTATAAAGAAGTAAAAAAAGGGAGGAATCTACAACAAAACATATTGCTTGAAAGGGGTGATGTGGTCCTTGTTCCCTGAAAAGGCCCTGTGCCTTATGCTCTCTTTTCTCTGTCTGACCGCACTTTCCGGAAAGGCGTCAAGGGCGGCGGACTGGTCGTTTACCCCGGGGATTGAGGTCTCAGAGGAGTATAACGACAACGTTCTTTTTGAGGAAAGCGTTATCCTGGAAGACTTCGTTACCCGCATTAAACCCAAAATGCAGATCCTGGGCAAGACAGAGCAGACACAACTACAGCTTGATTCTACTGTGATCGGTGAAAAATACTACGAATACGGACATCTTGATACCATCAACACTGACAATAAGGCCTCCCTTGATCGCCGGTGGAGTCCCAAATTCCTTACGGTACTGACCGGAACATTCAGAAAGGATGAAATTCTCGAAACGGAACTGGAAAGAGCGGGGCTGGCAGGGGTAAGGAAAGACCGGTACCGTTATGGTTTCGATCTTTCCGGGACATATATCTTAAGTGACGTGCTCTCTTTGACCATGGACGGAGGCGGGACCTTCAGCTACTACCCGGATGGCCCGTATCCGGATCTTGATTTATGGCAAATCAGTGTGAACCCTGTCTGGGCCATTAATCTCCGGGACAGCACAGGTCTTTTCATTAATTATTACGATGCGGATTACGAAGATGTCTCGACTATCAGGACATTTGCGGGCAGCCTTTACTGGCGAAGAGACCTGGGTGATACTGCGTACTTCGTCCTTGGTGCCGGATATCGATACACGTGGACCAGGTACGGCGTGCAGGATATATGGCTCTCTATTGATCCTGATACAGGTTCTTTTGTTCTTGAGCCGGCGGAAGAAAGGCAAACGCGGGAAGACGACGGATTTATTTTTAATTTTGAGCTCAATAATGACTGGACTGATCGTTTCTCTACGGTCGTCAGTGCCGGGCGGGAACACTATGATGCAATCGATGCAAGAGGTATCAACAGAAACTATATACGGACGACCTTGAAGTATCGATTGAGCGAAACGGTTTCCGGCAATTGCCAGCTTGGCTATGATACAACCACCGAGGATGGTCCAGCAGGCGAAGATACCGACTATGTCAGGGTTGCACCCTACCTGAGCTGGAGACTTACCAGAAATCTATCTCTCAGATTTGGCGGGTCCTACGAATACAGCCAATACAAAACTGATTACAGCGATTATAACATGGATAGGTTTAAGGGATGGGTAAGCATTTCATTTAACTACCCGCGTTTGCTGGCAAACCATTAGTCTTATAACCTAAGTTAGCGATTAGCTGTTAGCCATTAGCGTTTAGCTTTGAAAAATCAAGACATTACGTTAATTAGAAATAAAACCCAACGGGTGAAAGTTTGTAACAGCAAAAAGATTCTGTAATCATTAAACTAATAGCTAACCGCTAAAGGCTAATCGCTCAATTTAAGTCTCAATAGCCTTATTTCGCCTTTGCGTGAGATAATAGATCAAGTTAGTCGGCATTCTTCACGACAAGTCAAAAGTAGTTTACACTAGCGGACCACAAGTTCATAAGAATATTTACAAAAGTGTAAACTGATGAACGAACGATGCCGGTTAGTTCTACAATTTCATTTTGGAGGTCTTTCCCAGTATGAGTATGGAACAGGGACAGGATATAGCCAGGATCAAGGAGATTATTGAAAGACGTAAATGGTGGTTAATTTTACCATTTGTATCTGTTGTGACTCTTTCGGGTATCATCTGCCTTATTTTGCCGAATATATATAAATCTACAGCAACCATTCTCATCCAGAGCCAGCAAATACCTTCTACACTGGTCCCTTCCACTGTTACCGGTTACGCAGAGCAGAGGATTCAGACGATAACCCAGGAAGTGATGTCCCGTTCCAGGATACTCAATCTTGTCAAAAAGTACGATTTGTTGCCTGGTAAACGTGAAAAGTTGACAACTGAAGGGCTGGTGGACAGGATTCGTGACCGTATCATCCTGGAACCGATCAACGCTGAAATAAACAAGGAAACCCGGGGCAGGCCGGTTCTTCTCACCATTGCTTTTACCCTTTCCTACGAAGACAAAGATCCGAAAAAGGCCCAGTTGGTCACAAACGAAATATCATCGTACTACCTTGAAAAAAACCTTGAATCCCGGGAAAAGTACGCAATGGGAACCACAAGGTTTTTGGAAGAGCAGTTGAAAGAAGTTAAATCTGAAATGGACAGGCTTGATACAAAGCTTGCCGAATACCGGAAAGGGCATCTTGAAAAACTTCCTGAATTCACCAACCTCAATATGCAAAAGGTTGAAAAACTTAATTCAGATATCAGTAATATCAATATGCAGATCCGGTTACTGGAAGAACAGAAAGCCACACTGAGAAACAGGCTGGCATCTCTTGATCCGTATTCAGCAGGTGACCGGGTCCTGAGTCCTGAAGAAAGACTCCAGCAGGCAAGGCTTGAGCGGGCGCAGCTCCTGTCCAAATATTCCGGGAAACACCCTCTGGTTCTGGCCAAAAACAGGGAGATTTCCTTGCTGGAAAAGCAGGCGGGGGATGGAGATAATACCGGGCAACTGAAATTACATCTCCATGAGCTTGAGCTGAAACTGGCTGACCTTAAATCAAGATATTCCGACAGGCATCCCGGCGTAAAGGCAGCGATGAAGGAGTTGAACGAAGTGAAGGAGGAAATCGCTTCACTCGGTTCGAATGTCCAAGACAATTCAGATACAACCGTAAAGGATGCTACCAACCCTTCCTATGTAGCGCTTAAGAGCGATTTTGATAAGATAACGGTGTCTGTCTCCTCCTTGAAGGCGGAGAGGGCCCGGCTGGAATCCCAGATGAAGGATGTCTATGCCAAACTCCATGCAATGCCGGAAGTTGCAAAGAAATACAATGAACTCGATACGGATTATCAGAATATAAAGGCTTATTACCGGGAACTTCAGCAAAAACTGTTGGCTGCTCGAGTCTCACAAGGAATGGAAGAGGACCAGCTTGGGGAGACATTCAAGGTTATCGAACCAGCCTTTCTCCCTGAAAAGCCGGATAAGCCGAATAGACTGGCAATTATCCTTATCGGGATCGTACTCGGGATGGGATGTTCCGTTGGGGTGGCATCTTTAAGGGAATATACGGACAGGAGTGTGAGAGATACCGATACAATGGAGAAGATCACCGGCGTTCCAGTGTTGTCTATCATACCCTCGATTGTTACACCCGAAGATAAGCGCAAGAAAAAGAAAAGGGAAATGATCCTTGCAGGAACTGCCGCGGGCGGCATTTTCCTCGCATTGCTCCTCTTTCACCTTTTTATCATGGACCTCTATGTTTTCTATGCAAAGTTAGTACGTTTTATTCAATCAAGGATTTAAGTGAGCTAAAGTGAGCTAAAGTTTGAAGTAAGCTAAAGTGAGCTAAAGTTAAGGGAAAAATACTTTAAATTTCAAAGAGCTAAGTTTGTGGATAATAAAGAATTCTCAAGGAATCTTGAGGAACGGACACGAAAATTTGCGACCTGTGCGGTTACACGTAAGATTGTGCAACACACGAAAAAGGAAAGAGTTATCACGAAAGTACGAAATACCGAAAACACGAAAAGAATCAGCAACTTGATTTCTATGTCTTATGTCTTGTTTCGTGTTTTCGTACCTTCGTGTTTTCGTGATTGATTTTGAGTAGTTTCTTAACCGCACAGGTCCAACTTTTTCTGGCGAGAGGCGGATATGAGCAAAATTAAAAAGGCCTTGGAAAAAGCGAAAACACAAGGGTTTGCAATAGACCGGCAAGGGGAGCTGCAGGGAAGCGAAACGGAAAAAACGGAACAAGTTGCTGCTCCGAAGTATTTTCAGACAAGAGTCATTGAAATTTCCCCTGAGATTCTCAAAAAAAATAAGATCGTCTCCATTGATGAAAATCATCCTGTCGCCGACCAGTTCAAGCTTTTACGGACAAGAATCCTGCACCGTACTCGAGGTACCGGACACAACACGATCCAGGTGAGCGGATTTGATTCGGAAGAGGGGAAAAGTATAGTCTCAGTGAACCTTGCCATCAGCATGGCAAAGGATACTCGCCAGACCACTCTCCTGGTAGATATCGATTTCAGAAAACCCTCGGTCCACAAACTCCTTGGATTGGGAGATGATATAAAGGGATTAAAAGATTATTTTGAAGATCAGCCCGATTTGGAGGAAATTTTTATCAGCCCCGGCATCGACAAGTTAACAGTTCTTCCTGCAGGAGGGAAGATGCTTAATGCCCCCGAGGTGATCGGTTCGCCCAAGATGGAGGCCCTGGTAAAAGAGTTGAAAGGAAGATATCCGGATCGCTATATCATCTTTGATTCCCCGGGCCTGAATACCTGTCCTGATCCCCTTGTTTTTTCGGAATATGTTGATGCAATACTCCTTGTTGCACGGTCTGATTTTACATCCCGGGAGAGCATAGAAACCGTCATGAATCTTGTTCCCAGGGATAAAGTGCTGGGAACAGTTTTGAACGATTCCAAATGGTTCGAATCCATGGCTTACTATTACCGCTATTAGACAGCTGAATTGAGCGTTTAGCTGTTAGCTATTAGGATTTAGCTTTGAAAAATTTCCAATTTCCAATTTCCAATTTCCAATTTCAGCGTTCCGTGAACACTTATAGATTATGTATACAAAATTTTTCGGTTTTAAACGAAGGCCTTTCATACTCTCCCCTGATCCGGATTTTCTGTATCTGAGCAAGGTGCATGATCTTGCTTTTACCCACCTGGAATACGGAATTGTTCATAACGTGGGTTTTATAGCCCTTACCGGTGATGTGGGAGCGGGGAAGACAACTCTGCTCAATTACCTTTTTGAGAAGGTAAAAGATTCTCTCGATATTGGCATGCTCTTTAACACGAATTTAGGCCCGCAAGAATTCCTGGAAATGCTTGTGAAAGAGTTCGAATTGAGCTCCCCGACAAAGAGCAAGAGTGATCTCTTCGAAACCCTCTCGGAACATTTTCTGGAACAGCATGCAAAGGGGGAACGTTGCGTGATCATGATCGATGAGGCCCAGAACCTCTCCCTGGAGACCTTCGAAGAGCTCCGAATGTTGTCCAATCTGGAAATCGGGAGTGATTTTCTCCTGCAGATTATTCTTGTTGGGCAACCGCAGTTAAGAGACCGCCTTGCTCATCCGTCTCTTTCCCAGCTTGCACAAAGAATATCCGTTTATTTCCACCTTTCCTCACTTCCCCTGAAAGAAGTAGGAAACTATATAGACCACAGGTTGAAAGTGGCCGGATACAATTCTTCAAATCCCATTTTTGGCAGGGAAACCATCCAGTATATTGCCGAATTATCCAGGGGGATTCCCAGGATTATTAATTCAATCTGTGACGCATCCCTCACGCATGCCTTTGCGGATGAGGTTAAAGTTATTTCTAAGGAGATGGTAAAAAAAGTAATTAATGACAATGAATTATTACTGGCACTTAGTGAAGGCCTTGAGGATGGAAAGAAGAACGGAGAGTCGCCGGTTGAAGCCGGGACATCCTTACCGGCTTCTATGGATACGGATGTAAAGACCATGCTGTCAAGGATTTATGGACGGCTGGAGGGCCTGGAGATGAGGATCAATGCAGTTGAATCCGCTGAGAAGGATAAGCTTGTTGGGGTATTGCAGGCAATGCTTGCAAAAGAACATGAAAAAAATCTGGGCCTGGAGCAGAAAATAGCGGCTTTTGATTATAAGTACAAGGAGCTTGAAAAGGAACTGCAGGTTCTGAAAGGAAGGACCAAGAAAAAGGAATACAAGAAAAAAAATGGAAGGTTCTGGGAGGTATTCGGTGGGAAAAAGTAGATCAGCAAAAGTAGTTATCATGTTTATTGTGCTGGTTTTTGTTGCGTCAGGATGCACCAGCAAAAAAGAAAAGGTTGAGCATTTTATTTCCAGGGGGGATGCTCTCATGGCCGAGGGAGATTTCACCCGTGCCATCCTGGAATATAAGAACGCCCTGCAAATTGCTCCCAAGAATGTTGACGCGATGTTCTCCCTGGGCAAGGCATACCTGTCCCAAAAAGAATACAAAAAGGCATACGGGACATTTCGCGCAGTCCTCGAATTGAATCCCGATTGTGATAAGGCAAGGGTGGAGGCGGCATCCATTTTGTCGCTTGGGAGACAGGAAGAAAAGGCGCTTGAGGAGCTTAAGTTAATAAAAAATCCAGGGAAATTCGGACCAAGAGTCCACATTATCAAGGCAAGGGCACTGATCTCTCAGGGAAAATACCGTAGGGCTATAGATATTCTATCGAAAATCAAGGACGGTGATAAAAATAAAGATGTTCAAGTCCTTTTGAGTCTCTGTTTCAAAGAAACCGGCCAGCATGAAATGATGAAAGATGCAGTGAAGAAGTGGCGCCGGATAGATGCGAAGGATCCGGCTTCGTATGCCTTTATGGTTCAGTATGCCGCCGAACAGGGTAACAAGGCGGAGGCGGGTCGCCAACTCGAGGCAATGGTTCGAGCGAACCCGTCTGAAACCAGATTGCAACTCTTCCGCGCCCGGGTCCTGGAACGCTTAGGTTTGATGGAAGCTGCCGCAAAGGCATTCGAAAACCTTCCGTCTGATCCCAGGATGATGAAAGCAGAGGCGGATTTCTGGCGCAGGCAAGGAAAGAACGAAAAGGCAAAAAAGATCCTGGGAGAGATTATCAAGAAAGATCCGGAAGACATTGAAGCGGCGGTGAGGCTTGCTGAGATTCTCGCAGTTACAGGCGGAATTGAGGAGGCATATAAAGAACTGGATAAAATCCTGGGGAAGAAACTTGATAAGGAAGATCATGAAAAGGTAATAATGGCGAAGGCTGTTCTAAAGGCATCACAAGGCAGACTTGAAGAGGCTCAAGGCCTTTGTGAAGGAGTATTAAAAGAGAATCAGGGAGCAATGGATGCACACCTTCTGCTGGGTAAAATATTACTGGCCGAGGGAAAGCTTGACAAGGCGGAAATCCATCTCAACCAGGTTGCAGCGGCCCGTCCGGGTGATGCAAAGGTGCAAATACTGCTTGCCCGCTGCCAGTTGTTAAACAAGAAAGAATCCGTGGCGGGAAATACCTTAAAAAGTGCCCTTAAAAAAACCCCCGCGAGCCAGCAATTGCGCCTTGAGCTGGTGCGTTATCACCTGATTAAGAAAGAATACGATCAGGCCATAGACATACTTGACAAGGGACTGATCCTCAATGAGAAAGACATTCCTTTTTTAAAAACCAGGGGAGAAATTGAGGCGTTTCGCAAGAGATACGATGAGGCTGAAAAGGATTTCCGGCACATACTTGACCTTCGACCGGATATCCCTCTTGGTTTTATGGAGATGGGCAGATTAGCGCTTGCGGAGGGGAAAAAAGAGGAGGCACTGAAGTGGTTTAAAGAGGCATACGGGACCAAAAATGGATGGCAAATTGCTATTCCTGCCCTGGTGGGGACCTATGTCGGGAACAATGATATCGATTCAGCCCTCCGGCTGGTTAATGAAGAGGTGCAAAAGAGACCCGAATCCGCCACGGCATACTACTATCTTGGCAAAGTTCTTGTTTTAAAAAAAGACTTGGAAAAAGCGGCAGAGGCATTTTCTAAGGCGACTGACCTTGCTCCCAAATGGCCGCAGCCGTATCGAGGACTGGGTGAAGTCTACCTGAGGCAGGGAAAAATATCCGAAGCCCTGGCTAAAGTGGAAGGGCTCTACAATAAATCTCCTTCTTTGGCCGCGGGAATGAACCTTGCGGTCCTTTATGAATATAACGGGCAATATAATGACGCGATAAAGACTTACAGCGCACTCTCGAAAAAATACGGCAAATCGCCGATCATTCTCAATAATCTGGCATATCTCTATGCCGAGCATTCAGAAAACAGCAAGGACCTTGAAAAGGCCAGGGACATGGTCGCACAGGCACTTGTCCAGGAACCTGATAATGCAGATTTTCTGGATACAGCCGCGTGGATAGAATATAAACTCGGGAAATTCAATTCTTCATGGAACTATCTCCAGGATGCCCTGAGTAAATCGTCAGAGGTGGGTATTATTCAGCTCCATGCCGCAATTGTTGCCCACGAGCTTGGTCAGACGGAGCGGGCCCTTGACTATCTTGAAAAGGCAATTGAGCAAAAAATGGATCCTCAAACGAGAAAAAAGGCCATGGCCTTAAAAGAAAAGTGGAAATAGGATGGTGGCAGAATGAAATCGGCCAAAAAATTTTAAAAAAATTCTTGACTTTGACAAATAGTTAATGTAAAAAATGAATCTGTATTCATGTCATTTTATTTGGTTGGGGGGTGCTATTTTTTTAGCTTACTTGCTCCTGTCTTTGGAATGAGAGGAGGAGAGACCATGAGAAGGAAAAAGATGTCGATCATTGTGGCCGTGTTTGCCATGTTATTCGGTCTCGCCCAGGTTGCAGGAGCCTCGATACCAAACCGTTTTGTGAGCACGAGCAGTGAGTCTAATACTGTAACTATCGACTCAGACTTGGGTGGATTGACTGATGGCTGGTATTTCGGCGTATATGACTATGGTGGTGATCCGTCATCAGGTTCCGACCACCGTCTCGACCTGCTCTCGGGCTCTTCAACGTCATTATTTCAAAGCGCTAATTTCTCTGTGACCTATGATGGTTCTGATTATTGGATAACAGTCATAAGCGGAGATTTTACTTCCCAATCCCCGCTCGACATTGGATCTTCTGGTGACTTTAGTTTCTATTTTCGGAATGGCTCGACCTACGACACAAATTTCTCGATCACAGGAGGCAGCTTAAATTACGGTTTTGCCAGCTATAATGGGGGTGCCGTCATCGGCACTGACCTCGCCTCAGTCCCCCTTCCAAGCTCCGCGATTTTCCTCTTCTCAGGCTTTGCGGGACTGGTGGCATTCGGTGGCCGCAGGAAGATCATGAAATAAGCGCGATTAATCTCTCTTACGAAAAACTCAGCGATTTATTGAAAGGATTGACCTACTTACCGGTAGAAGATAATTTTTGGGAGAGGCTCTCCCGGTTTTCTTTTGAACTTTTCAGAAAGGGGCTCACCGTTCCTCTCGCAGATACCTGCATAGCCTTAATTGCCATAGAAAATGATGTTCCTGTGGTCCATAAAGACAAACATTTTGATCTTATTGCCCAGAAAAAACCTTTGAAGATATTAAGGCCCAAATCGGATTAACACGGCATCACCAGAGCCGTAAACCATCTGGAGGAATAATCTTTGCGTCTTGGCGCCTTTGCGCGAGGATGATCATTTGTAAGGAGACGAAATTACCGTTAGAAGCCAAGTCCTATGCTTCTATCCGTTTCTTGATGAGATTGTAAACTTCTTTTCCGTGAATTATACCGAAGATGAAAATAGTGTTACTGGAAACTTTGAAAACAACACGGTAATCTCCGACTCTCAACTTCCAGTATCCTTTAAGGGTTCTTCGCAATGGCTTTCCGTAGGCTTCAGGTTGTGTGGCAAGCCGTTCCTCGATGGCTCCCTTGATCATGTCCCTGTTTTTCGCATCAATTTTAGGCAGGTCAGATCTTTTAACGTCCGGATGGTATTTGAGTCTGTATGCCATTGCCTTTCCACAAGAGCCGGATATTAAGACCATACATCATCATGGGTTAGCGTTTCAGAGTCATTCCATGATTTTTCCCTTTTTTCGGCAAATGCAGAAAGGGCAATATCCTCTTGAATCTCCAGGGCCTCTTTGAGCAAATCCCTGACCTTGGCGGACAATGAGACATTATCCTTTTCTGCCAAAAGTCGGACATTCTGGTAGAGAAAATTGTCCAGGACTACGTTTACGCGTGGATTTTGAGTCGGCACGGCCTTTTCCTCCTGATTAAATTAAATTTAAGTGTAACAGTGATGATACACCACGTCAAATTAAAAAGCGGTCTTGTGATTTGGGGGACATCATTGCCACCTGAAGAAAGGACATCCCACTTAGGAAATGCGGGGCGTAGCTGCGAAGTTGCGTTATGCTTAGGCGATGGGCGGATGACTCCCTTCGGGATGGATGGACGAAAGAAGACAGAGGGCAGAGGACGGAGGTCAGAGTTCCGAGAAGGAAATTAACATCCTGAGGTGTCCAAGATTTGAGGATTAATGAATATGTAATCCCTTTAGGGGAGAATGCTCGAAAAAGGCATTATCACGAAACTGATAAAGGCGAGGTTATTGGCTTTGCTGTTCAATTGGAAGTTCTAGTTGATGACCGGTGGAAAGTGGCAATTCGTTATGATTCTGCTCACGGTTTTGCTCATATAGATCGGTACTATATCGATGGAGGAAAGATTAAAAAGGAACTTCATTTGAAACTCAGCGACGCCTTGACTTTGGCAGATGAAGATATAAAAGAAAATTGGAAAATTTACCAAAAAACTTTTCTGGAGGGTAAATAGATGATCTCTATCTTAGAGAGAAAGCATGCCATATTAGTCACAGAGTTTGACCGTTATGTGGTGGAGCATCCTGAATTTGCGGTCAACATACCGCGAAA
>Ga0164311_10001628_pt1 | contig 11168 bp, 20 predicted proteins | sample GuaBasSedimGuay2_FD_121796 | JGI IMG/M metagenome (GOLD analysis project Ga0164311, IMG submission 121796) | Subseafloor sediment microbial communities from Guaymas Basin, Gulf of California, Mexico - Guay2, Core 4569-9, 9-12 cm | ecosystem: Environmental > Aquatic > Marine > Hydrothermal vents...
GAATTAAGAAAGATAGGAGTAAGGAAAAATGTTGTTCCTACTAAATATATTCTCCCTAAAACTTATATTACCCGTCTTCTTAAATATCGTCCGTTCAGACAGGCTTGGGAGAGAAAAGAGAAATGGTATTATTACATACCAGAAACAGAAAAAGGAAGAGAAAAAGAAGGATGGATCAAAATAAAATTAGAGCCAAATCTTGGCGGAGTGCCTATAGAAGAAGGCAAAGAATTAAAAGTCTTCTTAATAAGAATGCCAAGAAGGAAGAGAAGGAGAAAGAAAGATGGTAGTAAAGAAAGTTCTGAGAAAGAGGAAGAACAATCAAATTCAAAAACTTAAACGTATTTTAAAAACTAGAAAGAAAATTAAAATTTATCTTGCGGGTCCAATAGCAGGTTTAGAAGAACAACAGGATTATAGACAATCTATTGCTGAAAGTCTTAAACGTGTTTCGGAAAAGTTTGAGATCTTAGATCCTTGGGAAAGAGAAAAGTTGGAAATGCCTGACTTAACTTATTCTGATATTGAAGATCCAGAAGAAAGAAAACAATTCGCAGAAGAGATAGTTATAAGAGATTTGAAAGATATTCAATCAGCAGATATTTTAATTGCTTACGTATTCAGGATAAGTTCTGGAACAAGTATGGAAATATTTTGGATGAATCGTGTTCTTAGGAAACCTGTTATTACGATCTATACAGCTAAAGAAAAATTACCTCTTTGGATTTATATTCATTCAAGTTTAGTCTTTACTTCAAGAAGGAAATTTATAATCTGGTTAAGAAAAGTATTGGAGGGCAAATTATGAAAGGTGACGAAGCTTTGGATCTTTTTGAAGAAAAGAAACCACCCTCTCCACTAGAAGATAAGATAGAAGAAGAGCTTCTAAACAATAGAATTCTGGTTCTACATGGAGAATTAAATGAAGAACTTTGTAATAAAATCTGCAAGAGACTTTTGTATCTTCAACAACAAGGTAAAGAAGAAATCACTGTAGTCTTAAACTCTGTTGGAGGAGAAGTATATCATGGTCTTCTAATTTACAACACTTTAGAAGACCTTAAAAGATCTGGAATTAAAGTAATAATGGAGGCAAGAGGAGTATGTGCTTCAATGGCAGTTGTTATTCTTCAAGGAGCTAGCGTGAGGAAGGCTTCTAAATATACAAGATTCTTGCTTCATGAAGTTAGCTCTTGGGCATATGGAAAGGCAAGTGAAGTGAAAGAAGAATCTGAGGAATTAGAGAAAGTAAACAGTATGCTGGATGAAATAATTGCCTTAAGATCTAAATTAACTTTAAGACAGTTAAAGAAGAAGACAAAGAAAAGAAATTGGTGGCTATCAGCAGAAGAGGCATTAAAGTATGAATTAATAGATGAAATAGTTGAACCTGTATTTGAAAAGAAAGGAGGTAAATAAAAATGGAAATAATACCAGGAATAACTCTAGATGAGTTAGAGGCAGAAATTCCAGTAATAGAATTAAAACCACAAAAAGGTAAGCTCTATGGTGAAGTAGTTTTTATGGGAGATTTCCATGTTGGTAGTGGACATTTTTCAGAGAGACAGTACTTGGAATATGTGAAATGGATTAAAGAACACCCAAATGTCAAAGTAGTTCTCATGGGTGACTATGTAGAAATGGCTTCATTGTCTAGATATGGTGCTTCTGAGAAACAATTAGCTGCTATTCAGTTAGTAGAAATAATAAGACTTCTAAGACCAATCAAAGATAGAATAATCTGTTTACTAGAAGGTAACCATGAAGAACGTTTCTGGAAAGCAACTAAAGGAGCAGAGAGTATTACAGATATTATAGCTTCTAAGTTAAAAATTAATACTTTAGTGCCAGGACCCGAGAGAGGGCAACTCTTTGTTCTTCATGTTAAGAAAGGGAAATTTGAGCAATATTATCCAATCTATGTTATTCATGGCTATACTTCTGCAACTGTTCAGAAAGCTACTCAATTGAGAAAAATATTTCAGAATATCCATACTAGTTTAATAGCTCATGGTCATATCCATCAGATCTATAAAGACCATAGAACTTATTACTCTGTTAGAAAATTAGGAAAGAAATTCTATCTAACTTGTAACGAACAACACTGGTTGACAACTGGATGTTTTGTTAAGAACTTAGGCTATGCAGAGAAGGCATCATATCCTGTCACCAAGATAGGGGCACCAATAGTTAGATTCTACTGGGATAAAGAAGCTATAGAAATCATAGACGATCCAAGAGTAACTTACAACATTGGAGTAAAAACAGATAAAAAAGCAGGTCAGATGAACTTAGCTACTCTCCGGAAACTTACAAGTGTTTCTGAGCCTAGATATAATTTGGAAAAGATAGTTAAAGAACTTAAGGAGGGCAAGTTGTGGAAAGAGAGGGATCTTTCATAAAGATAGCTCCTAGAAACAAAGGGCCTTACTTGAAGATAAGAAAAAGGACGGTTTATATTCCTTTAATGTTTATGAAACACTTTTCTTGTAAATATGTAGAGCTATTGTTTGACCCTAAGCAGAATTTAATAGCTCTAAGACCTACAGAAGATCCTTTTAATTTTAAACTAGTAAATAGAAGTTCGAAGATTTCAAATGCCATAATTTGTCAAAGATTCTTGAAATACTATAAAATTAATCCTCAGGATTTAGAAGTGAAGTGGGATTCTAAAAGAAAGATATTAATCGGAAGAGTTCAAAGAGACCCAGAAACTCCTTGTGAATAAGGGTGGATTTATTTTGGACCAACTTACTATCTGGTTAATTACAATGACAATAACTATTCTTAACTTTATCTTTGCCTTAGTTAGAACTTATTATAATATTAAAGTAACTAAAGGTTCAGAGAAATACTGGGCTAGTTGGAAAGAAAGATCTAAAGACGTAGCAAGAAAAGTTCTAGAGCAGATTAGTACTGAAGATTTAGAAAGAGAGCTAAGGCGAAGGAAAAGAACTAAGAGGAAAAGAAAGAAGAAAAGGAGAAAGAAAACCAAATGAGATTGGACAAGAAAAAATATCCTGAGGGTGTCATCATTGGTATACAAAAAGGCTCTTCTTTAGATACTCTTTGGTTACTAAAAATATTACCTTCTGGGAAACAAGTTTGGGTACAAGCTAAGTTAGAGAAATTACAAGACAAAAGCTTTTATCTCACTGCCTTAGAAAAGTGTCTAGATATGTTAGAAATAACTTATGAAAAACGTTTAAAGGAAGATGAAAAGAATGCAGGAAAGAATTAAGAAACTTAGAGACTTAAGAAGAAAACAAAGAAAGAAACCTAATTGTCCAGAATGCAATACTCCTATGAAAAGAAAGGGAAGAGGGAAATTTAGGTATTGGAAATGTCCTCTTTGTAAGACCAAGATCCTGTGGGATGGGAGTATAAGACCAAACATCTTTAAAGATGATAAACTAGCTCATGATGCTCAAGCAAAGCTAGAAAGAAGAGAACTGTCTAAAAGGAAATTCATTAAATGGGCTAAGAAAAATAAGTATTATCCTCTTAGATTTATAGAATGGGCAGGAGAGATAATAGATTTAGAACAATATGATAAAGATGGAATACTTTTGAAAGAAAAAGAGAAACTCAAGAAAGAAAAAGAAAGTCTTAAAAAGAAGAAAAAGAAGACAAAGAAAAAGAGGAAGAAAAATGTGTCTTAACTGTGCTTTCTCGAAGAACAATAAACCTTCTAAATCTAAAGAGTGTTCGGTCTGTATTAGAAATCCTAAGTTCTTATCAAAGAAAAGACAGAACTTAATGTATGAAAACAAGAAACTAAAGAAGCCTATTGATATGTATATCTCTAAAGAGTTTCATGAGATAATAAAAGAAAGACTTCTCAAACTAAGGATTGAGTTTCAGGATGTTCTTTCGAAGATGCAAGATAATTCCTCTTACCCTTATTGGCAAACTTCATCTCCTATAGACACTTCTGGAAATACAACTTCTTATAAAGTTAACACTACTTATTCTATTCCAATAGTAACAAATGTCAATTGGAAAACAAGAAAAATAAAAAGAAGGAAGAGAGGGAAGAAACTTGAGACTAAAAAAGTCTCCTCTAACTAAGAAGGTTTTAAGAGAAGCTTACAGTACTTATTCAGAAATAGGATTGTTCTGGAGTTCTTTAATACTATTGACATCATGTTACATAGCCTCAAAAGAGAAATGGCTCCTGATGAAATTTGGTTCTTCGGGTGCAGGAAAGACTATCTCAGATAAAGTAGCTTTAAACATTTTTGCTAAAGAGTTAAATCCTCTTTATATCTCAGGTAGATTAACTCCTGCAGGTATGGCTAAAGAGCTAAAGAGAGCAGAGAAGGATGAGAGGTCTAAAAGAAGAATAGAAGCTTTTAGAAATGCAAAGTTAATCTTTGTCGAAGACCTCTCTAGGTGTACTACTCATTATCTTAAATTAACTTCTCTTCAATTCTTAGCAGGTCTTACTAGAACTACTACTCTTGATGACTTAACTAGTGATGGAGGGACTTTAGGAGGGAACTTAGGGAAAGAGCCAAAGAAGTGCATGGTAGCTGGTACTCCTTCTGATTGGGAAGAAATATCTAGTACTTCTCTTTACAATGAATTTATAGATAGAAGATCTTTAACAGTCATTGCTTTAATGTCACCAGAAGAATGGGCTATTAGAGAAAAGCTCGCCTTACAAGGAGTTAATAAATCTGATTGGCAGATATTATTAGAATGGCAAGATATCTTTAGAAGAGCAGATGTTTCTCCCTACTTTGGACCAATGAAGAAAAGAACCTTTGGAAAGGACAGACTAGAACTTTATAAGAAATTAAGAGGATTTAAGAAATACCCTGAGAATCTTTTGATTATGATTGATTCATTAGCCGAAGGTCATGCAAGAATAAATGGAAGAGATGAAATACTTCCAGAAGACTACGAAGTAATTCATAAACTATTTGGAAGATTCTTAGTATTAGCAGATATGAAAAAGAAAGAACTCTATATTGTAGAAGAAGTTATAAGAGAAGCTGTAGGAATGATACACGTAGATGCTCTTGTCTACCGTTTAAGAGGAAGAGCGAAAAGAGAAGACTTACCAGAAATATCATTAGTAAGACGTTCTATCTACAACTATGTAACTCACTCAAAGTATCTAGAATTTACTAATAGAGGCGGAAGAAGAAGACCTGTTTCAGTGAGACTTTCAAAGAAGATGGTAAAGTTATTAAACGACTGGAGGAAAGAAGTAAGTGAGGTCTTGAAATGAATGAAGCAATAATCCTTCTTGGAGGTAAAGGCCTAAGACTTAAGGGTCATGTAGAAGTTCCTAAGCCCTTTCTTGTAATTAAAAATGATGAGACCCTCTTAGATGCCCAAATCAAATGGCTGTTTGCTCATGATTTTGAACATATTATACTAGCTATTTCTAGAGAGAACTTTAGATATTTAAGAAAGAATTATTCTTCTTACTTGAATATACCAGCAATAGATTTCTCTATTGAAGAAGAACATGCTGGTACAGCAGCAGGTTTAAAGAAAGCTTTAGAGTTTGTGGAGACTTCTAGAGTTTATTGTTTTAATGTAGATGATGTAGTTTATTATGATCCAAGAGAACTATTGACCTTTGCCAAGAAGACAAATGCTATCTTAGTGAAAAGAGCTCGTTTACCTTTTGGTGTAGTAAAGTTTGATAAGAAAAACTTTGTTACTTCTTTTGAAGAAAAGCCTAAAGTACCTTATTATGTTTCATGTGGTCATTATGTCTTTCAGATGAGATTTGTAAAAGATTCACTTCCTTTTGAAGGAGACTTAGAGCGTACCCTATTAGAGAACTTGGCTAAAATGAGAGTCTTGAAGGCTTATCCTCTTGGAGGTAAGTGGATTACAATTAATACTTACAAAGATTTAGTAAATGCTAGAAAAGAAGGGATTAATCGTGTCTAAAATTTCTGACCCTTCAAAGAAAAAGAGGGCTAGGTACAAAAAAACTTATTTTCAAACCTTAGCAGAGCTTTATCATCAAGCCTACTTAGAAGAGAAAAAATGGCATGATCAGACTAAAAAATATTTGAAACAGTATTCTTTAGTTATGTTAATAGTAGGATTTGTTTTAGGATTTGTTTTAGGGGCAATAATATGAACGAAAAACAAAAAGAGATTGATAGAGAAATCCTTAGAGTTTATCTTTGTTCTTATCTAAGAGACCCTTATCATCTTGGAAAAGAAACATTAATTCTCTCTGAAAGAGACTTTAAAAGCTTAAGTCCTTTGCGAAGAGCTTATCTCTGGGAAACTCGTGATGGTGAGAAAAGGGCATTATCTTTAAAAGCAAAAACTTATAAGACAAAAGAAGAATATGTTCTTTACAAAATCTTAGCGAGGTAGGGAAATGAATAAAGAAGAAATCTTTGATTTGTTTAAGAAACAGTTCAAATATGGGCACCCCGAGTTTTATAATCTTATAATCCGAATGTGTGAGATCCATGAAATAAAGAATAAAGGATATGGACTAGGAGATCCCTTAGGAAACTTTAGACTCTGTGAAAAGATAGGTATTCCAGCTTGGAAAGGATGTTTTGTGAGAATGGGAGATAAATGGGCTAGACTAACGAATCTTATTAGGAAACAAGGAGAAGAAGAATACCAAGATGCTATTAAGATGGAAAGTATAGAAGATACTTTAATAGACTTAGCTAACTATTGTTTATTATGTTTAATCTTGTTGAGGGAAGAGAAAAATGGTTATGGAAGAAGCCAAAGTTCCTGAGAAAAAGAAAAGAAAAACTAAAAACTTAAGAAAAGTCAGTGGTCGTGGTCATATCAAAGGAACTTGGACTCAGGCAGATCTTCCAAAGATAATTAAGAAGCTCAATAAACTCTTTGGCAATCTAGAATGGTTGAGTGTTGAAGATGGTATAATTAGTTTTCGTTTTGAATGGAGACTAGCAGATTTAATGGGAAGAAAGACAGTCTTTGATCCAAGTAAAAAGAAAAGGAAGAATTAGTATGGAGTTGGAAGAATATATTAAAAAATGCGGAGAATCTGCGAATCGTAAAGGATGGAAAGTAACCTGGGAGAACTTAAGTGAATTTCTTATTTTGACTATCCATGAACTAACAGATGGATATGACAAGGGAATGAGAGACGATAATCGAGAGAAGATGCAAGAGGAAATAGGAGATTGTTTAATTAGACTCTTTCATATTATCCATGACTTAGAAATTCCAATAGAAGAGATCTTGAAGAGATTAATGGAAGAAAATGAGAGGAGACCTTACTTACATGGGCACAAAAGACTTTAAGTATCGAGTCTATATGAAGAATGATTTTAAATAATAGAAATTTATTTAATAAGAACTTACTGAGTGATAACATGAGTTCGGTCCTCGAAAGATTTATGGACGAAGAAACTATACGAATATTCTGTTTCTTTTTGAGAAATAAATATTCTCCCTATGAAAAGGTATGTCAAGGCTGTGCTAGAAGGAAATTATGTGAAAGAGATGCTAGGAAGATGATTAGTTTTCTTGGAGATGTACCTTGGTGGGGAGAAGAAATAAAAACAAAATTGATGCGTGAGTTTATTGAGCAAAGATCGGGAAAACAAAGATGTGAAAGCTGTGCCTTCTGAAATTACCGAATGCAATGGGGAATGCTTCGGTGAATATGGCTCTAGAATCTATTGTTCTACTTGTAAGTTTAGACTAGCTTGTAAAAACTTTACTAAGCAGAAAAGAGAATCTTTATATCGTCGATACAAGGGTAAACACAAAGGAAGAGGGAAGTTTAGAAAAAGAGATAGATATTAGGAAGGTTAGAAATGTTATCTAAGAAAGAATATGAACAGTTAAAGAAAGAAATAGAACCTGTTGAGAAATTAGCAATTCACGATGATGCCGATGGGATCTCTTCAGGAGTCTTATTTAGTTTTGCTTTCAAAGTAAAACAGGTTTGGGCTCCTGAAGATTTTGGTGTTTGGAATATTTCTCCAATGAAGAAAGGAGGACAAGTAATTTATCCTCCAGATGTTTGTTTAGATATGGTTCCTCAAAATCCTGAATGGATAGGTCTAGCAATAGATCATCATCCTGGACATAAGCCAGAGAATGAAAGAAATTATAGATTAATCTGGGGAGAAGAGCCAGCTTCTATTTTAGTTTATAAACTTTTTAAGAATTGGATACCAAGAGAACAGAGATGGAAAGTAGTTGTAGGAGGAGTAGGAGACGGAGTGCCAGAATTAATTCCTGCAGAAATTTGGAGAGAATATCCTCATCTCTTAGAGGATTCTGTTAGTATTTGGGAAAGTTATGGTAGATTAGAGACAAGGAACTATCCTCTATATCTTCGTTTAAGTTCTCCTATTAATGCAGCATGTAAGTTACCTGGAAAGTGGTATGTAGCTTATACTGTTTTAAGAAATGCTAAAACCCCTTGGGATATTTTGAAAGACCCTGCCTTACAAGCTGCTAAGAGATTTCTTGACGATGAACATAAGAGAATTCTAAGAGAAACTTCACCTATGCAATTAAGAAATGGTATTAGACTTTGGGCATTTAGTTCGGAAGCTAAACTAGAAAGAACATTAGCTTGGGAACTATGGGAGAAAGATAAAAGAACTTGTATTGCTTTTAATATGCAAACCAATAGAGGAAGTATTAGAGGAACTTTAGCTACTTTAGTATACGAGCATTTACAAGCACATAAGATTAATGCTTCAGGACATCCAGGATTTGGAGGAATTCGTTTAAACCCTGATCAGAATATAGATGACTTATATCGAGTTTTAACTCAATTAAAAATATAGAAAAGTTTATAAGACAAATACTTTAAGTTAATTAAAAAGGAGGTAGAAATGGAATGGACAAAAAACAGGAAGAAAAACTTCTTAAAACTTGGGCTAAGAAAACAGGAAGGCCTATTAAAGAATTGAGAGAAATGCTTGAGATGGCAAGAGAAGATGCAAAGAAAATAGGAATGGAAAACAATGACAATGTTGTTCTAGGAATATTTGGGAAGAAAGTCAGAGGAAGAATATATTTTGAAAATAAAGGAACTTCAAGGAGAGAAGCTGTAAGATTCAAAGGATTCTTGCTAGGAGCAGATCGATTAAGGGACTTGCAAGACTTTAGACGACAAAGATGCTATCGGGAATATTCTGAAGATCCAGAAGGTGCAAAACTTGCTGGGTTCGTTGATGAACAGGGCAATCCTTTAGACTATCGAGAAACAATTAGAAATAGAAGAGGAGAAGAGGTACCTAATCCAAACTATCACAAACCATTGATTGGTCATGAATATGTCAGAGATGTTTTTGGAATAGCAGTTAAAGAAGGAGATACCAAACCTAAGCTCTTTAAAATGACTCTGTGGAGAGGGTATGCTTCTAAGTTTAGCTATAGACCTTTTGTCCCAATTACATTCAAAGCTCTAATTCGAAGTGAAGATGACTATTATCAACTAGATATGTCAAGGCAAAAAGATGCAGTGATGCAGACTATCAAAGAAGAAATACCAGTAGAGAATTGGATTAGAGAAGTACTGAAGAATAGATTCTATAAACTAGAAGAAATAGAAAGAGCAGTGCAAGACTGTGAAAATGCTACAGATCCTTGGATATTAACAGAAGGAACTGTTGACTTTATAGACACAGAAGTTAATCCTAAGACAGGATCCAGAAGTATTCTATTAACAGATGTAGAAAACGGCTTTCCTGATGTAGTTAGGATATTTATACCTAAGGACTTCCCGTTGGCGTTTAGAGAATACTCAAAAGTTCTAGCCTTTGGGAGACCAAGGAAGTGGAGAAGAACTGAAGAAGATGAATATTCCTATTCAATAAATGGAATAAGTATCTATCCAATACCAGGACAGACTGTAGAAGCAACAATTGACATGGCTCGACCAGCAGAAGGAGAAGAAGAGGAAGAAGAAGGATATAATATCTTTCAAGGCTAGGTGAAGTAAATGGCTATTATATCAACTGGCACCAAGACTCTCGATGCTCTTTTCGACGGTGGACTTAAGACTAAAGTTGTTACTCTTCTTTTTGGTATTCCTAATCTTGGAAAGACTTGGTTCTGTTTTCAAATGGCGGCAATGTGCACAAGACCTGTCAAGGTAGGAGGCCTAGGAAAGAAAGTTCTCTACATAGATACCGAGGGTTTCTTCTTTACTGAAGACACAATTGAAAGGTTTAAGAACTATTTTAAAAAGAGATGGCCTGACTGTGATGTTAACAAAATAGAAGTAATGCAAGTAGAAGATATCTTTAGACTCGGTGATCTTTGGGGTATAGAGTTTGAAATAATCCAAGAAGATAAAAGAGTAACAACTGTTGCTAAGTTCCCTACAGATAGACAGAAGAAGATAGCTGCGGGTAAAAGCAAGAAAGTAAAGCATTCAGAGAAACTTAGAGACTGGTTAGAGCGTTCTCCTATTTGGAAGAAATTAGAGTCAAAAGATTATGGTCTAGTAATTATTGATTCTTTAACTATTCCTATTAAATCAGAAATACCTACTTCAACACAGAACTTTCCGGCAAGAACTAGTCTCTTACAAATTCTATTAGGAGCTTGTTATCCACTAGCTAGAAGATTAGACTTAGCTATTCTAATAACAAACCATGTCACGAGAAATCCTATGAATCCTGGATATCATCTGGGACTCGGGAATCCTTGGGGAGGACAGAATGTAGTCTACTATGTAAAACATCTCTTTGGTCTATATTCTGCTCTTAAAGATGAAAGACAAAAGTATGGGCCAGGAGGAGAGAGACTGAGGAGATTTCATAGATATCGATATCCAGGTCTAGACCCAGATATCAAAACTGTCTTACTTGCCAAAGATAGAGGCTATGTAGATCTAATAGGACAAGGAGCAAGGCCAGCAAGCTAGGTGATTACTATGAGTGAAAAGAAGAAAGAAAAAGAGTATCCCTGTATTTGGGATCCGAAGAGAAACTGTCCTATCAGGAAACTCTACAAACTAAAGCCAGAATCTCTAGCGATATTCTGTAAAATGTGCCCACATCAACCTTTGAATGAAAGAAAATATCCTATCTAACTTCTTTATTTTTTCTTTAAGAAAGTGAGAGTATGAGTCAAATAAAGTTAGATGAAGTATATAAGAGAAAGAAAGAAAATAATAATCAGAATGGAGTAAGTGTAAAGGAAGCAAAGAATCATAATAATAA
>Ga0164311_10001629_pt1 | contig 11164 bp, 8 predicted proteins | sample GuaBasSedimGuay2_FD_121796 | JGI IMG/M metagenome (GOLD analysis project Ga0164311, IMG submission 121796) | Subseafloor sediment microbial communities from Guaymas Basin, Gulf of California, Mexico - Guay2, Core 4569-9, 9-12 cm | ecosystem: Environmental > Aquatic > Marine > Hydrothermal vents...
ATGCTTTTGTGTTAAAAAGATATAATCCTTGTTCGAAGCTGCTAACATTAATGCTGTTTAGCTGGTCATCGATGCGAAATTCGCCGATAAGTTGACCTGTAGCACTATAAATTACAGAAGTACCAAGTTCACAATTCTGAATGTACAGAATGTCCCTTGCAGGGTTAGGAAAAACTTCGTTAATTTGTAAGTAAAATTATCCATATGATACGTTCAATCACTATATCATTGCTCTTCCTTTCGATTATCAGCAGCCATTTTTCCTTTGCTCAGAATTCCGATTTTATCATGGATGAAAGAGATGGAAATATTTATCTGGTTGCCAAATTCAATGCCACCTGGTGGATGTGTCAGAACCTGAAGTACAACATCAGTGAGGGTTCTGTTTGCTACGAAGCTGATGAGACCAACTGCATGCTCAAGGGTCGTTTGTATAGCCAGGAAGCAGCCATGGAAGCCTGTCCTGAAGGATATCACCTTCCCACTGATGAAGAATGGAAAGAACTTGAATCATACATTGGTATGGATAAAGATGAACTCGACAAAAAATTTAACAGGAATACAGGCACCGTTGGAAAGTTTCTGCGAATGGGTGGCGGCCTGGGTTTCGATGCCGATTATATTGGTATGGTCAACCCAAAAGGAAATAGCTCCCATGCCGGAAGAAGGGCATATTTCTGGACATCATCGGCAGATGATAATGGCTTTGGGTGGATCCGCATCATCGAGAAAACCAAAGACGGCGTTGAGAGGCAGGCTTACGATAAAAACAATAAACTTACCGTTCGTTGTGTAAAGGCCGGTGTGGCCGACCCTGTTACTGAAACAGAGGCTGCTCCCGCCATAAAGACTGAAGATGAAAAGGTGAAACCGAAGCAGCGTGATCCGAGCGAACGAAAGCAAGGTGAACGTAAACAGGGTGAACGTAATCCTGAAGATCGAAAACGAAAACAGGAAAAACAAGGAAAAGAAAAGATCCCCGATTAGATTCTCAAAAATTCCACTGACACCTGGGCAACCTGGAAATTAATCCCGCCGCCGGGTAGGGGATCTCCTACAGGAATAGATGTATCATAGGGCATCGGAAGCGCAAGTATTTTTCCTGTGAGCATATTATTGCTGAGATCAACATCACCAATACTTACCACAAAATCTGCCGGATTGGCAATACTCAGCTTAAGGATCGTATTGTTGCTTTTTGGCTCCCAGGTTCCCTGCTGTGCTTCATTACTTTCTCCCTGGCAAACATACCACGAAGTGTAATCAGACCTGAGTTGTAGGGCCGCATTGTCGGCATTGTCGCAGGGAGCTGCCCCAAGGAGGCCACCTCCAACAAAAATATATGCATCGTCGCCAGCCTGGTATTGATTGGTATCCCCATTGACGATCACAGTAATGGGCTCGTCAAAAGTAGCATTGATAAAAGCATAGGTTCCAACCATTGGATTTACAGCGGGCGGTGTTTCCTGGTCTGGGCTGTCATCATCCTTCTTGCAGGCTGCGATTACGACAAGCGCTAATAATATGAAAGATATTCTTCTGATGATATTTGCAATTTTCCGTGTTTCCATGATTTTTTTTTACAAATTTACGATAAAGCCGTTACTTTTTCCTGTTCATGATGAAGAGTTTGATGTCTTCTGCTGCACTTACAGCAGTTTCTTCATTGATATCCACCACCAAAATATCACCGATATTCCATTGTCGTGTAACTTTTTTCAGCAGGTGTCTGCGCACAACCCATAATTGCATTATACGACTGTTTTCTACAAGGCTTTCTATCTCATCAGCCCAGCCCCGGCCTTTTAGCTCAACGGGGCCTATTTCATCGATAACTATCAAGTCTGCCTTTATGATGCGTGCTTCTTCAAGGATCTCCATGCCAAAGCCCTCTCCTTCCGGGTTAAAATAGTATTTCCCATGGCGAAACCATGCAACAGAAGGTTTTGTACGTATATACATGCATCGTTCAGCATTTGAAATGTTATCCAGGTCGTATCCGATCCGTTTGTCAGATTCATGGATACCAACGGCCAGAAAGCCATGTATTTTCAGATCTGTTTCCTTTAAAATTTTCAGAAGCTCAATGAGGAAGGTGGTCTTCCCCTCCTGAACATTGCCGGTAAGGATGATGACCGGATTTTGGTCTGCCACTTCTTTCTCCAGGGCAGGAAATACATCTGCCGCCCTGCTTACAATCATTCCCAGTGAGCTGATGGGTCTGGTCATTAGTTTTTTCACCCCCGGGAGGCTGTCGATAACACCGGGTAAAACTGAAAAAGCAAGGCCCACTGAATGATAAAGATTTGCGAATCCATGATGATACAGGACCGTGCGTATGATAGGGTTACGAAGCTCACGGCTGATAGCAGCAAAGCCTGTAAGGATCACTACTGCTCGTAAATTCATTCTTAATCCTACCAGCAAGCCCTCAACATTCCATATCTCTCCTGTCGACAAACCATTCCAGAACACGGCAGCCAGCAGAGTAATGGCCATAAACCATATCCAGAAGGAAGGCTTCCTGAATGAACGCATGCTGCCCCTATACCAGTACAGGCATGAAAATGCGTAAAGCAAAGAAGGCAGGAATGAATATACCAGCGGCAGGGAATTCAGCATAAAAAGGCATGCAATAATGCAAAACAGGTGATAAAGTAAATACCAGGGTGATGTTTTTTGCTCCACGTTTTCCCTGAAAAACGATGAATGTCGGTCAGGGGTAATCCCCGCTTCAGCCAGGCTATTATATTTCATGGCCTTCTTCCCTCCCAGGTAACCCAGAACAGCTGCAAGCATTCCCAGTGCCGCATAGGTAAGCATGACAATACTGAGTAGCAGTACCGGGTCTCCTTTTGTCATGCCCAGCTGCTTAATGACATATTTATATAGCTGATCAACAATGATGACCAGGTCAAACCCATAGGTGACCAATAAGCTTACAACTTTATGGAAGAAGGCACTCAACACTGCAACAGCCCCTGCTATAAGATAGCCCACAACATTTCTTCCAAGAATCAATATGAAGAATTCAATGATCAGGGCCTCGCTGAAAATCCCGATCATCGGTCCGAGGATAATGGCAGAAGGTGACATAGATTTTAACAGGGCTGCGATCAGCCCGGCTCTCCAAACCAGCCCCCTGTTGCTCCATATCTGGACAAAGGCAATGACAAGACCAACGCTGGCAAAAGATAAGATGGTCCCGGCAAAAGGAAAGCGCATGTTATGCAGGAAGCTGCCAATGATAATCTCTAATGAAGCCCACAGGCTTCCAATAACGGCAGCCTTTAACCATGTTTCACTTAATCGTGCATTGAATACCTTTGTCATTGGCTTTTTAAGAATAGTTAGCGAATTTATTAAATTTGTAATATCAACCATGAATATGAAACTTATCAAACCGCAACTTTTTGCACTTTTTTTGCTGGGAGTGTTCTTTCTTGCTACCGGATTGTTTCCGGCCCATGCTCAGGAGCTTGTGTTTGATGGTCGGGTGATGGAGGCAGGAAGCGATGAGCCTCTTACCGGTGTAAACATTATTATTCGGGGAACCACTATTGGAACCGTTAGCGATGTAGAGGGTAACTTTATATTGAAAACGGAAACAGCTCCCCCTTTCACCCTTGACTTTTCATTTATTGGTTATGCGAAGAAGGAAAAAAAGGTCAGCGGGTCCAGAAAGAACATGGTGATTGAGCTGGAGGCACGTGCTATCCTTGGGCAGGAGGTTGTAATCTCGGCTTCCAGAGTGGAGGAAAACATTATGGCTTCACCGGTGACTATAGAAAAGTTGACCAGCCGCGATATTAGCCAGATCCCGACAGCCAATTTCTATGATGGTCTCTATTCCATTAAAGGGGTTGATATGAACGTACACAGCCTGACCTTCCGCTTTCCAAATGCCCGGGGCTTTACCGGAGAAACCAACGTACGCATGAATCAACTTGTTGACGGGGTCGACAACTGCTCACCGGGACTAAGTTTTTCAGCCGGAAATATTTTCGGGCTCTCTAATATCGATGTGGAGAGTGTTGAACTGCTTGTGGGTGCATCATCGGCCCTTTATGGCCCCGGAGGGATGAATGGCGTACTGCTGATGAATAGTAAAAATCCATTTGACTATGAAGGACTGACCGTCTCCCTGCAAGGAGGGCTGATGCATTTCGGAGATGACCACATCAATGGGCCCACACCCATGGTCAATCTCGACTTTCGCTATGCCAAAAATTTCAACGACCGCTTTGCATTTAAGGTCTCGGGAACCTATCTGAATGCTACCGATTGGTTTGCCAACGACTACCGTGATAAATACCGCCTGGATGATCTAAACTCCACCAGGGAATCCAATGAGGGTTACGATGGGGTGAATGTTTATGGGGATGACATTGTAGTCCCTGTAAACCTGCAGGAAGTGGCTCCAGCGGTATTGGCCGGCGTGGCCGATGCCCGTGGACTCGTTCCGGGTACACCGGAATATGAATCCTTTATCGATGACAACCTCCACCTCTTCCCTGATCAGATCATTACGCGTACCGGTTGGGAAGAAAAAGACCTGGTAGATTACAATACGCGTATCATGCGCTTTAGTGCAGCCTTGCACTATCGTTTTGGGAATAATTATGAAGCAATATTACGAGGTGGTACCGGCAGCGGAAGCAGTGTCTACACTGCACAGAACCGCTTCGCATTTGAAGACTTCAGGATGTCGAACATTCAGGCAGAAGTGAATAATCCTGATTTTTATGTGCGCTCATACTATGTTTGGGAGCATTCCGGCGACAGCTATAATGCGGGCGGGGCAGGAGCCATGATCAATGAGGCCTGGAAACCAAGTGAAGAATGGTTCCAGGATTATATCGCGTCCTACACACAACAGATCCTGCTGGGAGCATCAGAAGAAGATGCCCTGAAATTTGCGCGATTGGTAGCTGAAAACCGCGATGAACACGGCAACATATTCAATCCATCAGAAAATGCATTTCCTTATGCAGGTTCGGAAGAGTTTAATCAATATTTTGAACAGGTCGTTAGTACATCCATTGCAGAGGGCGGAGCAATGGTCCTGGATAAAAGCAAAATGTTCCATACCGAAGGCATGTATCACTTCAGCAGGTATATCCCATGGTTCGACCTTCAGGCCGGTATCAGCTACAGAAATTATAATATCAACAGCGAAGGAACCGTGTTTGCCGACACCCCCGGAAACCCTATCGGCATTAACCAATATGGAGGATATGTGCAGCTGAATCGTCAATTTCTGAATGATCACCTCCGGGTGACCCTGGCAGCACGCTACGACAAGAATCAATATTTTAAGGGAAGGGCTACACCGCGGCTTTCCCTTGTATATTCGATTGATAAAAACCTGGACCATACCATCAGGAGTTCTATACAAACAGCCTATCGTTTTCCATCCATTGCCGACCAGTGGGTGAATCTCGATGTAGGTGCTTACAGGGTGATCGGCGGCCTGCCACAGGTACATGATCTGTATGGGTTCAATACCAACCCGGTATATCCTTTGAGCAGCGCCAACCCCGTAACAGGTAAGCCTGTTATGGATGATGGTCCCTTTGTGATCCCTGAGTTTGAACCTGAACGCGTCATTGCCTATGAGATCGGATATAAAGGACTCTTTCTCAACAAGCTCCTTTTCCTGGATTCATATGCTTTTGTAAACAGGTATAATGGCTTCCTGGCTGCCCAGGTGCTGGTTCAAAACCCCTATGAGGATGATGAAAGAAGATTTCAGACCACCATCAGCACCGACGAGCCGGTAACGGCATGGGGCTGGGCCCTTGGGCTGGATATGCTTTTGCCAAAAGGATTTTTTGCCAGCGGAAATGTAGCCTATAATGCATTGGAATCGATCAAAGACCGCCCTCCGGGATTTCAATCCCGCTTTAATACTCCGCGCTACCGCTTTAACCTGAGTGTTGGCAAACGTCAGTTCCTCGATCAGATCGGCTTTAAGGTCAGCTACCGCTGGCAGGATACTTTTTTATGGGAATCCGCTTTCGGCGTTGCACAAATACCATCATATGCTACCCTCGACACCCAGGTGAGTTACACTTTCGAATCCCTCTATACCACGCTAAAGATCGGAGGATCCAATGTGATCAACGACTGGTACACCACAAGCTTTGGGAGTGCAAGTGTTGGGGGGCTCTATTACATGACCCTGGTGTTTGATGGGCTAAAGGGAGAATAATAATTTGACCCAGAATGCTGCGTTATCATTAATATGCACTTCATAAGCATCATACTATTTGTCTTCCTGGTATCTTGTTCCGGGCGTACTACACAGCAGGATCAGGTAAACCTGGATTCCCTCATCATAAATCGGGAAGGCAAAATAGTTTTGACCCGTTTCTCTCCACCTGATAAATATCACAGACCAATTGCTGACAGCAACAGTTTTGCATGGTATTTACGCCTTCTTCCTTTAAAACCTCATGGTACAAAAGTGCAGTATTATGATGGGCGGAAAAAGCCAAATTCCTGGGTGGCAGAAGCGGTGATCGACCTTAGTGTTGGGACAAAAGACCTGCAACAATGTGCTGATGCAGTGATGAGGCTCAGAGCTGAATATCTTCGTACATCTGGAAGGGGGGAAGAAATCTCATTTAATTTTACCAATGGCACTCCAGCGGTTTGGAGCAAATGGAAGAACGGCTATCGTTGTTCCGTAAACGGAAATGAAGTCAGCTGGCAGAAAACAGCAGACCCATCGGATTCTGATAAATCTTTTCATAATTACCTTGAAATGGTATTTATGTATGCCGGTTCTTTGTCGCTGGACAATGAATTGGTACCCGCACTTCTGGAGAACATTCAGGCGGGATATGTATTTATCCAGGGAGGAAGCCCGGGACATGCGGTGATCGTAGTGGATGTGGCCGTCAATGCAAATGGCGAAAAACTATTTATAATCGCTCAAAGCTATATGCCTGCCCAGGACATCCATATACTTGTGAATCCCCTCGACCGGAATATCAGCCCCTGGTACCGGCTTGGTGAAGGAGAAACCTTATATACCCCCGAATGGACTTTTGAGGAGGGATCGCTCAAAAAGTTTCCCTGAAAATTATCCGATGTATCTCATAACATTCATTTTAAACTTTGTCGCTTATGGCTCATTTATCTTACAATCCAATTGCTAACAAGCATCTAAACTAACAATTCGAAAGGCTGAATTGTTTAGTTTTTGAAGCGGTAGTTTAAGCGAAAATCTTATATTCCGTTCCAGAGCAGTAAAGAAACAACAGAGAGGATGAGCAGGACTACAGATAATGAAAGCAAAACCTTTTGAAATAATGGCAGGCGCCTGTCACCAGCAAAAGCACATTCAAACGCAATCCCTATGCTAAGGCTGAAGGATAAGCCCAGCAGTATCCCGAAGAAGGTCATGCCTATACCCACCGCAAAGCAGATCATGACAGACAGTCCGAACACAAACCCCAGGACGTATCCGATTCCAACAGGTATTTTTTTTGATTTCTCTTCCTTCATAATAAAATAGGGGCCGGTAACGACCCGGCCCCCGATAACCCTGATTAACAACCTGAGAAAATTTGCAGGATGTATTTTAAATGTTTTTTGTTAATACAGGTTTCCAACTCCTGTGTAACATATATGTATAAAAACTATGCCAAAAATCTTAATCGCCTGATTTTATTATACTTAAACACATTCTTACCCTTAGATTGAAGCAAGGTATTGTTTACAATTGAACAGAAAATGAACGCTCACGAACATAATCCAACGATTGCCAATTCAACCAAATCAACCGATTAACCGATTCAACTGATTCAACTGATTCAACTAATTTTTATCTTTGAAACAAATCCATCACCATGAAGAAAACAATTATCTTAATCACCTTGTTATTCCTGGCCATTACTACATTCAGCCAGGTGAAGATCGGTTATGCCAATCTTGAGTTCATCCTCAAAAACCTCCCTGAAGCACAACAAATGAACCAGGAGATCGAGGAATACAGAGATTTGCTTAATGGGCAGATCATCGCGAAAAGGAACTACTACCAGACATTGCTTGAAGATTATTATACTAAAGAGGAAAATGGGTATGACGAAAGCCTCCTGTCGGGAATGCGTGACGAGATTGCCGCCCTGGAACAGGAGATACAAATGGATATGAACAATGCCGATGCCAAGCTGGCTGCACTTTCAAACCAGAAACTTCAGCCGATCACCGAAAAGATTATCGCTGCCATCAATGTGGTTTATGAAAAAGAGAACTACTCTTACATATTCAACAGTGCCGATGGTACGGGAAATTCTATTGTTCTGAAAGGCCCGGAGGGAGACAACCTGACCTATCGGATACTGGAAGAAATGGGTGTTGTACTGGAAGAATAATGCTATGATGAAAAAACTATTTATCGCCCTCTTATCCATTTGTATATTATTACCCCTCAGCCACGCCCAGGAAACTGATAAAGAAAAGGCCGGCCGCATGCAGTGGTTCGCCGATGCTAAACTTGGGATATTTGTTCATTGGGGCATATACGCCGTAAATGGCATCGATGAATCATGGTCGTTTTTCAACGGCTACATTTCTCATGAGGATTACATGAAGCAAATGGATGGCTTTAAGGCAAAAAAGTATGACCCGGAAGCATGGGCTGATCTGATCAGCGAAAGTGGTGCCCGCTATGCCGTGCTCACCTCCAAGCATCACGACGGTGTAGCCCTCTGGCCTACAAAGTGCAACGACCTCCACCTGAAGAAGGATTATATCAAACCCTTCATGCGTGCCCTGCGCGACCGGGGTATTAAGGCAGGGCTGTATTACTCATTGCTCGACTGGTCGCACCCCGACTACCCGAAGCTGACCAGGAAAGAAATAAGATACGAAAACGATTCACTACGCTGGAATAATTTCGTTGAATTCAACTTTTGCCAGATCAATGAGATACTGGAGAGCTATGATCCTGACCTCTGGTGGTTCGATGGCGATTGGGAGCAGAGTGCTGAAAAGTGGCAGGCATCCCTCATCAGGTCAAGCATACTGTCTCATAATCCGGATGCGATCATGAACTCACGCCTGCAGGGATACGGCGATTATGCAACCCCTGAGCAGGGTCTTCCAATAAGAAAGCCCGAAGCCGAATATTGGGAACTCTGTATGACCATGAATGACTCCTGGGGCTATCAGCATAACGACAAAAACTACAAAAGCCCCAACCAGATCATCAGGATATTTGTGGACTGCATCAGCATGGGAGGGAACCTCTTGCTCGATATCGGGCCGAAAGCGGATGGATCAATTCCGGAAGAACAGCAGGAAATTTTGAAAGAACTGGGACGCTGGACAAACAAGCATGCCGAAGCGATCTATGGTACCTCAGCCGGTATATCACCGGAATATTTTTATGGGCCCTCCGCCCTCTCCGGCGACAAAAAAACCTTATACCTTTTTGTGGATGGAAAGCCAAATGGTCCCATCATGCTCAAGGGATTAAAAAACAAAGTTAACCGCATCTGGGTAGTTGGAAATGGGACCAAGCTCAATTACGACATTAAAATGAAACAGTACTGGAGCGCAACTCCAGGTATACTCTATATAGATCTGCCGGAAGATGTCCTTGATCCGCAGGTAAGCGTCATTTCTATACTTCTCGACGGAGAAATTGAGCTTAGCGAGTAAACTAATTCATATGAGAAAATCTATCTTTTTATTATTTACATGTGCCTTTTTACTTTTGCCCTTTGCCCTTTGCCATGTTTCTGCACAGCATGGAGAACAGAAATACTATCCGGAATCTGATCCCCTGGTGCTTGAGAAACTCGATCAATGGCAAGACATGAAATTCGGTTTGCTGATGCACTGGGGTGCCTATAGCCAGTGGGGTATAGTGGAATCCTGGTCGATATGCGCCGAGGATGAAGGCTGGTGCAGGCGTAAAAACGATAATTATACGGAGTACAAAAAGGAATATGAGAACCTGAAAACAACATTCAACCCGACAAATTTTGATCCCCAGAAATGGGCTTCAGCGGCAAAAGATGCCGGCATGAAATATGTTGTATTCACCACCAAGCATCACGACGGCTTCTGCATGTTCGACAGTAAATACACCGACTATAAGATTACTGACCCTGACTGTCCTTTCAGCAAAAACGAAAAGGCTAATGTAGCCCTTGAGATATTCGATGCTTTCAGGGATGAAGGCATGTGGGCGGGAGCTTATTTTTCAAAACCCGACTGGCATAATGAAGACTACTGGTGGCCGAATTTTGCTACCCCCGACAGGAATGTGAATTACGATATCAAGAAATATCCAGAACGCTGGGAGGACTATGTACAGTTTACCCATAACCAGATCATGGAACTCATGACAGATTACGGGAAGATGGATATTCTCTGGCTGGATGGTGGTTGGGTCGCCCCAATGAGTGATGAGGATTTGCGCAAAAGGGTCAACGACCCGGGATATAAGTTTATCCATTTTCAGAACCAGGATATCCGCATGGGAGAACTCAAGCTCAAAGCGCGTGAAAAGCAGCCGGGCCTGATCGTTGTCGACCGCGCCGTTCCGGGTCCCAACCAGAACTACCTGACCCCCGAGAACCGGGTGCCTGAAAAAATGCTTCCCTATCCGTGGGAGTCCTGCATTATTGCCGGTGGTGGTTGGTCGTGGGTACCCGATGCACATTATAAATCCGGTCGCGATGCGATACACCTGTTGGTCGATATCGTTTCTAAAGGCGGAAACCTCCTCTTTAATATTGCCCCCGGCCCCGATGGCAGCTGGCATGATGGCGCCTATGAGCTCCTGGCGGAGATCGGCGACTGGATGGAGGTAAACAATGAAGCCATTTATGGAAGCCGTCCCCTTGCACCATATAAAGAACGCAATGTATGCCGCACCGAAGGAAAAGATGGCAGCGTATTTATCATCTACCTGGGATCCGAAAACGAAGACGCCCCGCCCCCCGTCATCAGCATGACCGGCTGGTCGCCACCGGATGGTGCTAAGATCACGGCGGTAGGTCTCGATGGCTTTATAGACTGGGAACAAAATGGTGAAGGCTTTATGCTTCACGTGCCCAATAAACTACAGATCACACCGGCATGTAAATATGCGTGGGTGTTTAGGGTTTATCCGTAATTGTATCAGGTACAAGGTATCAGG
>Ga0164311_10001630_pt1 | contig 11163 bp, 9 predicted proteins | sample GuaBasSedimGuay2_FD_121796 | JGI IMG/M metagenome (GOLD analysis project Ga0164311, IMG submission 121796) | Subseafloor sediment microbial communities from Guaymas Basin, Gulf of California, Mexico - Guay2, Core 4569-9, 9-12 cm | ecosystem: Environmental > Aquatic > Marine > Hydrothermal vents...
GCGGAAGGAGGTGGAACGGCGTTAGAGAACGCCTCCTCCTCGTAAATTGAATTTTGCCGCATCTTACAGGAACTTGTGAAAAGTTAGTGCCATTGACCCGTAGCCCGGACGTTCACGTTCGGGCGAGACACGTCACCAACACCCTACAGGGGGACTACCAAGTAGTGATGCCGGCCATAAAAAAACCGGCGTCCGCCTGGAAAAGGAGGATGCCGGCACGTCGGCCGTAGACCTTCTCCTTTCCAAGCACGGGAGGCGCAGTCGTTTCCAACTACACCCTACCGCCCAACGTCCATAGGCTTGATTTGCCCTTAGGCCCGTTGGGTCGGAGAGGGAACGTCTTTTGTAATTTGACGATGCTATTTTACACTGTCTTGCTCGAAAACGCAAATGCCGCTATCATTTCCTCCGCTACTCTGCGTCCGTACACCAGCGCGTAGTTCATCCCCCGGTCCTCGGGGTATACCTGGGCCATGCACGACAGCCACAGGTTCTCCACCGGGGTTTTGAATGGCGGCTTGAGTTCCGAGTAATGCAACCCAACCACCGGCTGGGTGTAACGCCCGCGCCAGGCCCACACTCGCTCCACCCACTCCTCGCTAAACTCCGGGAACAGCTTCTTGATGCCGGGCAGATACGCCCGGAACAGGTCTTCAGCCGACATCCGATAATAAGGGTCGGCGGGGTCCATGTAACGTGAGAGGTAGGCCAGGTGCGCGCCACCGTATTCCTCCGGGCGCTGCATGTTAGTGTGCTCCACCACGGCCACAAAGGGAATCTCGGGATCGTTGATGTTCAGCCAGTAGGTGCTACTCAGGCTGCGTTTGAGCTTCAGCACCAGGCACACGTTGGCCAGGTAGATTATCCTCTCCAATCGTGCGCGGTAATCTGCCGGCAATCCCGGTGCGATGCGAGCGAAAAGCGCCGGGGCGACTGTCACCAGCACGGCGTCAAAAGGTTTGTACGCGCCTCCCACGACCACGCCGGAGGCCACGCCGTTCACGATGCGCACTTCCTCGATGGGCGAGGCGGTGTGGATGGTCACTCCCTGGGCGCGCAAGCGCTGCTCCCAGGCATCCAGCATTCGCCCGAACCCACCGCGCAGGTAACCCAGGTGTTCGGTCAGACCCTTGCCCCGTGAACTACCGCGCAGCTTGAGTTTGTTCCAGAACCAGACGGCGGCCACCTGGTCTGCGTAGTGCCCGAATTTCTGGCGGAGGAGTGGCTCCCACACCTGGTGATATACCCGCTTGCCCGCTAACCGAATGAGCCATTCCCTGGCGGTGATCTCCTCCAGCGGTTTCCAGTTGCTAATGAAACGGGGGATGATGGCCAGCATCCCCAGGCGGAGACGGTCGAAGAGGGGTAGTGGGGTGAAGCACAGCACGTCCATCGGCGTGGTCAGCCGGTAGATGCGATTGGCGTAATAGCTGGTGACGGTTGGTTTCCAGGCGAAATCTTCACCCAGCCCCAGTTCGTGGATCAATCCCTCCATTGCCGTATCGCTGGTAAACAGGTGGTGATAGAATTTTTCCAGGTAAACCCCGTTGACCTCGAACGAGCCGGCCAGGCCGCCCATCGTCGCGTCGCGCTCGAAGATGGTGACGCTGTGCCCGGCGCGGCTCAGAGCATCGGCGGCGGCCATGCCGGTGATGCCGCCGCCTACGATAGCGATGTTTTTCATGTAAAAAATGATCCCCTCTTGTCTTTTTACTTGGTTGCCGTGGTGCGTGTTACGTGCACTGGCGATGAGCGAAAGTCTCCTGACCAAGTCCCCTTCTCACCTCGGTCAGGAGACCTTCGGCGAACGGGAGACCTTCGGCGAACGGGAGGAAGCCCCCCTCACCTCGTCTCCTTGTCTCCCTAATACCCCCGGCCCACTCCCCGATAGGTGAACCCCAACGCCTGCATCGTCGCCGGATCGTAGATGTTACGTCCGTCAATCAGCACAGACCCCCGCATGGCTTGCTTGATCCAATTCATGTCCAGGTGTTTGAACTCGTTCCATTCGGTGACGACGATCAGTGCGTCACAGCCCTGGGCCACCTCGTAGGGGTCGGCGCAGAAAGTAACGTCGGGTAGTACCTGGCGGGCCCTGTCCATTGCTGCCGGGTCGTAGGCACGGATGTGTGCTCCCTCGTTTTGCAGCAGGTGGATGATCTCCACCGAGGGGGCGTCGCGCATGTCGTCGGTGTTGGGTTTGAATGCCAGCCCTAGCACACCGATGGTTTTGCAATCCAGTGTGCCCAACAGGTCGCGCAGTTTCTGGATAATCCGCCGCCGCTGGTCGCGATTGATTTCTATCACCGTGCGCAGTAACTGCGGGTGGCAGCCGTGGATGGAGGCCATGTGCGCCAGCGCGCTCACGTCCTTGGGAAAGCACGAGCCACCGTAGCCCACCCCCGCCTCCAGGAACGACGAGCCAATGCGCTTGTCGTAACCCATCCCCACGGCCACCTCTTTCACGTCCGCACCCAACGCTTCGCAGATGTTGGCGATCTCGTTGATGAAAGAAATACGATTGGCCAGGTATGCATTGGAGGCGTACTTGATCATCTCGGCGGTGCGCAGGTCGGTGATCATGATCGGTGCGCGCAGGGAAAGATAGAGTTGCGCCACCTGCTCCGCCGCCTCGCGGTTTAGCGAGCCAAGCACGATGCGGTCGGGGTACATGAAATCGTGGACGGCGGACCCCTCACGCAGGAACTCGGGATTGGAGACCACGGAGAACTCAATGGGTTGCGGTTGGTGGCGGGTGACAATCTCCGCCACCCAGTCGCCTGTGCCGATGGGCACGGTGCTCTTGTTGACGATGATCAGCGGATGGTCCATCACCTCGGCGATGGACTGGGCTGCGGAGCGCACGTAAGAGAGATCAGCCTCGCCCTCGCTGCCCATCGGAGTGTTGACGGCGATGAAGACGAACTCCGCTTCTTTTAGCCCTTCTTCGTAGGAAATGGTAAAACGCAGGCGGCCCGCCTGGGCATTGCGGCGGACCATTTCCTCCAGGCCAGGTTCGTAGATTGGTATCTCACCAGCCTTTAGCCTGGCGATTTTTTCCTCGTTGATGTCTACGCAGGTTACCAGATTGCCCAGATCGGCAAAGCACGTGCCGGTGACCAATCCCACATAGCCTGCACCGATAACGCAAATCTTTCTCAAGGCTCGCTCACCTTTCTGCTCGATGTGATGTGAGGGGGAAATACCGAATACGCGGTGCAGAGATGCGTCGCGTGGAGATTATCATACCACAAAAGCGCCAGGTTTTCAAATGCAGGGAGCGCCGGGGGAGGACGGGGCCATGCCCGCCTCGCCAGGTGCAGCGATCTGCAAGCCAGCCCTGCCGATTTCAGGTGCCAGTCACTTGCTGAGACTCCCGTCCCTGTTCTTTGATCCGCGCTGCCATGCCCAAATCCTGCCAGCTCACGCTCTCCCGCCACATGAAAAAGAAGCCCAGTGCAGTGACTGGCAGCCACAACACGGCGTGTAGCAGTAAAATGTAGCTCGTGCCCGCTGTCTGCGGCACACCGAAACGTATCATCACCTCGCTGCCGGCCTTGTCGAAGGTGCCCAGGTAGGCAGGCGCTGAGGGGATGATCGTGGCCAGATTCACTACCCCGTTGACCAGCATCAGCGCCAGAAAGGAGACGCGGAAGTCGAAGCAGTGCATTACCAGCCAGTACTTCACCGTCTCTAGCAGCCAGATCACCAGAGTCACTCCGAACACGATGAACACATCTCGTCCGCTGCGCAGGATTTGCAGGCCGCGTAACACACCGTCGGCCAGGCCATGGATGGGTTGGCGAAAACGTTGCGGTACCGCGCGGTCAATTATCCAGGTGTACAGCCGCCGCATCTGCTCTGGCAACATGGCCAACACGAAGAAAATTGCTGCCGCGCTCACCATCAGTACGGTGAAAATGGGCATGTGACGGCGCAAATCCTCAGGCAAAGGGGCAAACGGCAGGGCGACGAAGACGAACAACAGCATCATCAGGCCATCGAACACGCGCTCCAGCACGGCTGTGGTCAAAGTGGATCCGATGTTGATGCCCGCTTTTTTCCAGAGGATGTAGGCCCGGATGAACTCACCGGCGCGCGCCGGGTAGACGTTGTTGCCCATGTAGCCGATGACCACGATGGGGAATAGCCGTCGTGCGGATACCCGTTGGACGGGACGCAGGACGTAGCTCCAACGCCAGCTTCTGAACCCCACGGCGACGAAATACACCGCCACTCCGGGCACCAGCCACCAATAGTTTGCGCTACGCAGTGTTTCCCACACGTCACGCAGCTTTAGGCCACCCAGGGCCAGGTAGAGAAACACGGCGCTGATAATCACTCCCACCCAGAACTGCCATCGCTTTAACATTTGCATCTGAACTCCGCTCCTGTCCATATAAATAAAGAAGCCGGGGGTCAGCGTTTGCTGGCCTCCGACCCCTCGTGTCTCAGTAGTGCCCCTCATTAACTTGAAGGGGCTAACATTCCCTCCAGCACCCGTTCCAGAGCCATAGTGTGGCTGCACACCCCCCGTGTGGCGAAGAAATCGCACCCGCAATGCCACTTACCATTGTTGTACTCGACTGTATAATTGTTGTGATTTCCCTGGAAGCTCACAGTGAACTCCGTGAACTGTATCCGCTCCCGCTCCTGAGCGTATTGCTTGGCCTTCTGAATCTTGCTGATCATCCCCGAGTCCATGCCCCTTGACCCTCCTCGTTAGAATTGATACACTGGGAGACAACAAAAGAACACTAAGGTAACTATCCCACCTCAGTGTTCTTTCCCCCAGACGATATGCGCCTGAAACGCTGCTCCGCACATGGCGGCACCTCCAAGCGGGCGGCTATATTGGGACACCGCTCAACCGTGTGTGTACAGTATACCCCGTTTAGGCCCATTTGTCAAACGAACATTCCCTGGTCCGCCCCCCAACCGGAAACGCACCCGCAGTTTCGCCTTTCCCAAAACTTGTGGTATAATTGAACACCCCGCTGATTCTCTGTCAGTCTCAACTCGACGGGATGCACTCCTGTGCATGGCGGGCATCACAATACGCTGACGCAATACTCTGAAGCTAGGGAGGACACGCCTGTGAGGAAACTAATTTTTGCGATACTCGTTTGTCTGTTGCTCGTCGCTTGTCGGGCCCAGCCCACTCCTACCCCTGTGACCATGATTATGCCGGTACAACCTACCTGGACCCCTACGTTGGCTTCGTGGGATACGCCGATCCCGCTGCCCAGGCACACTATCGCCCCGGGAGTAGCGCCCACCAACCCGCCCATACCCACGGCCACAGCGACATCTGTGGAGCCAACGATGACCCCGAAACCAACAGCCACTCCGACGTCAATGGCACCCACCACTGCCCCAACCCTAACTCCAACTCCAACTGCGACTGTGCCCACCGCTACTCCGACGCCACGGACACCCACGCCCACCTCGCCGCCGCCCACGGCGACCAAACCACCTGCGCCTACCGCCACCCCGACGCCAGCCCCGGGTAACGTGCTCACCAATGGCGACTTCGAGGGCGATTTCACGGACGAGGGGGTAGGTGTGGGATGGAGTAGGTTCTTCAACGGTGATGCCAGCTTCTTCTGGGCCCCCAGTACCTGGCCCCCGGTCGTGGCCAGTGGTGCTCAGTCTCAGGGAATGTCCATCGCCGACACGCCCAAGTCCGACCGTTACATTGGCATCTATCAGACGGTGTCCGTCGTGGCCGGCGCTTCTTACAGACTGGAGCTATCGGGGCTGATCCGCGCCTTGAACGCTCAGCCGGGGAGTTACGATAACCGGATGCAGTGGGGAATTGACCAGACCGGTGGCACCGATTGGACGGCGGTGACGGAGTGGACTGACCTGGGGTGGGATGAGCAGGGCATGGATACTGCCGACCTGACAATGGGACACTATACCACCACCATCACCGCCCAGGGCAAGAAACTGACCCTGTTCATTCGTGGCTGGGTCAAATGGCCGAAAAATCCCAACCGGGCGGAGTTTTACGTGGACAACGTGAAGCTGGTGGGTCCCAAGCCCCGCTGATCCCTGTACATACGCAATCGCCGATACAAACAGAAATCCACCCTGCCGGGGGTGGATTTCTGTGTTGAAAGGTCTCCTGTATTGGGGCAAGAGTCGCACGAACTTGTGTCACTCTTCGCTCCCTTCGGTCTCAGAGCGTGTCTGAGAATTGGGCTGGCGATTAGAAATCGCGCCTGATGAGCCTGCGGCTGGCTGTCCGCCTGCGCGGACAGAGGGCGTCCACGCAGGTGGACGCTCGGCTGAAAGCCCTCCAGGTGCGACTTTGAGTCGCCGGATTGAATTTTCTCAGATCGTGTCACTCTTACCGCAGCGCAGTCTCTCTCTATTGGTAGACACAGAATAGGGGCGCTGCGCGCAGCGCCCCTACTTTACCTGTCCCGACTTGCTCTCGCGTCTCTTGCCGCTACCGCTTGATGTTGTAGAACGCCTCCAGCCCGGCGTATACCGCCGTATCGCCTAGCTCCTCCTCTATGCGCAGGAGCCGATTGTACTTGGCCGTACGTTCTCCCCGCGCCGGGGCACCGGTCTTGATCTGCCCCGTGTTCCAGGCCACTGCCAGGTCTGCAATCGTCGTATCCTCGCCCGTCTCGCCGCTGCGATGGGAGAGGACGACTGTCCATCCGGCGCGCTGGGCGATCTGAACCGCCTGGTAAGCTTGAGTCAAACAGCCGATCTGGTTGACTTTGCACAGAAGCGAGTTGCAAGTTTTCTCCTTAATCGCCTTCTCCACGCGCTGCACGTTGGTCACCAGCAGGTCGTCCCCCACGATCTGTACCCTATCGCCCACGCGCTGCATCAGCAACTGCCACGTTTTCCAGTCATCCTCGGCCAACCCGTCCTCAAGGGATATGATGGGATACTTGCCGAGCCAGCCCTCATAAAACTCTACCATCCGCTCCCCGCTTAACCGCTTGCCCTCTTTCTGCAGGTAGTACGTCACCCCGTCCTCGAAGAACTCACTGGCAGCGGGATCCAGAGCAATGTAGATGTCCTTGCCCGGCTTATATCCTGCCCGCTCAATGGCCTCCAGGATAAGCTCGACCGCCTCCTCGTTAGACCCCAGGCTGGGTGCAAATCCACCCTCGTCGCCCACGGTGGTGCCGTAACCCTTGTCTTTGAGCACTGCCTTGAGCGCATGGTAGGTCTCCGCACCCCAGCGCAGCGCCTCGCGGAAACTGGGCGCGCCCACGGGCATGACCATGAACTCCTGCAGATCCGGGCCGCCCACGGCGTGCTTGCCACCGTTCAGGATGTTCATCATCGGCACGGGCAAGGTGCGCGCCGAAACGCCGCCGATGTAGCGATACAACGGCAGGCCCACGGCCGCAGCCGCCGCTTTGGCCACAGCCAGGCTGACGCCTAGAATAGCATTGGCTCCCAACTTGCTTTTGTTCGGCGTGCCATCCAACTCGATGAGGAACGAGTCAATCCCCACCTGATCGAGCGCGTCCCAGCCTATTAATTCGTCGGCGATGATCTCGTTCACGTTTTGAACTGCTTTGAGCACACCCTTCCCGCCATAGCGAGCTTTGTCCCCGTCGCGGAGTTCCACGGCCTCGTGTATGCCGGTGCTGGCCCCGGAGGGCACTGCCGCCTGGCCCCACGCTCCGTTGAGCAGCAGCACGTCCACCTCGACGGTAGGGTTACCCCGTGAATCGAGAATCTCGCGCGCGAATATCTCTTCAATATATGTCATCAGTTAACCTCCTTGTGAATTTACTTCCTTTTCAGTCCCAACGCCTGATACAGCGCGTCGAAGTCGAAGCGTTCATTCAGCATCTCCTGAAAACGCTGCACCTTCTTTTCCTGATGAAAGCGCGTCTTGCCAAAGTACCGCTCGATGATCTCCACTGCTGTGAGGGTGTCCTGTTTGACCAGGATCATGGGCACACCTACTTCCTCGGCCCGGCCCAGGATGATCGGGCTGGGCCGCATGTTGCCGGTCAGGATCAGACACTTGGTCGAGGTCTCCAGAGCGGCGAGCTGAATGTCCGGCCGGTCGCCGCCGGTGATGACGGCCTTGTTTGGCTTGCGGCGGAAGTAGGTGAGCGCGCTGTCCACGCTCATCGCGCCGACCATCAGATATTCCACCAGTTCATCGCCGTACTCCGGGCAGCAGAGAATCTCGCCGTTCAAAGCCTCCGTCAACTCATTCACGCTGATCGAAAGCAACAGCCGCTCCTGGGGCAGGATGGCGAACACCTTAATTCCTCGCTTCTCCAGGTACGGCTTGATCACCTCCTGGACGAAGCGCATCAACTGGCGGGGCACGACATTGATCAGCACGCCGAGCATCGAATCGTCCAGGCGGGTCTTGGCGGTGAGAGCGTCATCAACCAGTTGCATGTTGTTGCCGTACTTGATGACCACCAACTCCGGCGCGTTTAACAACTTCGAGACGTTAGGTGTGGGCAGATTAACGATGTAGCCCTCGCGCAGGCTGGCTCCTCCCTCCAGAAGCACCACGTCCTTGTGCTGTGATACCTCGACATAAGCACTTTTGAGCTTGGCGACAAAATCAGTCGTCTCCTCGCCGGAGAGGATTGCCTCCACGATCTGGGGCGTCAGAGTGACGGGCGCAAGCAGTTCATTGCTCTCTGTCAGGTTGAACATTCGCTTGGCGAACTCGGCATCCTCGTCCACGACCTGTTCCCTCACTCGCCTGGCAGTGGTGCTCAACGGCTTCATGTAACCCACCGTGAAACCGTCCCGCAGGAGCTGTCGCCCCAGCCCGATGCACACCGCGCTCTTGCCTGCGAAGGTCTCTGTCGAGGTCACGTATAGCGTTACCATGATTCCCATCCTCCTTGAATAATTCCCACGTCGCCGACCCGGTTCATCCTGGTCGGATTAATGGATTCTCAACTTAGAACCAGCCGCATGTCCACGCCGACCACCCCCCGGCCTTTTTCGTAGACGATCAGCGGATTGATGTCGAACTCAACAATCTCTGGGAATTCGGTGACGAGCTGCGACATGCGCAACAACGTATCTATGATAGCCTCCATGTCCGCCGGCGGCTCACCCCGCACCCCGCGCAGGAGCTGAATGGAGCGGATGCCGTTGATCATCTCTTGCGCTTCCTGGCGAGAGAACGGTGCGACGCGAAAAGTCACGTCCTTCAGCGCCTCTACGTATATGCCACCCAATCCAAACATCATCAGCGGGCCGAATTGCGGGTCGCGGTTCATGCCCACGATGACCTCCCGCCCGCCGGTGACCATCTCCTGCACCTGGCAACCCCAGATTTGCGCATCGGGCATGTAGCGGGTGGCGCGGTAGATGATGAGGTCGAAGGCATCCCGTACCTCGGTGGGATTACTAATGCCCAGCTTAACACCGCCGATGTCGGATTTATGCAAGATGTCCGGCGAGGCAATTTTCATCACCACCGGGTATCCTATCTGGTCGGCGATTTTCACCGCCTCGTCGGCATTGGCCGCCAGTTCAGAAGCTGGAACGCGCACTCCGCAGGCTTGCAGTACGGCCCGCGCCTCCGCGTCGCCAATCTGGAGCCGGCCGTCGGCCTTCACCTGATCGAACACCCGGCGGATGGCATCACGGTCAATGTCAAAGGTCTCCACCTGGAGTGGTGGCCGCTCCAGCCAACGGCGATAGTGGAGCATCGCACCCATAGCTGCCACCGCCCGCTCCGGCACCGGGTAGTTGGGTACCTGGTAGTGGTTGAGGATCTTTACTCCCTTGTTAATGGTGGCCTCGCCCATAAAGGCCCCGAAAATCGGCTTGTCGTATTTTTTGGAGAGTTCGCCTACTGCTCGTGCCGTTTCCTCGATCTGGGTCATCACCTGTGGGGTGAGAACGACGATCACTCCGCCCACACCGTCGTCCTTGAGCACGGTCTCAATGGCCATCTGATACCGGTCAGCCAGGGCGTCCCCCAGCACGTCCACCGGGTTGATCACGCTGGCTGCGGAGGGCAGGTGTGCTCGTAGGTACTCCATCGTCTCCTTTTTCAGGGAAGCCAGTTGCAGCCCATTACGCTCGCAGGCATCGGTGGCCATGATGCCCGGCCCGCCGGCATTGGTGACGATGGCGATGCGCTCGCTTTTGAGCAGTGGTTGCCGGGCAAAAGCTATCGAGTAGTCGAATAGCTCCTGCACAGAGTCGGCGCGCAGCACGCCTACTTGCCGGAACGCTGTGTCGTAAGCTTTCTCCGAGCCGGCCAGCGTGCCGGTGTGGGAGGAAACCGCCCGCGAACCCGCGCTCGTCGTGCCGGATTTGATGGCGATGATCGGCTTCTCTTTGGTCACCTGGCGGGCAACGCGCATGAAACGCTCGCCATCCACAATGCCCTCCAGGTAAGCCATGATCACGCTGGACTCCGGGTCGTGCCACCATTCCTCGATGAAGTCCATCTCGTTGAGGTCGGCCTTGTTGCCCAGGCTCACGAAGCGCGAGAAACCGTTGTCCTGGGCCAGGGCGATGTCCAGAATCGAAGTGCACAGCGCACCAGATTGCGACATAAAGGCGATCTTCCCTCGTCTGGGCATCCCCACCGCGAACGAGGCGTTCAGTTTGGAAACGGTATCAATGATCCCCAGCACGTTGGGGCCTATCAGGCGCATCCCGTACTTCCGGGCAATGCGCACCAGTTCCTTCTCGCGCTTTCGCCCCTCGCTGCCCACCTCGCGGAAGCCCGCCGAAATAACCACCACGCCTCGCACGCCCTTCTGCCCACATTCCTCCAGGGCGGCTCCTACGTACTGAGCTGGGATTACAATAACTGCCAGATCAATGGGATCTGGCACATCGAGCACGGAGGCGTAACATTTGAGGCCCAGGATCTCTTCCGCTTTGGGGTTAATGGGGTAGACTTTGCCCTGATACCCCTGGGTGATGATGTTCGAAAGTACACCGTAACCCAGTTTTTCCGGCCGTCGTGAGGCACCGATCACGGCAACGGAACTGGGGGCGAAGAACATTTCAAGCATAGTGCAATCCTTTTTAGAGGGTGACAGTGTGTTGCATAAGTACTTTTAAGGGATTTATCCTTGTGCCCGGTCGCCGGCCGGAGTCCGCAACTTGTTGCGGAACGGCCCGGACAAACCAACCTCCGGTTAGCCAGAGCACCCCGAACAAGTTCGGGAC
>Ga0164311_10001632_pt1 | contig 11161 bp, 8 predicted proteins | sample GuaBasSedimGuay2_FD_121796 | JGI IMG/M metagenome (GOLD analysis project Ga0164311, IMG submission 121796) | Subseafloor sediment microbial communities from Guaymas Basin, Gulf of California, Mexico - Guay2, Core 4569-9, 9-12 cm | ecosystem: Environmental > Aquatic > Marine > Hydrothermal vents...
CTTTTTATGCTGAGCAATACGGTGACCATATCTCCAACCGATCAATGGAAGCTGTCTGATTATTATATCGATCCCCAGTCCAGTTATCAGTATACCGGAGGTTTCTATCACATCTTCCCCAAGCTTGGGCTTTCCTCATCGGTGGAGCTCTATTATAAATATTCAAAGGACATTGTAGAGTATAAGGATGGTGCTGATTTCATCTCCTCTCCATTAACCGAAACCGTCGTGCTGCAGGGGCTGCAAAATGCCTATGGTATAGAGTTCATGCTGCAGAAAACCACGGGAAGGCTTGATGGCTGGATCAGCTATACCTACTCCCGGTCGGAGATGCTGGTTAAGGGGGAGAATGAATATGAGTCTATTAATAACGGCGAGACCTATCCTTCTAATTTTGACAGGCCCCATGTACTGAATGTGGTGGCCAACTACAGCCTTAATCGCAGGTTTTCAATTGGATCAAACCTTGTTTATATGTCGGGCCGTCCTGTGACCTATCCCACCTCCCTTTATTATATCAACGACGTTGCCTACATCGATTACTTTGCACGTAACCAGTTCAGGATCCCCGACTATTTCAGGATCGATCTTTCCCTGAACATTGAAGGGAACCTGAAAAAAGATAAGTTTATGCACTCCACCTGGAGCCTGAACGTCTATAATCTGCTGGGAAGGAACAATCCCCAGAGCATCTACTTTACGCCTCATGAATATTTTATCAAAGGCTACTCTTTTTCAGTAATCGGAGTTCCCATCTTTACTATCTCCTGGAATGTCAAACTGGGTAATTATGAGAGTCATTAAGGGGAAGGCTTACATATTCCTCCTTTTGTTGCTGACCGGATGTATAGAGCGCTATTACCCTGAGTCAGATGAGATTTTTACCGGGACCCTGGTAATCAATGCTGCCTTGACCAATATTACCGGATCCCAGACCATCCAGATTTCCAGGTCGGACGGACTCCTCAATCCGGAATTTATTCCAGAGTCGAGCTGTGTGGTTGAGTTGGAGAGCCAGTCGGGCGATCAGCTTTCCTTTTCAGAAACCACGCCCGGTTATTATAGTGCCAATGTTCCGGAGGAATTTATGCGCATCGGTGATCAGTATTTGTTGCGGGTAGTCACCTCCAATGGGAATGTCTACCTGTCCGAATATTCCCGGTTACATCCACCCTCCGCCATTGACAAGGTCTATTACGAGTTGGAATCCTATCCCACCAGCGATCCGGAGGTAAGCATCGACGGGATCCAGTTCTATATCGACTTTCAAATAGATGCGGATTCATCTGAGTTTATGCGATGGGAACTGGTGGAGACCTATGAATTTCATAATCCCGATTATGAAGGTTTTATTTACAGTTTTGACCGGGTTCTCCGGCCATTTCCCGATAGCCTGGATGACCGTCAGTGCTGGATTACCGGACATGTAAATGAAATCTATACCCTGGATGCTGCAAACTTGTCCAGTCCCGCCTACACCTATATGCCGCTTCATTTTGTTTCAAATGAGACCCAGCGCCTGAGCTATGGTTACAGCCTTTTGGTGAGGCAACATGCCATGGATGAACCTTCCTTCAGGTACTGGGATGAGCTAAAGAAAAATTCTCACGCACAGAGCGGTTTATACGATCGCCTGCCCTCTATGACGACGAGCAACATTAGTAGTGTGGCTGATCCGGAGGAGCGGGTTCTTGGTTTCTTTGGGGTCTCCGGGGTTGCCGAAGAGCGGTTCTTTGTAAAGGAAGTGGAGGGATTAAAGAAGTATGACGTAAGGTTCTGCTGGCCCTCCCCTGAAATGCCGCGTTTCAGGTACATGATGTTTGTGGACCTGCCCTTGTATACTTCGACTGCATCTGATCCAGAAACCGGAGAGCTGCATAGAGGTGAGACCGTACTGAAATGTCTGGATTGCAGGGTGCGTAAAGGGAGCTCGGGCGATCCCCCAGATTTTTGGCCAATAGATTAAAAGATATGAGATACAGAAGCATATGTACTGCACTATTGCTCGGATTGGGACTCCTGCTTGGGGCCCAGATTCAGCAGGAGGGACTGGTATTGCTCACCGACAGAGGGCACTATATCAGTGGTGAGACCATTAACTACAAGGCTTTCTACAGAAGACCGGCTGAAAGTAGTGATGCAGCATGGAGCCGTGTTCTGTATGTGGAGTTGATTCTGCCTAATGGAACTCCCCTGGTGCAGAGCAAGGTGCTTCTTGATACAAGCACTTCCGGGAGCCTGCTTATTCCGGAAGGACTCTCTTCAGGCAGCTATTACCTGAAAGCTTACACCCGATGGATGCGGAATTGTGGACCCGAGAATTTTGTTTATACCTCCCTGCGGATATACGATCCCTACAATGAACAGGTGCTTCCCGTGGACACCCTTGGATGGGAACCCCGGCCGGTCGAAACATTGCTGAATCAGCCCGAAATGCACGGTTCTGACATGCTGGAGTGTCTTCTTCCTAAGGATAGCTACGGGACTCGTGAGGAGGTAGTGGTAGATCTGAATTGGAATTTTTCCCATGCTCCGGCAAATCTGATCATCTCTGTGGCCAGGTCCGGGCTTCAGGGAGACCAGAGCTATTTCCGACCCGGATGTTCTGAGGATAGCCAGGGTGCTTCTGATATTCTTCCGGAGACCCAGGGACTTTCCCTGACAGGTCAGGCGGTCAGCTTTACCGATAGGACGTCGGCTCCCTACGCCACCATCTATGTCTCCGTATTGGGTGGAGATCGTGACTTCTTTTGTAATTACTCTGATTCGGCAGGAAGGTTTTACTTCTCCTTTCCTGAGTATGCAGGTGAAAGAGACCTGTTTGTCTCCGCCTATCATTCAGAAATAGATGACCTGGAGTTGTTGATCGACCGCGATTTTAGTCAGGATGCCCTTCAACTGCCTTCCTATCCGGTACGCTTAAACGACACACTTACCGAGCTGATTACTGAAATGTCGGTGAATGCCCAGGGAAGTCAGCAATACTATCCCAAGCAGGTGTTAATTCAGGAGACCCAGGCACCCGAAGAACTATTATTTTACGGAAAGCCTACCTCAAGCATCAAGTTTGACGATTTTGTAAATCTTCCCACACTTGAGGAGTACTTTGTTGAGGTGGTTCCCCAGGTAGCCGTCAGAAGGAGCGGAGGAGTTCGTCGCCTGATAATTCAGGGTGAGCATCCCGACCTGTCGATCTATCCACCGCTCTTAATGATCGACGGGGTGGCTATTTTTGATATTGAAGCTGTACTTGCTGTCTCCCCGAGACTCATTGACCGGGTAGAGATCGTAAATGCTCCCTACATAAGGGGAAATGTGAGTTTTGGAGGAATCATCAGCCTTATATCAAAGAACAATGATCTGGGTTACATCGATCTTCCCTCGTCGGGATTGCTGGTTAACTACCAGATGCTGGATCTGTCGGCAAGCGATACCATTCAATACGGGATCCAGGATCCCAGGCTCCCGGATGTGCGGAACACCCTTTACTGGAATCCCGGTCTGGAGTTGAATTCTGCGACGGGTAAGAGGATATCATTTCGCACTGCTGATTTGAAAGGAGAATATGAGATCCTGATCCGGGGAATCGATTCCACAGGGAAATACGTGGAGAAGCGGACAGGCTTTAGTGTTGAATAAAATGCTTAAATCGCACAGGGGATTTCTATATCTTGTGTCCAGATGACCGTTGAAAAGAGACTGGATAGGGCAGGTGAAATGGACAAACAAGCATTTGAGAAGCTCTTCAGGGAGTATTTCACACCGCTGATGGCATTTTCCAGGCGAATCCTTGGGGATGAGGATAATGCCAGGGAGGTGGTTCACCAGGTTTTTATTAAGCTCTGGGAGAGACGCAGCCAGATAGATCTCTCCACATCACTAAAATCTTACCTGTTCACAGCGGTCAATAACAGGAGTTTGAATGTGATCAGGGACAGGAGAAAATTCTCTTCAGAAAAGGTCCCGGAGAGGGCAGGGGAATGGGATGTGAGTGCTCAGATCGAAGCCATGGAGCTGGAAGAAAAGATCCAGGCTGCTATACAAATTTTGCCTGAGCGATGCAGGGTGATCTTTGAATTGAACCGCTTTGATGGATTGAAATACAGTGAGATTGCAAGTCAACTTGATATATCGGTAAAAACAGTTGAAAATCAGATGTCGAAGGCTCTGAAAATATTGAGAGAGCAACTTGCCAGATATCTGACGATCCTGTTGTGGCTGGTATTGTATACGCTGAATTAAAATATTTATGCATGGCCGTAGGGGAAAGAAGGCTTGTGTGTGTGTTATAAGTGAATATGTCGGTAGAAGAGAACCATAGAGAATTTGATCGCCTGGTAAGCAGGTACCTTTCGGGGGAATTAAGCCCGGAGGAATTTTCCTGGTTCCAGGTAGAGTTAGGGGCAGATCCCGCGAAACAGGCCTTAGTGGATGAATACCGGCTTATCTGGGATTCGGCAGTTCCGGGACAAAGCTATGATCTGGATGCCGAGTGGGACCTGATACAGAAGAAACTACCCTCAGCAAGTCGTGGTAAGGCTCGTTCTCTGCCTTACTACTCCTACCGGATCGCTGCGGTGCTGGTGCTGGGATTGCTGTTAAGCTTCTCCCTGATCTATGTAAGTCGTACGGTGGGTATGGAGCGAGTGGTGGCCGGAAATGAACCGGTGGAAGTGGTCCTGAAAGACGGGACAGAGGTGATCGTAAACAGGCACTCCAGTTTGCGCTACAGTCGAAAACTTGATCAGGAAGAGCGAAAGGTATTTCTGTCAGGTGAAGCATGGTTCGATGTGGCCAGGGATACCACCATGCCCTTTGTTATAGATGCCGGGGCAGCCCTGGTAGAGGTGTTGGGAACCAGTTTCAATGTGAATGCCCACAAGGATAATCCTACGGTGGAGATTACGGTAGAGAGTGGCCTTGTGGCCATGAGCGGCAAAGAGGATCAAAAGGATCTGATCGTGATGAAGGCAGGCTCGGGGGGTAGCTATAACAAAAACCAGAAGGAGTTGAAACTGATCCCAACTTCCGATCCAAACAGCATCTCCTGGAAGACCAGAGAGCTGTTTTTCGATGCTTCCACCCTCCGGGAGGTGGCCGCTTTGGTGAACAGTGTCTATGATACTCATATCGTGATCATGAATGAGGAACTGGCCTCTTGTCCCATTACGGTTACATTCAGGGATCAGACCTTAGATGCCATATTGAAGGTGCTTGAGCTTACCCTGGACTTGCAGCTCACCCGCGAGGGGGATGAGATCAGGCTGGACGGGGAAGGATGTGTGGAATAGTCCTAATGGAATGTCAGGATTCGGAATAAAAATATCCCTGCTTGTATACTTGCTGGCAGCGGGCTTGGTTTTGTGTGGACAGGAGACCAATGGTCTTATTACCATTCATATGGACCAGCAGCCCATGAAGAAGGTACTGGACCGGATTGAGGAGCAATCGGGCCTAAGTTTTTCTTACAATTCCAGACTGATTGATGCAGATGAGGCAGTGAGTATTCATCTGGATCGTGCAAGCCTGGAGGAGGCACTAAGCATTCTGTTTGCTGAACGCAGGATTTCCTTTGAAGTGGTGGAGCAACAGGTGGTGCTTAAACGAGCCAGGGCTGGAAAAGTGAAGATGGATGCGGTAAAATCTCAGGATAGTACCCTGGTGGAAGTATCTAAATTCACCCTGAACGGTTTTGTGAAGGATATGAGGACCGGGGAGGTGCTTATCGGGGCTACAATTACTATTCCCGGATGGGCTGTGGGAACCATTACCAATGCTTATGGCTTTTACTCCCTGACACTTCAAAGTGAGGTGGAGGAACTGATCTGCACTTATGTGGGGTACGGGAAAGGGAGAATAGCCATCCATTCCTACGAGAATCAAAGTATTCATTTTGACATGGAGAAGGACCTTACGCATATCAAGGAGGTGAGCATTTATTCCGATGAACTTGACAATGTGATAAGGACTACCAGAAGCTCCGAAGAAAGGATCAATCCCGAATCGGTCCGGAAGATGCCTGCACTTTTCGGGGAAAAAGATGTGATCAAATCCCTGGCAGCTGTTCCGGGGATCAAATTCTTTGGGGATGGATCCACCATCTTTTTTGTGAGGGGAGGAAGTCGCGATCAGAACATGATCACCATTGATGAGGCACCGGTATATAATCCAACCCATCTGCTGGGCTATTTCTCAACCGTAATTCCCGATGCCATCAAGGATGTGAAGATCTACAAGGGTGATTTTCCGGCCAATTATGGAGGAAGACTCTCCTCTTTAATCGATATCCGTACCAAAGACGGAAATATGAACCATTTTGGAATGGATGGCAGCATAGGGCTACTCTCTTCGAGACTGTCGCTGGAGGGTCCCATCTGGAAGGAGCATATCTCCTTTTTTGCATCCGGAAGACGTTCCTATATCACCAGGCCTTTACAGAACTGGAACCCGGACATCAAAGACCTTCATTTTTCTGACCTTCACCTGAAACTGAATTACAATATAAATCCGAAGAACAGACTCTTTTTCTCTATTTACCGGGGAGAGGATAATTTTGAAGCGCAAAGTCGGCCCGATTTTTCTACGGGTATCAACTGGAAGAACAGGACCACCACCCTTCGATGGAACCATCTTTATTCGGATAAGCTGTTCTCTAATCTGACCCTGCTGGGTTCCAGCTATGAGTACCGGCTGTATATGCATTTGGAAGAGAATGATTACTGGAATTCCAGCATCGAAAACCTGACCCTGAAATACGATTTTACCCACTATTTGAATCCGGACAACACCCTGCGTTACGGATTTCTGGTGTCGGGACATAAGCATGATCCGGGAAATATTTACCTGGGTGGAGAGGAATGGGACCCGGGTTATGATCTTTCTGTCAGGTATACCCGGGAATTTGCCATGTATGTGTCTAACCAGTTTATCATCTCTAACAGGGTCTCCATACGGGCCGGACTCAGAATCACAGCCTGGCAGAACAAGGGGCCTTCCACCGAATACCAGGTGGTTAAAACCTCGAATGGGGGTATAGAAAGAGATAGTATTGTTGTAAGAGAATATCCCGATGGTGAAGTATATCATCAGACCTTTGCAGTGGATCCCAGGATTAGTATGGTCTGGCAGCCAGGGGTAAAAAACATATTTAAACTGAGCTATAGCCGTACCAGCCAGTTTCAGTATCTGATTACCAATTCCATCAGTCCTTTTACCTCCCTGGAGGTCTGGCTTCCTGCCGGGCCCAATGTCCCGCCCCAGTCTGCGAACCAGTTTACCCTGGGCTACACACGCCGCTTTGCGATCCCCGGGCTAAGCCTCGGATTGGAGGCATATTACAAGAAGATGAATAAGCTGATCGATTACCGCGACCATGCGCATATGCTAATGAACCCACTGGTGGAGGAAGAACTGCTTTTTGGAGCGGGAAAGGCATACGGACTGGAGACGATCCTAAATAAGGAGCATGGCAAGCTAAGCGGGTGGATCTCTTACACCCTCTCCCGGGCCATCTACCAGGTGGATGAGATTAATAGGGGTACTCCCTATCCGGCCTATTCCGACCGGCCACATGATTTCTCTCTCTACCTTTCATGGGCCTTTCATCCAAGGCTTACCCTAAGCAGTAACTTTATTTATATGACAGGCGCTCCTTTTTCAACCCCCACCGGATTCTATTACTATGATAATCACCAGGTGCCTGTCTATGCAGAGCGTAACAACGACCGGCTTCCCGATTATCACCGGCTCGATCTGGCCCTGAACTGGCAGCTGAGCAAGGCTGAGCGGAAGTATCAGCATGAACTCATCTTCTCTGTTTACAACCTCTATAACCGTATCAATCCTGTGGCGCTACACTTTAATAAAATCACGGATGAGAATGGCAATTTTGTGGTTCCGGTTGATTTTTACAGCAATCCGAATCTTCTCTCCTCCCAGTATTACCTCTACGGGATCGTACCCTCTGTAAGCTATCATTTTAACTTTTAAGAGATGAAGAAACTTCTGATATATGTACTTGTTGCACTTGCAAGCTTACTGATTCTGGGCTGCGACGAGCACGTGGACTGGGAACTGAAGTACCAGGAGGCAGACATTCTAGTGGTGGAAGGTAAGATAAGCAGTGAACTAAAACAGCATGAAGTGAGACTTACCCGGCCCCTGTACGAGATGAATGGCACCCCCGATGCGGTCAGCGGAGCACAGGTTGAAATCTTTGATGGAAGAGTGTTATATTCCCTTTCTGAGGATCCGGAGCAAGCGGGGATCTACAGGACCGACTCCCTTTTTGCCGCGGTGCTGAGTCAATACTACCAGCTGCGCATTCTGTATGAAAGCAAGCGCGTTACTGCTGTTACCTTTATGCGGGAAGTGGAACCCTTCCAGGATATGAATGTCTACCCGGTTCAGTCGGACCCCCTCCTGCTGGAAGCCTACATCAGAAGCAGTGAAGAGCCCTCAATTGTCAGATTGGAACTGGACTGGAGCCATGTGCATGGTTACGATACCTTAGCTGCTTCGGAAACCCATGCGGTGATCTATAAGTATTCCCTGAACAGTGTGGACGTGAATGAAATCTTTAAACCGGAGCAGGAGCATGTCAGATTTCCTCCGGGAACCATCGTATTCCGTGAGAAAGAATCGGTGAATCCCTGGTATGCAGAATTTCTCCGGGGCATGCTTTCTGAAACCAACTGGAGGGGAGGCATGTTTGATGTGCTGCCCGGGAATGCCCGGACCAATATGGAAGGTGCTGCCATCGGGTTTTTTACCGCAGCCGATATATTACGGGATACAATTCCAATTGATTCAACCATTATCAGAGTCTTGCAAATTCAAAAGTAGGATATCCCTTTACTCCCTCATCGCTGTAGAAATCCACAAATCGCAGCTTATAGAAGAAGCCATCCCGGTCACGGATCACGTAATTCATATCCGGAACAATGGTATAGACTCCTGCATCAAAATCGTAATACTTCCAGTCATAACCGATGACATCTGCTTGTAAGGTAAAGCTTAGGTCTGTGATATCATCCCTTGTCATATCCATGAAATCATGGATGGTATCCAGGGCTGCTGTGACTCCATTGGGATTTAATAATAGGCCCACTACCAGGTAAGGATAGTCTTCCCCTTCATCTGTAACCAGCATGGTGGTGTATTTGCTGAAGAGCAGGCTCCACAGGTCCGGTGCCGGTGCAATGTCCACGAAGCCCTTATCGAAGGAATAATAAACCTGGTCCATGGCCGGGTTCCTGCTGATCAATACAAGCGTATCCCCACTGTTATCCGTATTGGCATAACGCATCAGAAAGTCCGCTCCCAGCATATCAAACTGTACTTTCTTTTGCCCCATGGGAAAGCCTTCTTTATCACTGCCCTGGTCCACCAGATACACTTCGCGTTGTGACCAGCTTGAATCTTCTGAAATCTCATACCAGGCGCCAATAGCAGTGCTATCAGGATTGCCATCCGACTTATCAAATTTCATATCCAGCATGTCCGGGATTAAGTCAGCAATGAACATGGTATCGTGTGAGTTGCCGGCAAGCATAAACTTGGCCGAGTTCAAGCGGATGATCCACCCTCCGCCAGAGCTCTCAAAGGAGAGGTCATAATCATTTATGGAAGAGCTTGAAACCTCTTCGTTGTTATATAGGTCAAAATAGACCTGGTTCTCATAATAGGATCCAAGAGGAGCCTGTCCCTCTTCCAGGTCGCCCTGTTCATGGGGTGTGATCATCTCTTCCTCCTTGAAGCATGATTGCAGGGAGAACAGGAGAAGGAGTATGATGGAAAGATAGCGCATAGGGCAAATGATCAGTGTTTGGTAAAATTGTAATTAATGCCCACGAAGTAGGTTCTTCCCCAGCCCACCAGGGATGAGGCTGCATCTCCACCCCCGTGTCCAGAGCCCCCGCTGGTTCCTTGCAGCTGGGTATTGTCAAAAATATTTTTCACACCAGTACTCAGGCGTATTTGTTGTTTGAAAAGTTTGATAGCGAGGTTGAGATCAAGATTGTTATAAGCATCCATGTAATAGAGCGCCACCTCATCATCAGAGACGTAGGTGTGCATCGGATACTTTCCTGAGTATTTGTAGAAAAGATTTGCATTTGCCTTGCCGTTCAAAAACTTCACACTGAGGTTGGCAATAACAGAAGTTGAGAAGATAAACTCATCGGATTGATAATAGGAATCTTTTCTCCCGATGTAGGAGACCCCTGCATCCAGGGAAAGAAATTTTAAAGGATAGGATCCCAGAGAAATATCGCCTCCAACAGATTCAAAGTGGTCTGTATTTGCATTTTTATAATGAAGGGGATTATCCGGGTCCACCTGGATCAGTGAAATCCGGTCCTCAATGATGTTGTAAAAGACTTTGGCTTTGGTTTTCAAAGGCACGGACTTGATGGATGTATTGTTGGAGAGCGTCAGGTTGAAATTATGGGAAGTCTCGGCGACCAGTTCATCATTTCCTTCAATCTGATGATTTGAGTCGTAGAATTGCAGGTAGAGTTCCTTTAGAGAAGGGGCCCTGAATCCCCTGGCATAAGATGCCCTGAGGATGGAATTCTTATACTCGTATTTTATATTCAGGGAAGGCGTAAGGGGAGATTCATACTTGGTATTGTAGGAGCCTCTCAGGGCTGGTTGAAATATAAATTGCTCAGTAATGTGCCACTGCAGACTGGCGAACAGGGCATAATCTCCAATCATCTCCTCCCCACCTTGCATGCGCTTGCCTGTCCCGTATTCAGTATTGATATCAAAACCAATCTGGTAGTCCAGCTTCCCATCCTAAAGGGCATGGTTAAAGCCACCCCGGGCAGTTACCGAGTGAAATGTGGAAGTATCGTGTTCTTCCGGATTGGGAATCAATACCGTATTCAGGGTGGTGAGGTCCTTCAGGTACTTAGTCTTGCGCCGATCGTAATAGGAGTAAGCTGCCAGCACATGAATATTATTTCCGGCCTTCAGGTTCTGGTCAAAATGCAGGCTGTTATTAAACCGGGTGGTCGTGAACCAGGTATCCGTACCCTTCACATAATAGGGCGGGAAGAGATCGCTGCGGTCGAGCAGGTTTTCGCGGAAGAAATCGATTTTATATCTTAAGGAAGTTCTTTCCTTTCGGAAGCTGTAACTGGCGCCCCCATTGTAC
>Ga0164311_10001633_pt1 | contig 11160 bp, 7 predicted proteins | sample GuaBasSedimGuay2_FD_121796 | JGI IMG/M metagenome (GOLD analysis project Ga0164311, IMG submission 121796) | Subseafloor sediment microbial communities from Guaymas Basin, Gulf of California, Mexico - Guay2, Core 4569-9, 9-12 cm | ecosystem: Environmental > Aquatic > Marine > Hydrothermal vents...
AGTCTGCCAAGAACACATCTTTCTCTAAGCTAACATATCTACCCGAAACTCAAAAGGAAGGCTTCGGCTCTCTTCGAGAAGTTTTCAGGATACAATGCCTACATTGGGCTATCATAACTTATTTAAAGGCTGCCCAAAATCGTCAAAGAGCCGGCGATTTTTTGAACTCACTGTAGCTTTTTAGGAATCATGGAACAACTATTATCTCTCAGAGGATTTTTCACCCTGTCCTTAGCTGGTCTGGGTGCCGCTTTAACCTTTAAAAAAGCTAAATATGGGATTATAATATTCATCATTTTACTCTTACTAAGAGCTCCCTTTTTAGCCTCATGGTTCCCACCTATATACTCAGTTCTGCATTTACCAAAAGTATTTGGTATCTTGACACTTATATCCTGGCTTCTTCAGAAGAATAAATATCCTCTCCGACTCCCTATCCAATTTTGGCTAATGGTTTCATTTTTAGGAGTTATTTGCCTATCTCGATTTTTGGCTCATTCTGAGGTCTTTGGCAATAAAGTAACTTCAGAATTTTTTAAAATGTGTGTTCTTTTTCTCTTAATTGTGAATGTGGTTAAAGATGAGAAGGATGTTAAGCAAATTATTTGGACCTTACTCGGTATTACTTTCGTCGTGACACTATATCATTACCACTATTATAAGACCAGTTGGCGATCTATCTTCGTTTTGCCAGTCTATAGAGGCTTAGATCGTAATGAGTTTGCTGCTACTTTGGTGGCTATGATTCCCTTAGCCTATATTTTCTTTAAGAAAGAGGGACATATACTTAAAAGGGTTTTCTCAGGTTTATGCTTTCTTTCATTTGTAGGGGGAGTAATTCTTACACGCTCTCGGGCAGGAGCATTAGCCTTGGGAGTGACCTTGTTCGTATCAATTTTACAAGATACTAAAAGGGTGAAAAGTGCTTTCTTCATTTTGATCTTAGGACTTATTATAGGATCTCGAATATCCGAAAGATACATTGATCGAATAAAGAGCATCGTGCATTATAGGGAAGACACCTCGGCTATGATAAGGATAGCTACTAACCGAGCTGCTATAAATATGGTCAAGACCTATCCTATATTTGGAATAGGCGCTGGAAACTTTGGAAATTTGGTTTTAAATTATACTCCTGAAAGTCTAAAACAGTATGTTGAAACTGGTATAAATATTCATAATATTTTTCTACAAGTTGCAAGTGAAACAGGTCTCATCGGATTGTTAGTTTTCATCACCCTTATCATGAAATCCTTTATTGATGTCATAAGATTAAGGAAGTATAAGCTTGAACCAATAGGTTACATGGCCACAGGCTTAGGAATATCTCTTTTTGGATACTGTTTAGCTGGCCAGTTCATCCCTGGAGCTTATTACAAATATCAATATATCTTTTTTCCCCTAATTACTGCCATCTCACAGATAGCTCATGAAAAGTTAGCTAAGTATATGGACGCCCATTTATATCATTAAGAGCCCATTTGTGTTAGAGACAGGGAAATTCGTTATTCTCTAACCTGCCTTATAAGCTTTTACACAGAACTTTGTATGGGCCCTATTAGGAAACTATGTCAATAAAAAGTGGACAAAGACTGATTTGGTTGAGAATTAAGCTATTGTACTCCAAAGTCTTTTTGGAATTTAATAACCCGACGTCAAAGCATTTTCGGCCGAATACTTAAGTAAGAATGTTTGTCTTGTTCCTATGAAAGGAATCATCTTGCAACTTACAGATAGTCTTCAGCTCGGTGGAGCAGAGCATTTGTTGATGGACTTAGTTGTTGGTCTAAAAGAGCATAACTTTTATCCTATTGTCTGTTCCATAGATAACGGTCCTTTAGCTTTTGAGCTGGAAAATAGAGGAGTAGAAGTAATCGTCATATCTAAAAAGCGATCGAAAGATATCAGCCTAGTATGGAGATTGTGTCAACTTGTGCAAAAAAGGGATGTAGGACTTATTCACTCGCATTTCCCTGTTTCTGATATCTATGGATGGATAGTATCAAAAATCTGCCGTATACCTCAAGTTATCACTGTTCATGGAGATATATTTTCAGATAAGAACCTTTTTCTTTCTTTTGTATTCCGGGATACTAATCGGATAGTAACCGTTTCCCATGACCTGAAGAGGAAGCTTTTAGCTTTTTGTCCTCATGTCAATAATGTCCAAGTTGTCCACAATGGAATAAGAGTGGAAGATGTCAGGAATCAGTTAATAGATAAGGTTTATGCTAAAAATAGAGTTAATTTAAAAGCCAATGATTTTACAATTGGAAGTATTGGAGGTTTGAGAAAAGTAAAGGGCTATGAATTCTTACTTGAAGCTATAGCGATAGCTCGAAAGGCCTTTCCAAATGTAAAACTGGTATTAGTAGGTAATGGGCCTCAAAGATCACTTTTACAAGAAAAAGCCGAGAAGTTAGGCATCAGTGATATTGTAATCTTCGTAGGATGGAGAAAGGATATCCCCCAACTTCTTTCAGCCTTCGATCTTTATGTCTGTTCATCGCTTAAAGAGGGGGTTTCTATATCTCTTCTTGAAGCCATGGCTGCTTCTAAGCCGGTGATAGCTACAAATGTGGGAGGGAATCCTGAAGTAGTGGAGGATGGTAAAACAGGACTTTTAGTACCCCCTAAAGATCCTCAGAAGATAGCAGAAGCTGTGAGTAAATTATTAGATAATGAGAACAAGCAGTTAGAAATGGGAAGAGCTGGTCTAGAGCGAGTTAAAGAGAAATTTTCTATTTCCAAAACTGTGCGAGAGTATAAAGAAGTATACCTTGAGGTGCTCCATAAAGGAAGAAGTTGAAAATGTTTCTGACAGGTAACGTGAAAGGATGTTTTGTAAAGGGATATAGGAAAGCATGTATAGGATATAACAAACTTTTTAAACACTTGAAGGTTATTCCTGTATCAAAGTTTCACAATTTAGACCCTGAGGAATATTGTTGGAGGTATGCTGAATGGGAAATGGAGAAGGCGAGGGAGTTTGATATGAAATTTGCTCCCTATTTAGATATTAAGGGTAAGATAGTACTAGACTTAGGTTGTGGATTTGGAGGGCAAAGTATCTACATGGCACTGAATGGAGCTAAGAAGGTCTATGGTGTGGATGTTGATCCTCGCAGAGTAGAATTTTCAAGGAAATTGGCCGAGAAGTATAGGATCTCTGATAGAGTAACTTTTTTACTTTCAACTGATAAAACACTCCCGCTTCAAGATGAGATTCTTGATATTATTATCATGAACGATGTATTCGAGCATTTAATATACCCTAAAGAAATATTGGAAGAATGCCACAGGGTTTTAAAGAGAAACTCTCAAGTGTTTATTAGTTTCGGGCCTCCATGGTATCATCCCTATGGATCCCATCTAAAAAGTATTTTCCCAGGTCCATGGAGTCATCTCCTTTTTCCTGAAAAGGTTATAGTAGGAATTAGGAACGATATAAAAAGGGATGGCGCTGGGGATAAATATGAAGATATTGGCTTAGCCAAGATGAGCGTAAGGAAATTTCGAAGGTTAATTTATCAGTCAAAGTTTAAGGTCGCTTACTTTGACATACATATGGTAAAAGATATATATCCACTGAAGCATGTTCCAATAATAAAAGAGCTTTTTTGTAACGAAGTAAGATGCATCTTAGAGAAATAGGGAGGTTTCAATGTACTCGAAAATCTACCAATGGGTTTTATTCCCGCTATACGAAAGTCTAATAATGGGAAGGAAGACATTGCAGTATCTTAGGTTACTGCAGGAAAGTCAGTGGCTATCTGAAGAAAGGATCAGGGATCTGCAATGGAGGGAATTAAAGAGATTGTTGAAGCATGCCTATCGAAATGTGCCCTACTACCGGGACATCTTTCGAAGTTTGGGAGTCACCCCAGACGATATCCGGACCCCTGAGGATTTCAGAGAGATCCCTATTATTGATAAACAGGTCATAAGAGAAAATTATAGAAGTCTTATAGCTGAGAACTATATGGGGAGAACCCTTACCAAATCCACTGGGGGGACAACTGGGATACCTCTTCAATTGGAATTTACCCGAGACAGTTATGAGTGGAGAAGGGCTGTAATGATGCGACACTATGGATGGGGAGGTTACGAAGAGGGAAAGAAAGTGGCATACCTTTGGAGTGTGCCCGTGGGAAGATATTCCCTTTTCAGCAAGCTGAAAGATGATTTATATCACAAGATTTTGAGGCAGAAGTACTTCAATGTCTTCGATCTGACACCTGAGAATATGGAGAGGTACTACCACAGGATGCGGGAGTTCAAGCCTGAACATATTGTTGCTTATGCGTTACAGATGTATTACTTTGCAAGGTATATAGATGAAAACAACCTGGAACCGTTTCCCCTTAAGTCCATCATATTAGGTGCCGAGGCTGTGACCAAATATCAGAAGGATTTCATAAGCTTTGTCTTCAACTGCCCTGTGTTCGAAACCTACGGCTGCCGGGAATTTATGCTCATAGCATCCGAGTGCGAAGAGCATCGTGGGATGCATATCAGTGCAGAGAACCTTTACGTAGAGGTAGTCAAGGATGGCAGGCCGGCAGAACCAGGGGAGATAGGGGAGGTAGTGATAACTGATCTTCATAATTACGGTATGCCTTTCATCAGATACAAAAATGGTGATTTGGCCGTGTTATCCAAGGAGAAATGTCCCTGCGGCAGAGGACTTCCACTTATAGAAAGGGTGGAAGGGAGGCTGTTAGATGTTATAAGGACTCCGGATGGTAAGATATTGACAGGTGTCTTTTTCCCTCATCTTATGAAGGAGTTTAAAGAGGTCGATAGATTTCAAGTGATCCAAGAATCTATTGATAGTCTGGTCGTTAAAATTATCCCTAATCCGAGATATCCTAATGTGCCAATAGATTTGATAAAGAAGGAGATAAAAAAGGTAATAGGCACAAAGATGAACTTAGAAATTCAACTGGTAGATGATATTCCACTATCACCTTCCGGGAAGTTCAGGGTAACCATCTCAAAGATCACCGATGGAAACTTTACCTTATGAAGCTTTCGTTTCTGAATTGTTAAGTAGATCGAGGCTTTTCCTGAGCCAAGAGGAGCTACAGATAATATCGGACAAGACCATAGCTCAGGCAGGCTTCGGAGGTGTGGGAGCCTTAGTTATAGAACTATTGGCAAGGTGGGGTATAAAGAGGTTCCGTCTGTTGGATATGGATAGATACGAGGTATCAAATATGAATAGACAGATATATGCAACATTGGAGACCCTTGGAAGATACAAAGCAGAGATAGCAGCAGAAAGGATAAAACAGATAAACCCTTTCGCCGAAATAGAAATGGTATGCTGTGGAAAACTGAACCATGGAAATGTGAGGGAACTTATACAAAGTGCTGATATTGTCATTAGGGAAGCGGATTTGCCGACAGCAAATCTGCTGTTACATTATTATGCTAAGAAGTTCAGGATTCCACTTATAGAAGGACATTGTCATAAAGTAACCGGAGGGGTGGTGAGTGTCTTCGATTATAGGTCCCCAAAGCAGAGAAGCATCGACGAACCAACGAGGATAAAGTTCGTTAACAACTTGCTGTATAGGTACCTTAAGGTCTCAAGGAACGAGATTGGAACCATCCCGGAAGATAGATTTGCCGATATTGACAGAGAATTTAAACCGGCCGGAACTTTGAACTTTGTCACTAACCTGTTAGCGTGCTTAGTAGTCTCGGAGACAATAAAGTTGATTTTGAATGAAGGAAAAAGGGTGGTCTACCCGAAGCAGATCTATATCGATACCTTCCGGCTAAAGTTAAAGATAAAGTCCGCTTATAATTTTGAGCGATTCTGGGGTTATATAAAAAGGGAATGGCTTAGGAAGTAAATCATGCTCCTTAATGCAGTAGGTGACATAGTCCTATCAAGGAAAGTGGGTGAGATATTAGTTCAAAAGGGATGGAAATTCCCTTTCGAACATATAGCACAGACCTTGAAACAGGCGGATATAATAATAGGCTGTCTGGAAGGTCCCCTATCGTCCCGAGGAAGACCGAATCCTTCAAAGCCTCAAGGTAGCCCTCACTTCAGGATAGATCCTCGTGCGATAGGAGGCTTAAAATATGCAGGCTTTAATGTCCTCGTCCTCGCCAACAACCACATCTTGGATTATGGGGAAGTTGCTCTCTTGGACACTTTGGAGCTTTTAGAGCAGGAGGGAATAATGTATGTAGGGGCAGGGCGGAATGAGGCCGAGGCCAGAAGACCTATTATAGTTGAATCTCAGGGTCTTAAGGTAGCCCTTTTGGCTTATACTTATACCTACCCCGCTACATCCAAAAGGCCAGGTGCAGCATTGATCAGGGAAAAGAACATTAAGGCAGATATCCATAAGGCCAAAGCTTTAGCGGACACGGTAGTCGTTTCACTACACCATGGCATAGAATACAGCGATTATCCGCTTCCAGCTCATATCTCTTTAGCACATAAGATAGTAGATTGGGGTGCCCATCTTGTCCTCGGACATCACCCTCATGTGCTCCAGGGCATTGAACACTATAAAGATGGGGTAATAGCCTATAGCCTGGGAAACTTTGTGATTGACCTGAGCGATCCAGAGGTGAGAAAGAGGGCAATGAGCGACTGCCTTTTGGCTAAGACAGGGAAGATTTCCTTTGACCCTGAAAGGGACACCCGTCCTATGGAGAGTATAATCTTACAATGTCGTCTGGACAAGGGAGGGGTGAGCGATGTAAGGCTGATCCCTATCTACATCAACCAGGATTTTCAGCCTGTAGTCTTGGATGATAGGAAAGGGCAAGATATCTTGAGCAGAGTTGAAATATTATCTCTAAACCTTAAAAACGAAAACCTTCCTATCTGGCGGATGTTGAGCGATGCTTATAGTCAGGAATATATGAGCGCTGCGATAGGTAAAGGGCTGCTGTGGAACCTAAGGAGGTTGCATAAGCTCCGTAGGTCACATCTATCTCTCATCCGAAGTTACCTGTCCAGTAAACTTCTAAGAATGTAGGGATGAAAATCTTATACCATCATCGCACTCGTGGGCAAGGTGCGGAGAGGGTCCATATACTAGAAATAGTAAACGCTCTGAGGAAGTTGGGGAACGAAGTATATATCCTATCCCCTCCTGGAGTGGATATAGAGCATTCCAAACATGATGCTGATAAGCCTAAGAAACAATGGATTAAGAAGGTATATGACGTTTTTCCTCAGAGCATATTGGAGATACTCAGGCTATCTTATAACTTTTTTGCCTATTTTAGATTGAAAAGGATTGTTAAGAAATACGGAATTGACTTTATCTACGAACGATATGCTTTTCTCACATGGGTTGGCCCATACTTTGCACGGAAGCATCACATTCCTATAATCTTAGAGGTAAACGAAGCAAGTGGACTTAACGAAGTAACTGGCCAAGTATTGGTAGGACTAGCTACCAGGATAGAGAGAAAGGTTTTCCAAATGGCCGATGCGATTGTAGTGGTCTCTGATTTTCTGAAGCGGTATATCCAGAGGATGGGCATTAATGAGAATAAGATTTACGTCATCCCGAATGCTGTAAATTTGGGATTATTTAACCCGGACGATGTTAAAAATGATCTGAGGAGGGAGCTAAATATTAATGACAAAATTGTCATAGGATTCGTTGGAGCTTTTGTTTCTTGGAATAACTTGAAACTTCTTATAGACATCTTCAAAGATGTATCCAAAGAAAGGACGGATATACATCTTCTTTTAGTAGGTGATGGTCCATTGAGGGGTGAGCTGGAGAGAAAGGTTCATCAAGAAAACCTTAAGGATAAAGTGAGCTTTACTGGCAGAGTAGAGTATGAGGATGTTCCAAAGTTTATCCATGTTATGGACATTTGTGTTATTCCTAAATCTAACGAGTATCGTTCACCAATGAAGCTCTTTGAATATATGGCCATGGCCAAGCCCGTAGTTGCACCTCGGTTAGAGCCTATTGAAAAAGTTGTTAATAACTCAAATGGCCTCCTTTTTGATGCTGAAAACAGAGCTTCCTTAAAGGAGGTTATTAAGGCTTTAGTTGAGGATGCTCCAAAGAGGAAAGAGATAGGGAAGATGGCTCGGAGGACGGTTAAAGAAAATTATACCTGGGAGAATAATGCGAGAGAAATTATAAAGATTTATAAATTTTTGGAGGGGGAAAGATATATATGGCATAAAAGTTGCTGTCTAAACTCTGCAACAAAACCCTAAAGTATTCATGAACTCATTGCAAAATTCATTAAGGCAGAGAAAATGGGCGAACAAAAGTGATTGATTACTTATGTTAGCTTCAATCACATGTAATACACAAGCTTCTTCTCAATCCCTGTTGAAAGAAATCTCCCTTTGTGGATTTCTACAACAGGTTTCATGTTTGCCGATGAGAAGGAAAGACCCAGAAGCTTACAGGATATCTGTCATCTAAAGCTGTCATCTTTGTCAGGGGGTGGATTAAGATGTTGAAACAAGTAATGAGTTCAATCATAGTGTCGGCCTTATTCTTAGTCACAAGAGATGGCTTTGCTCAGCAATTGGATGCAGCCCAGGATGGACCAATCTACGGCGATCCTGAAGGATTGGCGAGGGTAGCGAAGTTAGAGCAGCAGCTTCATAATATGTATGTAAGGGAGGACCACCCCAGAATTTTTCTTTGTAAAGAAAATCTTCCAGAAATAAGGAAAAGATGCTTGGAAGATAACCACTATGCATGGCCAAAAGTGAAGGAAGCAGCAGACAGAGGAAGTATGTTAAGCGCTGCTTTTTGTTATCAAATCTATAAAGAAAGTAACCCAGAACTTGCTCAACATTATGCTAACATTGCCATAGAGAAAATGAAGTCTCTTGAATTAGAATCTGAAGTATGGCTTTGGGGTGCTACAGGTGGTAGTCTTGAAAATGCAGCTTTAGCCTTTGATTGGGTTTACGATGCAATGAGTGAAGAAGATAGGCGATTGATGATAGAAAGGATAGCTCAAGCTGCTAAATTTGACGAGAGGAATAATAATATAATAGGAGAAACATTCCATATTGAAGAATGGTGTCTTCGGTCATATAAGGCCTGGCCAGAGATTGCCTTAGCTCATCACTATCCAGGAGCTGAGGAGAAATATTTAGAAAGGTGGAAATATACCTCTTATTGGGGAGATGCAGCTAGAGCCATGGCATATGTTGCGGATGGAACAGACTTTGAAGGTTATAGGTATTATTTCTATGAACTCCTTTGGTTTTTAGCTTTAAAAAGTGCAACAGGCATTAATCTTATTGATAGTAAAGATTTTCCATATTTTAAAATGGCGGGCTATTACAATCTTTACAGAACCGACATAGAAAAGCGCAGAGAAATATTCCATCGTTGGACATCAAATGCAGGCGGTGGTGGAGGATTGGTATACTTAGATGACCGTTATAATTGGTGGGCTACAGGAAGCCTTACAGAAAATCCATATTTTCAATGGATAATAAACCAGATTTACGGAGGTCCAACAAAAAGACCTTTTGCCACAAGTTGGCTCAGTATTATTATCGAACCTGTAATTCCTGCAGAAGATCCCTCAACCGCTTCTTGGAACGAGTTACCTTTAAGCATATTATTCCCAGGGGGAAATGAGGTTTATATGAGAACTGGCTGGAGTGGAGATGATGCTATAGCAGGTTTTAGAGTAACTCCTGCTTGGACAATGAATTCCCACGGACATTCAGATGTGAATACATTTGTTCTTTACAGAAAAGGAAATCTTGCCATGGATAGCGGGATGTATGATGCATTTTCAGGTCAATCTCACTTCTATGGGTATCAAAGGACGACAACTGCCCATAATGATATTCTGGTTATAGATCCTGACCATTATCCTTTAGGAGAGATTAACGATCGCATGAGGTCATTTACATTTTCCGCTCCTTATAACTTTAGACATGGCTGGAAAGCGGCTTTTGTGCATAGACCAGAAGCAAGTTGGGGTGATATAGTAGCTTATGAAGCTCAACCAGAATTTACTTATGCTGTTGGTGAAGCAGCCAGAGCTTATGGTATAGATGACCCGACAGATCCAGATGTATATTATACGGGAGGAAATTATAGAAGGCTCAATGAATATTACAGGAGCATAGTTTTCATTCCTAAAGGTACAAAAGCATACTTTGTTGTTTTTGACAGAATAGAATCTGTAAAACCAATGGAAAAAAGATGGCTTTTACATTTAGTTGAAGAGCCTCAAATTAATGGAAATAGAGTTTCAGAGGAAGTGCCAGGTCATATAGAAAGTTATGATGGAGATTATATGGTAAGTGAAAACGGCCTTGGGGCAGCATTATATCTAAAGAAGCTTCTTCCAGAGAACAGCTTAATAAAGAAAATAGGTGGTGAAGGTTATGAGTTCTGGAGAGGAGGGAAGAATTATCCTCCGGGTGGAGGAACTCTCAGACAAATAGATATAGATAGACTTAATATGTGTGTAGGTCCAAAAGGAAGAGTTGAGGAAATTGGCCAATGGAGGATAGAAATAATCCCGCAACAATTGGCAAAGAGAGACTATTTCTTCAATGTAATGTACCTCGGGGATGTCGGAGAGACCATGGCCCCGGTGCAGAGGATAGAGGAGGGGGGTAGGGTAGGGGCTCTCATCCAGGACCCTGAGATGACGGTTAAGCTTCTGTTCAACAAGGAAGGAGAGCCTGGAGGTCACATTACTATCATTAAAAATGGTGTCACTGTTGTGGATAAAGAGTTCGCCGGAGGGGTCGAGCCTCCTCCCGAGCCCCTGAACATAATCACACCGAGCCTTCCTTCGGGCACTGCTAGGACCTCTTATACCTACATCCTCTCTGCAACTGGAGGAACTTCACCTTATACATGGAGCCTGGATTCCGGAAGTCTTCCGGATGGCCTGTCCTTAAATGACAACGGCGTCATATCCGGAACTCCTACTGCTGCGGGAACATATTCTTTCACTGTTAGGGTTACGGACTCCGCAGTTCCAACGCCTAACACTGCTACAAAGCAATTCTCCATCACGATAAACCCCGGCGATACGGACCCTCCTGCTGTAGTCACGAGCCTTACAGCCACCGCAGGGACTGAGCCCGGTACAGTGGTCTTAGCCTGGACGGCCCCTGGGGACGATGGGATGTCGGGTACAGCTTCTTCCTACGAC
>Ga0164311_10001634_pt1 | contig 11160 bp, 9 predicted proteins | sample GuaBasSedimGuay2_FD_121796 | JGI IMG/M metagenome (GOLD analysis project Ga0164311, IMG submission 121796) | Subseafloor sediment microbial communities from Guaymas Basin, Gulf of California, Mexico - Guay2, Core 4569-9, 9-12 cm | ecosystem: Environmental > Aquatic > Marine > Hydrothermal vents...
GGAAGTCTTGTCTCCCCTATCAGGCATTCAAAATTTCCTCCACCTTTAACAAGCACCATATCCACTGAATTAAGTACGTTTAAAAATTTTTGAGAGCATCTTGAAAGCACTGTTCCTGGAAGGGGTCCATCTATCCCATTTGTGATGACCTGTGCAATGTCCGGGAATCCTATATCGACGGCTTCATCATATGTGATATCGTTTAAAGCCGGGTTGTTCCTTACCGCATAATACATTTCCATATGGTATTTTTTTTTAAAGTCTCAATTAAGAGCTTATCCATAACAGCTTCACCTGCATTATCTGCGAGAAGTAGAAGTGATTTTGAATTTTTAAGTTGAGATGACAATTTTTGATAACTTTCTTGTTGGGTAATGAGATCAAGGCACGTGAAGCTGCTGCCGAAGTTTTGCGGATTAAACCAACTTATTCTACGGCGAAAATTGGAGAATTTGATATTATAAATCCCGAATTAAAAAAGCGCATACTTGAAGCATATCACAAGGCGGGAATCCCGGAATGAGCAGACTTATATGTAATTTCATATATCTTCTATCAAAACCAACTATCTTTGGCTCTTATTTTAATCTTTCGTGTTTTTTGTAGAAATATCAAGTAGATAATCACCTTTGACCATTCAAAGGTCAATTATAATTTTGTTACGTCAAGTTGGAGATTCACTGGAATGAAGGTGATAAGCTCCAATTAACATTTTTACATCATCAAATTTAGGGGAGTGTATGAAATGAGTGGCAAAATTTATATCATTATTTTGGGGTAGTCTCTATGCCCCTAATTTTAACAAAGCGTTAAGGCAATTTATATTTTCCGATCCGATTGTTATGTAAACTGCCCAGATAGAGATAACCGCCATATTCCCGAGCGGAAGTGATCTCTTTCAGGTGTTTTCCCGTGGGTTCATGCAATCTTCGGGTGATTTATCCCTTGTTCATTCAGAGCCAAAATCAGCCCATAAGACTTTGGCTTAAGCCATAAGGCTTTGGGCAGTTTGGATATTTGAACTTTTAGAAAGGAAGAAGGATGGAGTTTATCCACGACTTCATTTCGACCTTTCTATTAAATGATTTATTCAATATGTGTTGACAATGAATTCTATAAAAATATTTCATGTCAATGTACCAGTTTTTTTGCCTTGTCAGACGGTTGGACAAATGGTAAATCAAAAAGGGCTATTCAATTATATGCATAGAAAAAGGGTAGAAATTTGTGGCTGAATCTAGATTTGCAGAGCTAAAAGAAAAAGAAAAAGAAGCAAGAAAACAGATTGTCATTGATTCTGCTTTGGCACTATTTGCAAAAAAACCATTTTTTGAAGTGGGTATGCGGGAAGTTGCCGATGAGGCAGGTATCTCTCCTGCTACGATTTACAGATATTTCCCCAGTCAGGAAGAACTCTTTAATGAGGCATTTATTCAGGATATTGCTTCTGCCAATAAAGATTTTAAGTCAATGGTGCTAAAGGAAAAACCGGCAAGTATTGAAGAGTTCGGTATAAAACTGGTTGATCATTTTCTTGAAAATGAGTCCATGTTTCAGATGATAACATATCTGATGCTCAAAGATAACCTGGCCAACCCTGTTATGGGTAAATTTGATTCGGTCACCAAGATATTTTTTGATCTTTTTGAACAGCTTCTGAAAAGACATGGGGTTAAAAATGAGAATGCAAGAATGTATTCCCACTCATTTATTGCATCACTCACCGGTATTTTAATGACATTTCGAAATTATCCGCTCAAGAATAAAAAAGCCACTAGAGACCATATTATAAAAGTGATAAAAATTACGTCATCTCTTTACGCTGATCAGTTGATAAACAAGTAAGGGGGTCAGGATTTTTCTTTACCAATATTATATTAGGTCAAATTCATTTTTTTAAAATTATTTTGTCATGATTTTGATATGTAAATTTATAATGATAAGGGCATAAGTTAAGATTATGGAACAGATCAAAGAATCAATAGAAAAAAGTCATCTGTTAATCAGCAGTATCCGAAATGAGATATCAAAAGAACTTGTGGGCCAGGAAAAACTGGTAGACAGCCTTTTGACAGGGCTTTTAACAGGCGGACATATCCTTATCGAAGGGGTTCCGGGACTGGCGAAAACAAGTGCTGTAAAGGCGCTTGCATCTGCTGTCCAGGCCGGGTTCAAACGAATCCAGTTTACACCGGACCTTCTTCCGGCAGATTTAACCGGTACGGAGATTTATCGTCCCAAAACATCTGATTTTATTACGAGAAAAGGTCCTTTGTTCAACAATATTATTCTGGCGGATGAAATCAACAGGGCACCTTCCAAGGTCCAGTCTGCACTTTTGGAAGCCATGGAGGAAAATCAGGTGACCATAGGAGATGAGACATACCCTTTACCCTCTCCTTTCCTGGTTCTTGCCACCCAGAATCCCATTGAACAGGAAGGAACCTATCCTTTGCCTGAAGCCCAGGTGGACCGGTTTATGCTTAAGGTATGTGTTGACTATCCGGACAGGACCCAGGAGCTGGAGATACTTAAAAAGAACAGTTTTCAAAAGCCCGAGGCTGTCAAGGCAGTCATCAGTTGTGACCAGATTGCTGCCATGGGTGAATTGATTGAGCAGATTTATGTGGATGAAAAGCTTAAAGAGTATATTGTGGACTTGGTGTTTGGCACGCGGCAGCCGGGAAAATACGGAATGGATCTGGGTGAATATATCGAGTATGGCGCATCTCCAAGGGCCAGTATCTTCCTTGCTAAAGCCGCCAGGGTCAATGCATTTTTACAAGGCAGAGCCTATATCACCCCCCAGGATATCAAGCTTGTGGGACCGGATGTATTAAGACACAGGATTATTTTAAGCTTTGAGGCAGAGGCAGAAGATATCTCAAGTGACGATATCATCCAGACGCTTTTTGATTCGGTGGAAGTGCCCTAAAGGGAAAATACCAGATGATTCCGGCTCACATTATAAAAAAGATAAAGCGAATCCACATTAAATCCAGCCGTACAGTGAATAGCATTATGGCAGGACAGTATAAGTCCGTGTTCAGAGGCTCGGGCATTGAATTTGAAGAGGTTCGGGAGTATTGTCCGGGCGATGATGTCAAAACATTGGACTGGAAGGTGTCTGCAAGACTTGGCAAACCCTTTGTCAAACTTTACAAAGAAGAGCGTGAGAGCATTGTCATGCTGTTGATCGACATGAGTTCATCTTTGAAATTCGGGACATTTTTTGGGCCAAAACTTGAAAGAGCCGCTGAAGTGGCATCGGTGCTTGCCTTTAATGCCATTAAAAACAGTGATAAAGTCGGAGTAATTTTTTTTACGGACCGGGTTGAAAAGTATATACCGCCTAAAAAAGGGTCCAGTCATATCTGGCGGGTGATTAAAGAGATATTTACCTTTTCCCCCCAGGGGAAAGAAACCAATATCTCAGAAGCTCTGGACTATCTGGCAAAAATATCAAAGAAAAAGTCTTTTGTATTTATCCTTTCTGATTTCCTGGATCACGGTTATCTGAAAAGTTTACGAACACTGCGGCAGCGGCATGAGATCATCGGGGTAATGATTTATGATAAAGGTGCTTTTGAACTGCCGGCAAAAGGCATTATTACCTTGTCTGATTTTGAGACTGGAAAAGAAATCGTTTTTGACGGGTTTAATAAAAAGACCCGGGAAGAATTTAAGTTAAAAAAGCTGTCACATCACAAAAAAACTATGGATATTTTTTTCAAAGCAAAAAGCGATGTGATCGAACTTGAAGCAGGAGCGTCTGTGTCGGATACTCTGCTGCAATATTTCAGGTTCAGGGAAAGACGCTACAGGTAATGCAGGATATTCATGGCATAAGACCCCCGGTTCCTGTCGGTTTTGATCCGATGCTCATTAAAATCATCTTAATGGTATTGGGGGGGATTCTTGTTTTAACCCTCCTGTTTTTTTTGATAAAAAAATGGTTAAAAACAAGGCAACAACCCCGTGACCTGAAATATCTTCCCGAGCCCATGGCGCCTTATGAAGCGGCTTTAAAGGAACTTGAACTTCTCTCTCAACGAGGAATACTTCATCCCAGACTCTTTTATTTTGATCTGACGGCTATCCTGCGATACTATATCGGTCGCTCCTTTAACATCAATGCCATTGAAATGACCTCCCAGGAATTTATCAAAGGGATCAATTCGCTCAACCTTGACAACCCGATAAAAAAACAGGTTGCAGGATTTGTCAAATTGTCTGATCCCTTCAAATATGCCGGAATTGTTCCGCAAAAGGACCAGGTAAAAGAAGATCTTTTTTTTATCAGAGAAAAGATTCATCAAATAGAAGATGACTTAAGAAAGCGTGAAGAACAGAAAAAACTTAATAGAAAAGAAGAGGAGAGTCAATAATGTTCAGGTTTGCCTCGCCTCTGTTTTTATTATTGCTGTTTGCAGTTGCTCTTATCCTCTTTTTAAAATCAAGAAAAAAAAACAGCAGTCATATAAAAGTGTCATCGTTAAAGGATGTTGAACCGGATTCTCTCAGTCTTATGGTGACACTCTCAAAATTTATACCGCCATTGAAAATAATTTCTTTGGTTCTTTTGATTCTGGCCCTGGCAAGACCCCAGTGGGGAGATCGTAAAATTAATGTAACAACTGAAGGGGTCAATATTATACTGGCCCTTGATCTTTCCGAATCCATGCGCGCTCTTGACTTTAATCTTGATCTTAAAGGGGGTAAAAAAATCGTCACACGGCTTGATGCTGTAAAAACCGTGGTTCGAAAATTTATTATGAAACGGGAAGGGGATCGTATCGGTATGGTCGTCTTTGGATCCAATGCCTTTACCCAGCTGCCCTTAACCCGGGATTACAACACCATTTCTTTTATCCTGGACAAGCTAAAAATTGGGGCGGCAGGACCAAGGACAGCTATTGGTGATGCTATTGGTATTTCTTTAAAGCGGCTTGAAGACATTGAAAGCAAGTCCAATATTATTATTTTACTGACGGATGGTAAAAGTAATTCAGGAGATCTTTCCTGGCAGGATGCAGCAAAGATTGCGGCACAAAGAAAAGTAAAAATTTATACCATCGGTGTTGGTACGAAAGGTGAGGCTCCTTTCCTGGTGGATGGGTTGTTTGGAAAACGATATGTGTATCAAAAAGTGGATGTGGATCTTACGGCATTAAAAACAATTGCCAAAGAAACAAATGCAGAGTTTTTTGAGGCAGGGGATTTGAAATCCCTTGAGCAGATTTATGAAATGATCAACAACCTTGAAAAGACAAAAGTAGACGTTGAAAAATGGGTGGAGTACAAGGAGTTGTATCCCGGACCTCTTATCGCAGGCTTGCTCATCTTTCTTTTGTATACTATTTTGAGCAATACAAGGTTTTTAAGGATACCTTAAATATGCAATTTTCTAATCCATATCTATTAAATTTATTATGGGCTTTGATTCCGGTTTTCGGTATCATGGTGTACGGTATTCGTAAAAGAAAAAAAATACTCTCAAAATTTGTCAATGAGAGTATGCTGCCCTCAATCGTTCCCGGATTTGATCCTAAAAAAAGGTGGGTAAAGATTATTCTGATCGTCATCAGTTTAGGGTTTGCCATTGTTGCCCTGGCAGGTCCGCAATTGGGATTTAAATGGGAGAAGACAACACAAAAAGGGGTGGACATCATGATTGCCCTTGATTGTTCAAGAAGTATGCTGGCCCAGGATATCAAACCCAATCGTCTTGAGCGTGCCAAAAGAGAAGTTATTGATCTGTTGCACATGATGAAATCTGACAGGGCAGGGCTTGTGGCTTTTTCAGGTAGAGCCTTTCTACAGTGCCCGTTAACCCTTGACCATGAAGCATTTAATATTTTTTTAAAGGTACTTGAACCGGGATTTTTACCCGTGGGCGGGACCAATCTTAATGCTGCAATACAAGAGTGTTATAATGGTTTCGAAAAAGAATCTGATACCGAAAAAGCCATTATTATCATTACAGACGGAGAAAGTACCACCGGTGAGGTGGAAGAGACAGCCAGGGAGATGGCTGGGAAGGGGATAAAAACTTTCAGTATCGGGGTTGGCGACCTTCAAGGCGCACCCATACCTGATGAAAAGGGTGGATTTAAAAAAGATGCATCCGGCAATATTATTTTATCAAAGGTGGATACAAAGACCCTTGAAAAACTGGCAGCCATGACCGGTGGAATCTATGTCAGATCCGTGGCCGGGGATATGGATCTGGATATGATTTATACGGATAAGATTCTGGGGACCATGGAGCGCAAGACCCTGACATCGGGGAAGAAAAAAATCTGGGAAAACAGGTATCAATGGGTGCTTTTTCCCTGCCTTGTTTTATTGTTAATAGAATTTTTGCTGTCACCGAAAAAGAATGTGAAGGAATTATTTATATTTGTCTTTGTCATTGGAATTGTTTTTTTTACAGCACAGAATGGGGTTGTTTATGCCCAAACGGTTTCTTCCAGCGTAAAGCAGGGAATATCGGCTTTTAATGAACAAAAGTATGAACAGGCCAAAAAACATTTTATTGATGCCCAGCTTGAGAGTCCGGAAAATGCAAAGCTCTATTATAATATTGGTGCAGCTGCCTATATGAACAAAGAGTATGAGCAGGCCAAAAAAAATTTTATCCAGGCTGCAAAAACAGATGATATTAAATTAAGGCATGATGCCAGATATAATCTTGCCAACACAGCGTATCGAATGGGGAACCTGGATGAGGCCATTAAAGGGTATGAAACTATTTTAAAAGATTTCCCCGACGATGGACAGACAAAAGAAAACCTTACGTTTGTTAAACAAAAAAAGAAAGAGCAACAGCAGCAAAAAGAATCAAAGTCCGATAAAGACGGTGATAAAGATAAAAAGGATAAAGATAAAAAGGACAAAGATAAAAAGGACAAAGATAAAAAGGACAAAGATAAACAGGACAAAGATAAACAGAATTCAAAAAGAGATCAGGATAAAAATCAAAATAAAGATCAGGAAAAAGGGTCCAAACAGGATAAAGAAAAGGCACAAGAAGAAAATCAGCAGCAGAAAAATAAGCCGGGAGAAGACCCTTCCCAGCCTCAAGAAAAGAAGAAGCAGGAAACAAAAAAAGATAAACAGGCAGCAACTGAGGGCATAGAACAAAAGCAGGCCGATGCACCCAATATGGAGAAAAAACTCAACCGGCTTGAAGACAAGCCTGGACGTGCAATGATGCCTGTGTTACAGGAACAACATGTGGAAAAAGACTGGTAATATTATGAATTTGAAACGCATTTTTTTTGTGGCTTTGGTGATGGTGGCTATCTTGCCGGGTACGGGTTTTTGCTTCGATGTTACAGCCCATGTGGACAAACGTAAGATTTCCAGGGATGATTCCATTCTTTTTAAAGTGGAGGTCAACGGCGGTAAAGCAGATATAGATCTTTCCTTAATCAAAGATTTTAAAGTAATGTCCCGGGGTTCCTCTTCAAGTTATAATTATAGTAATGGTAAATCCGAAAGAAAGGCAACGTATCAATATGTTCTGATCCCGCTAACTAAAGGAGCATTAAAAATTCCTGCCATAAAGGTAGTCCGGGGCGATCAAATCGCCTTTACCCGACCCATAGTTATCCATGTGTCAGACCGTGTGGCAGCCCCGGATGATGTAGAGGAATTGTTTGCCAGATCCGATGTGACGAAGGCCGGTCTTTTTGTGGGGGAGCAGGCTGTCTATACATTCAAATTTTTTACATCAAAAAAGTTGTCCGGTTTAGGGTTTGAACGTTCGCCTGAATTTAACGGGTTTTCATCAAAACCATTTGAAAAGGAAAAAAACTATAGTGTTAATATTAAAGGCATGCTTTACCATGTCACAGAGGTCAATTATGTCATTATTCCTGCAAAACCAGGAGTGTTCACTATTGAGCCGGCAGTCCTGGTTGCCAATGTGATCGTAAAATCAAAGCGTGATTTACGGTTTGATTCTTTTTTTAATGATTCGTTTTTTTCGTCCAACAGCTATAAACCCATGCGGGTGGCTTCAAATCCGGTAAAAATTGAGGTTTTTCCAATTCCTCCATATCAGGGTAAGGGTAAATTTTCCGGGCTTGTGGGCCGTTTTGATATAGAGGGTAACATAGACAAAAAAAGTCTTAAGTCTGGAGAATCGGCAACCTTTACCATAAAAATTTCAGGATCAGGCAATATTATGGACGCAGGACTTCCTGAAATTAACCTGGATAGAGATGCGTTTAAAATATATGATGATAACCCGGTTGAAACCATTCATTTGACGGAAAATGGATTTGAGGGTTTTAAACTCTTCAAAAAAGCCATTGTCCCTGTTAATCCGGGAAAATACGTAATCAATCCAGTCTCTCTGATCTATTTTGATGTGGATGAGAAGACTTACAAAACAGTTTCAACGCAGCAGATTAATCTTGATGTCATTCCGTCTGAAAAAATTCAGGTTGCGGCAAATACGCTGAATCAGAAAACAGACAGACCGGTCAACAAAAAAGAAGTTTCCCTTATCAATAAGGATATTCTGGATATTAAAGAAGGGCTTGAGGTACTAAAGGATTATAGAGAAATAGATCCTTTTTTCTTTTTTTTGTTCCTGTCGATTCCAGCAATTTTGTTTTCAGGGGTAAAATTGTTTACCCTGGTTGCAAAAAAAGAGGTGTCTGTTGAAAGGCAAATGGAAGAAAAAGCCAGGTATCATTTAAAACAGGCTCAGAAAACAGGCAGTGAAAATAAGGGTTTTTTGGGACATCTTTATTCAAGTATCGTGGCACTCATTCTGGCCAAAGACAAAAAAAAAGGCGAAGTCGTGACGATAAAAGAAGCCCGGACCATTTTAACTCATGCCAATGTTGATCAAACTAACATAGAAGAGATCATAGGTCTGCTTGGAACCATTGAATCCATACGGTTCGGGGGGAAAAAAATTGATGAAAATAAGGCAGTCCAGCTTTTATCAAAGACAAAACAGATGGTCAAATTATTTTGTCTTGCATTGATATGCCTGGGATTGTTCTCTTTTGTCCCGCAAAAAGCAATGGCCAATACTACTGCAACATTTATAGATGGTATTAACAATTATAAAGCCGGCCACTTCAAGGAGGCGGCTGGAAAATTTGAAGTCCTTGCAAAAAATAATATAAAGAATCCTTATCTTTTTTATAACATTGCAAATGCATATCTGAAAGCGAATGATATCGGCCATGCCGTTTTATGGTATGAAAGAGCAAAGATTCTGGCACCCAATGACCCTGATTTGATCTTTAATCTTGAACATGCCAATACCTTTGTGAAAGATAAAAAAGAAAACACCATGGATCTTATGGAGGTCCTCTTTTTCTGGGATAATTTGATGTCGCCAAAAACGATTCAGATCACAGCCATTTTCTTTTCTTTTCTTTTCTTTATATGGGCAGCCATTAAAGTGGTGAAAAAGCAAAAGATTTTTTCGGGAATCGGCATCATTCTGTGCGCTTTGTTTGTTCTGGTTGCAACCATAACCTGCGTGAATTACTATAAACGGCTTGCCCGGGTTAGAGCAGTCATTGTAGAAAAAGAAGTCGCAGTTCGGTCCGGAATGACGGACACTTCCACAAAATTGTTTACCCTTCATGCAGGAACCAAAGTAAGCGTAGAAGAAAATAAGGACGGATATGTAAAAATAGTGTTTTCAAAAGGCAAGATTGGCTGGGTGAAAACAAATCAAGCAGCCATTATCTGAAACTATTGACGTCAATAAAAGCACCTGCTATTTTTGATTGTTTCTTTTTAAAACTAAAAGAAGGGAGTTAAGTCAAATGCCTAATCAACAAAAACAAGTCCTTGTTCCAGTAGCCCAGGGTACAGAGGAAATGGAAGCCATCACCATCATTGATGTCCTTCGAAGGGCAGGTGCAAATGTTATTGTCGCATCGGTGGATGATATCAATATCAAAGCGTCAGGGGGAATCGAATTTAAAGCAAACCGGCTGATCAAAGACTGTATGGATGAACAATTTGATCTGATTGTCCTTCCGGGTGGTATCCCGGGGGCTCACAATTTACGTGATTCAAAAGAGCTTGAGATTCTTCTTAAAAAACAGGCAGAACAGCAAAAATACTATGGGGCTATCTGTGCTTCTCCTGCCGTTGTCCTGCATCACTACGGCCTTGTTACGCCGGGTAAAGTGACCTGCCACCCCGGGTTTGTCGATCAGATTGATAACGGGAACATTGTTGAATCAAATGTTGTTGTTGACGGCAATTGCATCACCAGCAGGGGAGCCGGAACCGCCTGCGATTTTGCTTTAAATCTTGTTGAGCTGCTCTATTCGACAGAAAAGAAAAACCAGGTGTCTTACGGCCTTGCTTTACCTGTTGACTGATGATTTAATCCTTTTTTCATGGGTGTAGATATTAAATCTGTTGTTTCTTGCAAACCCGGCAATGGTCAGCCCTGCTTTGTCTGCTAATTTAATGGCGGAAAGGGTGGGGGCTGCATTTGAAATAACAATGGGAATACCGGTTTTAACTATTTTTCCGATAATTTCAAGGGACATCCTGCAACTGACCGTAGCAATTTTATCTTGCGTATCTATCTCATTTAAAAGAATATCTCCTGCCAGTTTATCAAGAGCGTTGTGTCTGCCGATATCCTCATAGTAGGACAGGATTGTTGACGGAGTGCAGAGTCCCGCACTGTGCAAAGCGCCGGTTTTTTGAAACAGTTCGGAATGATCCCAGTGCAGTTGAATTAAGTCAAGGACCTGGCCACAGGTGATACTGAAGTGATCCTTATGCGCAGATGCAAAAAGATCTGTTGGATTCTGCAGCAGCGTTCCACCGGATGATCCTTTAATCTGATGTTCCTTTTTGAATTTGTCTAACCGATCCTGTGCAAGACTCGATAGCCTGACATGACACTGATTTTTTTCTTTAAGAAATTTAATCGTCTTTATATCTGTTTTTTCATAAATAATACCCTGGGTAAATAAAAAACCCACAGCAAGCGCTTTGGGGTGTGTCATGGAAAACACCATCTGAAAGGCTTTTTTCTTGTTAATAAATATTTCAAGGATATCTTCATCTATGATGTCATCCTTCATCAGGATTTCTTTGTTATCCTTTATCCGGGTGATATCAACCTGTTTGATGAGTTGTCTACTGTTCATA
>Ga0164311_10001635_pt1 | contig 11160 bp, 14 predicted proteins | sample GuaBasSedimGuay2_FD_121796 | JGI IMG/M metagenome (GOLD analysis project Ga0164311, IMG submission 121796) | Subseafloor sediment microbial communities from Guaymas Basin, Gulf of California, Mexico - Guay2, Core 4569-9, 9-12 cm | ecosystem: Environmental > Aquatic > Marine > Hydrothermal vents...
CAGTTTCAGACGCAATAACAACAGTTTTTGGACCTACTTCGATGCATCGTCCCCTAACTATCTCCAAAAGCTTCTCAGTATTGGCTTCGCCACAATATTTGAAGTAATACGCCTTTCTCTCAACCAAACTCATATATTCACAACCTAACAAGCCAATCTACGGTATTTTATGAGTTAATTTTGAAATGTAAGCCTTTTCATGACACCAACAAACATTCCTAGGTTTGGAAAAGTTAAAATAATTGATCATACAGTTGCTAATACCGAATTTCACCATAAAATAAGGGAGAGTATGATAAAAGTTAAAGGAGGATAAAAATGAGCAAACCAGAAAAGCCACACCTAAACTTGATAGTAATCGGCCACGTAGACCACGGAAAATCAACAACTATGGGCCACCTACTTTACTTGACAGGCTCAATCGACGACAGAACAATCAAGGAATTCGAAGAAGAAGCTAGAAGATTGGGCAAGGAAACATTCAAGTTCGCATGGGTACTCGACAACTTAAAGGAAGAACGTGAAAGAGGCCTAACCATAGACCTAAGATTCCTAAAATTCGAAACTAAAAAGTACTTCTTCACAATCATTGACGCGCCGGGCCACAGAGACTTCGTCAAAAACATGATTACAGGCGCAAGCCAAGCAGACGCTGCCATACTAGTGGTTTCCGCCAAAAGAGGAGAATTCGAAGCTGGAATAGGGCCTGGAGGACAAACAAGAGAACACGCTTTCTTAGCTTATACGCTTGGAGTAAATCAGCTAGCAGTGGCAATAAACAAGATGGATGACGCCTCAGTAAATTGGAGCCAAGAGCGATACGAAGAAGTCAAGAATGAAATTGCAAGAATGCTCAAGATGGTAGGCTACAAGGTCGAGAAAATACCCTTCGTCCCAGTTTCAGGCTGGACAGGAGACAATCTAGTGGAGAAAAGCGACAAGATGCCATGGTACGACGGTCCAACCCTCATCGAAGCCCTAGACACATTTGAGTTACCGCCAAAACCAATAGACAAGCCGCTTAGAATCCCAATACAAGACGTATACACCATCACTGGAGTCGGCACAGTTCCAGTGGGAAGAGTTGAAACAGGAGTCCTAAAGGAAGGTGACGAAGTCATATTCATGCCTCCAAACGTCAAAGGAGAAGTAAAATCTATTGAAACTCACCACTCAAGAATTCAAAGGGCTGAACCAGGTGATAACATAGGTTTCAACGTTAGAGGAGTAGCCAAAAAGGACATTAGACGTGGAGATGTCTGCGGCCACGTTGATAATCCACCAACAGTTGCAAAAGAATTCATAGGACAAATAATTGTGATTTACCATCCAACTGCAATTGCGGCCGGCTACACGCCTGTAATGCACTTCCACACAGGACAAATGGCCGTCCAATTTGTAGAGCTTATAAAGAAGTTTGACCCGAGAACCGGGCAAACAGTTGAGGAGAAGCCTTCGTTCCTCAAAACAGGCGACGGTGCGCTTGTAAGATTTAGGCCGTTAAGGCCTATAGCGATTGAAACCTACAGCGACTTCCCAGAAATTGGAAGATTCGCCATAAGAGACATGGGAACCACAATAGCGGCAGGCGTTGTACGAGAAATAACTGAAAAAGGCCCATAAACCTTCCCATTTTCTTTCTAGCAACGTTATATTCGACGAAAATGTGAAAGTTCATGTTTGAGGAAGAAGTAGACGGTTTTGTAATTGAAGAGGCAAATGCTAAAGCTCACAGAGAAGCAGTCTTCAGAAGCAGCGTAATATTCGTTCTAGTAATTGTCGCCGCATTCTTCATAGCTCCTTTCATCTCCTACTTGAGCAACGACTTGATAACTCCATCAATAGCCTTCATGGTAATTTACTTGATAGACTTCTTCATGATCTTCATCATATATCGATATTTCAAGGAAAAATTGTTTCGGAAATATTTAGAGGAGTACAAGAGGAAGTCTCAGAAGGATTAAGTCATTCATTTTATTATAGTAAAAGGGTAAGAGTGAAGTTCATGAGCGGAACGGAAACCTTACTTCCATATCTTAAAGATGAAGGAAAAGATAAGCCGCTGATAATTGTTGACAGCCGTGAGGCAAGCGCTGCACCTAAGATTGTTAAGGGCTTAAGAGAAAGCGGTGCCGAGGTTAAAATTGTTGCTTTGCCTAAAGGAGATTACGTAATCTCGGATTGTTGCGCAATAGAAAGGAAAACTGTATCAGATTTTGTTTATACGCTTACAAGACGTTACTTATTTGAGCAGTTGTTCGCATTGAGGGAAGCTTACTCAAAACCCATAATATTGCTGGAGGGATATCTACCGATAATCTACAAGTTTAGCAAAATTAAGCCCAGCTCAGTTTGGGGCGCAATGTTCGCTCTTGCTAAAAACGGGATAGCCATGGTGCATACAACAACATACAAGGAAACAGTAGATTTTCTATACACAGCCGCCCGCCAGGAACAGATAGTTGAGAAACGTGTTCCCGCCGTGCATCCAGTTAAAAAGCTTGAAACAACGGCTGATGCCCAAATATTCTTTATCGGAAGCCTCCCAAACATCGGCCGCGAAAAGGCTTTAGCAATACTCAAGTGTTATCAAACTCCACTTAATGCGTTAATTAATGTTGACCGATGGCATATTGACGTTAAAGGGTTGGGACTGAAAACTTCCAAAAGGGTTAAAGAGGTCCTTCACACTCCATTCGAAGGGTGAAAGCTATGGATGTGGAGATAGCTAGCCTGAAGAAAATAGTTATTTACGGAGTTGAAAAGAGAAAAATTGAAAACCTAGTTTGGTGCGCAGCAACCTACGGTGTGAACCGCTTGTTCTGGATAGACGGCTACCTCTTTTGCCTAGAAGTCTATGAGAAATCCTTTGAACATGAAATTAAAGAGAAGATTTTTCCGATAAGTCAAGTATGCTATGCAAGCCTTCCAAGGTACACTAGGACCTATGAGGTTGAAAAGGGGCTTCAAATACCTATAGTTGATGTTTCAGACACTAAATTATACAGAAAAATATTGGACAAAATATTGGCGCAAAATAAAAGCGAAAACGAAGGAGACTGTAAAAAGAAAGATTGTGATTGTAAAGAGATGGATAATAAAGGATTTGAACAGTTTATTTCTTAACTGCTTCGTAGCCTAGCTTGAAGGCTTTAAGATTCATTTCTAAATAGGCTGGACGGACAAGCTCCTTTATTGTCTCTTCAATTGTTTCATTTTTGACTGGGAGCACATTGCTTGCAGCCAAGGCGCCAAGCAGCACTATGTTTCTGGTTATGGTGTTTCCAGCCTTTCTGGCAAGCGCTAAAGCATCAATAACCACAATTTTTTCAGTGAAAATTTTCATTTTCTCAATTATTTCCTCGAATTTCGGATATTGAACTGGTTCGGGCGAAAAACCTGTTGGGACAATAATTTCTTTTGAAACAATAATTAAAGTTTTATCGGAAGCGTATTTTATGTTTCTTAGAGCCTCCAAAGGCTCAAATCCTAAAATTACATCGGCGTTTCCCTCAAGAACCGTTGGACCGTATGCCTTTTCGCCTATTCTTACATGAGAGACTACTGCTCCGCCTCTTTGAGCCATACCGTGAATTTCGCTTACTCGAACATTGAAGCCCTCTTTCACGGCGGAAACTCCGAGAATCTGCGAAGCTAGGAGAATTCCTTGTCCGCCTACTCCAGCCAAAACTATGTTAAACTCTTCCATATCTAGTCACCTTCCTCAGCCATTACAATGGCGTTGTAGGGACATGTTTCTGCGCAGAGCATGCAACCAACGCATAGAGCATCGTTTATCACGACTTTATCGTCGCTTGGGACTAGTGCTGGGCATCCAATAAGCCTAATGCATGCCATGCATCCAGTGCATTTTTCACTTATTATCCTAGCCGGAGTTATCGGTTCAGCTTTACGCCGTTTTTCGGCTGTTACAAGCAGGGCGCATGGAGCCCTAAAAACGAGAACGGCTGGTCCACTATGTTGCATAGCCTCTTTCAGAATCTGAATTGCCTCCTTTACCTTAAAGGGATTAATCACTTTCACAAATTCTACTCCGCATCCCTTCGCCACATCTTCTATAAGGACTCTCTTCCCCGGAGCGCTAACCCCCGTTATGCCCGTTCCAGGATGGGGCTGATGTCCGGTCATGGCGGTTGTGAGGTTATCTAGGACTATTAGGACGAAGTTGTGATTGTTATAGACGGCGTTCACTAAGCCCGGCAATGCTGCGTGGAAGAAGGTTGAGTCGCCGATTACGGCTAAGACCTTATCTTCAATTACCCTGCTTATTCCCGAAGCCGTTCCAACACTGGCGCCCATACATATTAGTATGTCGCCTATCTGCAATGGCGGTTGAATTCCTAAGGCGTAGCATCCTATATCAGTTGTGCATATGGCTTTTCCTCCAGCAGCCCTTCTTATCACATAAAATGAAGCTCTATGGGGACAGCCCGGACAGAGGATGGGTGGTCTAGGCAATAACGCTTTACTTGCCTCAGCAAATTTTTCGTCGATTTCCCTAAAGTTTATCGGTGATTCAACGCCAAGTATTTTGCTGAAAGCTTCAATGACTGTTCTTGTTGAGAATTCGCCATATTTCGGGAACAATTCAGGATGGTCGGCTCTGCCGTGGATTTGAATGTTAGGAGCGTAGTCTTTGGCTAGTGCGCGGATTTGGAGTTCTAGGTACGGCTCAAGCTCTTCGACAACTATGATTTTGCTATGCCCTTTCATGAATTCTATAATCTTGTTTTTGGGAAGCGGATGGGTCATGCCGAGCTTCAGTATGCTGAGGTCTAAGCCTAAGACATCGGTGGCTTCTAGGACATAATTGTATGCAGCGCTTGAGGAAATCACGCCTATACCATTTGAGCCTTCACGAACAACGCGATTAAGGGGAGAATCCTCGCTTATTTTTAACGTCTCAGACATTTTTCTGAGCAAAACCTTATGTTGAATCCTCGCATTTGCCGGAACCATTACAAAACGTTTTACATCTCGAATGAACTTGCCCTTCAAATTTGGCTTTACAATTTTACCAAGAGTTACTGGACCTCGCGTGTGGCTTACCCGCGTTGTTGTTCGAAGTATGCAGGGTAGCTCCAATTTTTCCGAGATTTCAATGGCGTATCCTACCATGTCCTTTGCTTCTTGAGAATTGGAGGGTTCAAGCATTGGGAGGTTCGCTAGCAACGCATAATAGCGGTTATCCTGTTCATTCTGTGAGCTATAACAGTTTGGGTCGTCGGCAGTAACCAGAACAAACCCGGCTCTCACACCAGTATATGCAAGGGTCATTAGAGCGTCCGCCGCAACATTCACGCCTACATGTTTCATGGCGACTAAAGCGCGAACCCCGCTAACGGCGGCTCCAGCCGCAACTTCAACAGCAACCTTCTCGTTAGCAGAATATTCCATATAGATTCCAGCATCCCTTGCAATTAAAGAGACAGAATCACCAATTTCCGAGGCGGGAGTCCCAGGATAGGTTGTTACTACTCCAATACCGTTTTCAAGCACCCCACGGGCAATCGCCTCGTTTCCAAGCAGCAATACGCGTTTTCCAGGAGAATCCTCAAGCAGCAAATCCTTAAGCCTTGCCAAATTTTCTCCTCCAGACCAATTTTAAGACTTAATTCTTATGAAGTAATCATATTTATTTCAATCTGTGGCAACTTCATTGGCTAAAATGCTGAAGAAAAAATTATAACAAAAGCACGGTTAGGCATGATGTTACGTTGGCAGGGAAAAACATGTTAGAATTATCAGAATGCAAAGTTAAAGTTGAATTAACTGGAATTCTTAGAAGAATAGCTGGAAAAGGCACAGTCACCTTAAGTTTAAAGGAAAAGTCAACGATAAAAGATTTAATCTTCAAACTTACCGAGCTTTTTTCTTCAGAATTTAAAAGAGCCCTGATAGATCCTGAACTTAATAGTCCAATGCCCAACGTCCTTATACTTTTGAATGGAAAGGAAGTGAGGGTTCTTCCAAAGGGATTGGAAAGCGAAATTAAAAATGGAGACAAAATAGTAATTATCCCTGTAACTCATGGTGGATAACATGCAAATTTTTCCAATAAAGACTCAAGTAGTGAAGCCAGGCCAGAGTCTCGCAGAAATAATTTTGAATGCACTGCGTAATCAAGGCGTGCAGCTTCAAGACGGAGACATATTGGCTGTAGCCTCAAAAGTTGTTTCCACAGCAACTAACCAGATAGTTTATCTGAAAGAAGTTAAACCTTCAGAAGAGGCGAAAAAACTTGCTGAAAAATATTTTTTAGAACCGGAATTTACTGAGCTAATTCTGAAAGAAAGCGAAAAAATTTATGGAGGAGTAAAAAAGGCGATTTTGACTTTAAAGAATGGAATTTTAACCGTTAATGCTGGAATAGACCGCAAAAATGCTCCTAATGGATATGTAATGCTTTGGCCGTTAAATCCCCAACTTGAAGCAGATAAACTAAGAAGCCAAATCGAAAAAGTCACAAAAAAGAAAATTGGAGTCATAATAGTTGATAGTGAAATTTCTCCTCTAAGGCTTGGAACACGCGGCTTTGCGTTAGCAATCTCGGGATTTAAGCCAATAAAAGATTATCGTGGAGAAAAAGATATTTATGGCAAAGAAATCGTCATAACTTTGCATTCAATAGCAGACGACTTAGCTTCGGCGGCCCATTTTCTCATGGGAGAGTCATCTGAGCAAACTCCCGTAGTATTAATCAGAGACGCGCCCATAACCCTGGACGAGAACGCAAAAAGTGAAGATTTGAAGATTTCTAAGGAAAACTGTGTTTATTGTAGTTCATTTAAACTTTAAGTCCGTAAATTCTCAACGTCTTTAACACTGGAACAGCTATTAGCGTAGCGGCAGCAGTTATCATAACTCTTTCTATTGGATAGATGAATGTAACCCATTGCCAAACCCCCAACCAATAAGACAAGTCCAAATTGCCCATATTCATAACAGTATAAACCGTCGAACCGATAAGATGACTGAAAAGAGTTGAAGTAAAGAAGGAAATTGCTACTCCAAATGTTAGTTTTGTTGCATCATTATCCGACAGATAGTTGATAGCTCTCACCTGAAGCGGAGAAATAATAACAATCAATGAAATTATGTGAAACCAAAGCATTTGAGGATAAACCCAAAATGGCCCCATAACCGGAAAAAATGCAAAAAAGATTAAAGCAAACAGATAGCCGAAAACGCATATTGTTTGCCTTTTATCCTTTAAAGCTCCAACAAACATTGCAGCAGCCATATGAGGAACAAAACTGAAGGGACCTAAGGCACCTTGACTTAGATTTATAGAGATGCCCACCAGCCCACCGACAAGTGTAGCTAAGCCTCCCATAAGAGAGCCTAGAATTAGGCCGGCTACAAGCGACATTATGGTGCCTGCGCTTATGCTTTTTCCCGCAGCACCGATAACTTGGAAAAGTGGAATACGCGAAGTAGCGGCGTAGAGGGCTGCAAAGCAAATAATTAATGCAACTTCTTTTGGTGAAAGCTGTCTCATTTCTAATCCTAGTTTTGAGCATTCCTTAAAAGCGTTTTTCCAAAATATTAGATTGCAATGGGAAAATGCAAAATCTGCGGTGATAGTTCTCCGCTTATATCAAGTAGACTTGGATTATGCAAGAAATGCATAGTTGAAAGGCCAGAAGAAGCCTTAAAAATCGCTGAGAAGGTCCACGCGAAGACTCGTCAGGCCTTCGGTCTCCCACCTAAACCGCCTAGAGATTCTGATGGAATCACATGCGGAATATGTCGAAACAACTGCAAAATAGGCGAAGGAAACATTGGTTATTGTGGCCTAGTTAAAAACGTTGATGGAGGACTTGTGCGTTTTGCTGGAACACCTAAAAAGGGACTTTTGGAATGGTATTATGACCCTTTACCAACCAACTGCGTCGCGTGGTGGTTCTGTCCAGGATGCACTGGAAAAGGCTATCCAAAATATGCAATTCACCCTCACGCCGAAACAGACCGCTCAAACTTGGCTGTTTTCTATGGAAGCTGCAGTTACGACTGCCTTTACTGCCAAAACTGGCACTACAGACAACTAGCAAGTAAATTAAAGCCAATCGTAAGCGCTGAAAGCCTAGCCAAAAAAGCTGATGCTCACGTCTCATGCATATGCTACTTTGGAGGAGACCCATCAACACAAGCTCTGCACGCCATCAAGACAAGCAGGCTGGCAATAGAAAAAGCAAAAAGAGAAAAGCGTATTTTGAGAATTTGCTGGGAGACAAACGGCTATTTCAGCAAAAACCTAGCCTTGGAAGCCGCGAGACTTTCTCTTGAAAGCGGGGGAATAATGAAGTTTGACTTAAAGTTTTGGAATGAAAATCTAAACTTAGCGATCTGCGGCGTTAGCAATAAGCCTACCCTAGAGAATTTTAGGCTTATAGGCGAAAAATTCTTCAATAAAAGACCCGAGGTACCAATTTTAACGGCTAGCACACTGCTTGTTCCAGGCTATGTAGATGAATGCGAGGTGGAACAAATAGCCAAGTTCATATCTAATATTGACCCATCCATCCCATATACTTTGTTGGCCTTTTATCCATGCTATGTCATTGATGATTTGCCAACCACAAGTCGAAAGCTAGCCTACAAATGCTATGAGAAGGCGAAGAAGCACCTAGAAAATGTTAGAATCGGAAATGTCCATTTGCTTTCATAAATAGAAGAAAAGTTAGGAAAATTATTTAAGGGATTCAGCAAAATATGGTTAGCCTAGGGGATAATTCAAAAATGAGAGGAGACATTCCCTTATACGTAATAGCAATAGTATGTTTTGCCTCCGCAATAGGACTCTACCTAACGATGTATGAAGCTACTCAAGCCTACATCGTAACCTTAGCGGTTTTAGGCGTAATATTTCTCGGAGCAGGCTACTCTATGAGACCAAAGGCCATAGCTGAAACAGAGGTTATAGAGACCGAAAAAGAGTCTGTAACCAGAGAAGAAGTCGTTACAGAAACTGAAGTGAAGCCTTCTCTTGAACTAACCGACGTCAAAGGAATAGGCCCTAAAAGAGCTGAACAACTGAAAAAGATTGGAATCAAAAGCGTAGAAGACCTGGCAAGCGAGTCTTCAGAGGAACTGTCAAAGAAGGTAAATGTTTCAGCTAAGCTCGCGGACAAGTGGATAAAAGCAGCAAAAAAGGCTCTAGAAGAATAATAGAACCAGCAAAAACCACTAGATTCTTATTAATTTATTTAAAGGCAAGCTGTGAGGTAAATGAAGGAAGGAAAAACTGGAAGAGTCATATTCTTTAGAATATTTGAAGATGAAGACCTTTTAGAGGCTATAAAAAGAAGAACCAGAGAATCTAAGATTCATACGGGTTATCTATTTCTAATAGGGAGCCTAAAAGAAGCCTCCTTAGGATTTTATGAAAAAGGAGAATACAAGAGGATAACCATAAAGGAACCCCTTGAAATTGCCTCTTGCATGGGCAACATATCTCTGAGGGAAGATGGAGAACTAGTTATTCACGCGCATATGGTTGTTTCAGACAAGAAAGGAAATGCCTACGGCGGTCATCTACTTGATGGCTGTAAGGTTGCAGCTACAGCAGAACTAATACTAATTGAGGCATACGGAATTGAATTAAAGAGAAAACTGGAGACTAGATACAACCTTTACCTACTCGACATCTAAGAAGTAGCCATGAATACCATAAACCTTCCCAAATATGTAAGTTTATTGAAAAATTTACGCGCTATAGCTTTCTTCGAACCAAAAGGGAAAATACCAACAAGAGAAACAGAATGGCTAAAAAGAAAGTATAGATACAGAAACATTGGAATCGCAGAAAGTCTCATACTCGCTCTTGAGGATGAATACAGAGAAGCCTTTCTGAAGAAACCTTTTGAAATTCTAGAATTTCCACTAGAAGAGATTAGCGAATTCACGGAGATTATTTCAAGAGCAACCCCTGAAACTCCAAGATACGTAATTGACTCATTGATTCTTGCCTCATGTTACGTAAATGCATTACTTGTTTTAGGAAGAGAATCGCTCTCAATTCTTAAGCCATTTACAGCTTGGAAAATGAAATCAACGGCAGAGCTGCCAGAAAACGAGGTTAAACGTAACCTCCGCATTGTAGGATATACGATTCTAGACTTCCACAACAAACTAATCGAAGAAGCCTACAAAACACTGAAGAGAGTTTCCAAAGAACTTAGAGAGAAAGAAAATTTTGATGAAGCAAAAATAAATTTAAAAAAGCTTATTGATAAACGTGCAAAAATGGCTGAAAAAGATGGAGAAAGGCGATTTTGGAGACTAAAACAGAAAGGGAAGGAAAAGGAAAGAACAGTTATTGCTTATCTTGACATACTACCCCTAATTTCAAGAATACTCATCCAAAAGAAAGAATTAAGTCTCAACAATTTCATATACAAAAGCACCCAAAATCTTGCCATGACATTAAGCCTAATACCAGCATTCATTCTAAACCTACGAACATAACGAAACAATAAAATAATCCGCGTCAAGCCGTATTACATGTGCCAAGAAAGGGCCGGTAGTTCAGTTTGGTATGAACGCCGCCTTCGCAAGGCGGAGGTCGCGGGTTCAAATCCCGCCCGGTCCACCAAAAGACACCTACGGTTTTTCGTTCTCTTCACTTTCCTTGGCTGTTTTCAGGTTTAAAGTTTGAAGTTTTGATTATTTCGTTGTATATGCCCTGAAGTCTATTTGTGTAGATTTCTGATGCGTTTTAAATTATTCTGCTTATGTTTAAGCCAAGCTCTTTAGCTCTTTCCTTTACTTTTTGTCGGGCCATTTTACGCCGTGCAAGTTTCTTTTCAACTGCACGTTTCAGGCGGGCAAAGAAGCTAAACTGAACCAGACAGCCTAAAATAGGGTTTATTAAACTCTCATCCCTAGACTTAAAACTCACGCCTAACAAATATAAGCAAACATTGTATTTACTAACACTATGTTGTTTGAGGAAAAAGGATGAATAAGAAAAGACCTAAGAATTACTTTAGTGCACATAAAGGATTAGACTATTACTTAGGGTTGCTGTCGCTTGGAGTAAGGCTTTACAAGGGCTTATTCTTGAATTCTATTGGACTTAAATCTCCAATTTTTTGCGGACACAAGGTAACTTATAGATGTAATCTCCGATGTGTC
>Ga0164311_10001637_pt1 | contig 11157 bp, 8 predicted proteins | sample GuaBasSedimGuay2_FD_121796 | JGI IMG/M metagenome (GOLD analysis project Ga0164311, IMG submission 121796) | Subseafloor sediment microbial communities from Guaymas Basin, Gulf of California, Mexico - Guay2, Core 4569-9, 9-12 cm | ecosystem: Environmental > Aquatic > Marine > Hydrothermal vents...
AAGGTGCTCAAACAAAAAAGGATGCGTTCAAAGCATCGGAAACCATTGCTCATTCTAATCTTGTTAAGACGGCAATTTATGGTGAGGATCCTAACTGGGGAAGAATTACAGCTGCTGCCGGTCGTTCCGGCGCCCATGTTGTTCCTGAAAAAATAGATCTTTTTTTTGATGACCAGGCATTGGTCTTGAAAGGGAAATGGCTTGGATTGGAAGCTGAAAAAAAGACAGCACAAATCATGAAAAAAGATGACATCACTATTCTGCTTGATTTGAATCTTGGGAATGAAACAGACTATTTCTGGTTCTGTGACTTCAGCGAAAATTATGTAAAAATTAATGCCGAATACAGGTCTTAAAAAGAATGCGTCTTCAAAAATACCTTGCCCATGCAGGAATTTGTTCCAGAAGAAAGGCAGAAGAGCATATTTTAAACGGTTGTATAAAAGTAAATCATCAGATTATTACAAAACTTGGCACAATGGTTGACCCCCAAAAAGACAAGATTTTTTTTAATCAAAAACCGGTTGTTCTAAAAAAAGAAGTTGCAAAAGTATACATAGCCTTAAACAAACCCATTGGTTATGTGACATCTTGTTCACAGCAAAAAACGAAAATCATTCTTGATCTGATCAATATTGATGAGCGGATATATCCTGTTGGAAGATTAGATAAAGATTCCAAAGGACTGGTGCTGCTCATTAATGATGGAGATCTCCATAATAAATTATCCCATCCCTCTTTTAATCATGAAAAAGAATATATTGTAACGACGGTCCACCCTATATCGGAAGCTGCATTAAAAAACATGGCACAGGGTATGATTATCGACAAGGTTAAAACAAGAAAAGCCAAAGTGAAACGTCTTTCAAAAAATAAGTTCAACATTGTTTTGAAACAGGGACGGAACCGGCAGATTAGAAAAATGGTGGGCAAGACCGGGAATAAAGTGGAAACTTTAAAAAGAATCCGCATGGCTAATATCAAACTTGGAAATCTCAAAGAAGGAAAATGGCGATATTTAACCCCAAAAGAAATTTTACAATTAACCCAGTGATTGAATACCGATAGATTTTCTTATTTTTTCGAGAAAGGGGACTGAAAATTCCCTGGCTTTCAGGGCTCCTTTGTTTAGTATATCATCAATATCAGATGGGTTTTTAATGAGTTCTTCATACTGCTTTCGGGGTGCTTTTAATATCTCATTTATATATTCGAATAATTCTAGTTTCATAGTTCCCCAGGAAATCCCCTGTCTATAACGGTCTGCCATTTTTTTTGTTTCTAGTTCACTTGCAAATGCTTTGTATATTGAAAAAAGTGTACAGGTTTCAGGGTCTTTGGGTTCATCCGGTCCCAGAGAATTGGTTTTGATTTTCATAATTAATTTTTTAAATCGTTTTTGAGTATCAAATAAAGGGATAAAATTATGATAGCTTTTACTCATTTTGCGACCGTCAAGACCCGCAAGGACAGCTGATGTCTCATCCACAACTACTTCAGGCAGGATAAATAATTTTTTATAAATATGATTAAATCTGGCTGCTATATCTCTTGTCATTTCAAGATGCTGAATCTGATCTTTACCAACCGGTACTTTTCTGGCATTGAACATCAGGATATCTGCAGCCATTAAAATAGGATAAGAAAAAAGTCCCATTGCAATTCCTTTATCCGGATCCTTGTGTCCTTGTTCTTCATTCTCTGCAACCGACGCTTTATACGCATGTGCCCTGTTCATTAACCCTTTTGCTGTAAGGCAGGTGAGTATCCAGGTCAATTCCGGTATTTCAGGAATATCTGATTGCCGGTAAAAAACGCAATTATTATAATCCAGCCCTAGCGCTATCCATGCGGCTGCAATTTCTATTGCAGACTGTTTCCTTAAGTTTGGATCATGATTTTTGATTAAAGAATGATAATCGGCAAGAAAATAATAGGACATTAATTCTTTGTTTTTACTGGATTCAACTGCCGGACGAATGGCGCCCACATAATTACCGAGATGAGGGGTTCCACTGGTTGTAATACCCGTTAAAAAATCTGCATTTTTCATGTTCAAAAATCCCTGATCATAATGATTTAAATTGAATAAAGGGGATTAACAAAAAGACACTGTTTAATCAATAAGTTTATTTTTCTTAGCATATTCTTCAGCAAATTTAATTTCTTCTTTCTTTGTTTTTAATTGTCCGTCTAATTTGGCGTTTAAGATCTGCTTGAGAATCGTACTGAAAACAGGACCGGGTGATAATCCGATTTTTATCAAATCTTTGCCTTTCATATAAGGTTTTATACTTCTTTGATGGGTATAAAAAATTGAAATAGCTTTCCTTGTTCCATCATTTTTTGAAAGGGCCATCATGTATAAAATATATTCCGTTTTAAAATTAATCAACGCCCAGTAAAGGTTCTGCCGGGTATAGGTTAATGAACTCTCTATTACATAGAGCTGCTTTTCAGCCCTGTATCTTTTTTCTAAAAGAATACCACGCTCTTTCAAGGGCACGTTAAGCCTGTTGCAGATTTGTTCACAGACTTCATACGAACACCGGTTTAAAAGAGCCATAAAGTAAACCGACCACCTTGGATATGGCTCATCAATATATAGAAGATCATGCCATGAAAGTGTTTTGTTCACAGATTCTAGCAATTCATATGTGTTGGGGATGATGGTTAGTCTTTTATGAAGAACCTTTTCAAGGCCATAGTCCTGTAGTGTTCTAATGGCAGGAATAGGATTTTCCTCTTCAAAAATTTGTTTGAGTTCAGATAATACCCGAAGGCCGCTTAAATTCTTAAAACAATCTATTTTAATCGCATTCTTAATTAAATTTGATGTTACCTTCCCAATTTTAAATCCAAATCGGTTTGAAAACTTAATCGCTCTGAAAATACGAGTGGGATCTTCAACAAAGCTTAGATTATGAATGATTCTTATTGTTTTATCTTTTAGATCCCTGTTGGCACCAAAATAATCGATCATAGTTCCAAAGTTATCAGGATTAAGACTGATGGCCAGGGTATTGATGGTGAAATCTCTGCGCGCAAGGTCAAGTTTAATTGAGCTTTTTTCAACAATTGGTAATGCTGCCGGTGTCTTATAATATTCTAACCTGGCAGAGGCTACATCAATTTTAAGATTATCAGAGAAAATCATCACTGCGGTACCAAATTTCTTATACGTGTTGATCCTGCAACCTTCTTTTTTTGCATAAAGTCTGGCAAATTCAATGCCGTCACCTTCAACAACGATATCGATGTCATCGATCTGTCTATTCAGCAACAGATCCCTTACAAATCCACCCACTACAAACAAATTGTACCCAAGTTCAGCACCCGTCTTACCAATATTTTGAAGCAGTTTTTTAATGCGCGCATCAAGACGCTGGTAAAGAATATTTTCAATGGGTCTTTTTTTTGCATTTTTCTTTATACCCAGTTCAGTTTCATTCCTTTTGAGTGCCTTGCTATGCTCAACCAGGTAATTTAATAAATCTGTACGGGTGATGACGCCTTTAATCCATCCATTGTCAATAACAGGAAGAATTCTGTGTTTGCCTTCAATAATAATATTTTCTATCTGGGTCACATCCGCGGCTGAAGAAATATAGCTGATCTCAGAATGCATGTATTCTTCCACTGGAAGATGAGACAGCTTGTGATGGAGTGTTGTTGCTATTACTTGCCGTGAAATATATCCTTCATAGGAGTTCTTTTTTTTATTAACAACCAATAATGTGTTGATATTATATCGTGTCATCAGATTACCGGCTGTTTTACAGGTTACATGGGGTTCAATGGTGATGGCGGGTGATGTCATCAGGTTTTTTGCAATCTGAATTCTTTTTACTTTTTTTTGAAGCTGTTCAATCAGCATTATTTCAACCTGAGCCAGGGTTTTGTTATCAACTTTTGCTGAAGCTGCATAAGAATGGCCTCCGCCGCCAAACCCTGAAAGTATTTTACCAACATCAACCTCTGGAATTCGATTTCGAGCAATAATGGTAATTTTATTATCCATTAAAACAATGGCAAAAAAGATATCAAGATTTTCCATTCTGACTACTTTTTGAACAATTGTCGCAAGATCTGTAATATAAGCAGGAGAAGAAATGACAGACATATGAATATCAACACCATTTATTTTATGAATCGTCATCTCATTTAACAACTCATTCAACCATGTGACCTGTTCGGATTTAATTTCCTTAACCACAAAACTGACGATGGTATTAAGGTTAGCGCCACAGGATAAAAGAAAAGCTGCCTGTTCCAGATCTTCTTTTGTGGTGGAAGAATAGGTAAACAAACCGGTGTCTTCATATATTCCAAGGGCCATGATCGTAGCCTCTTCAGGACTGGGAATAATCTTTTTTTTTTGTAGCAGCGAACTTAATATGGTTACGGTTGCACCCGTTTGTCTGAGGATCTCAAAAGAGCCGGTTACATCGCCTTCCATGTCGGGGTGATGGTCGTAAATATCTATTTTAATGTCTTTTTTGTTGAGCAGTTCATCGACCTGAGTTAACCTTCCTTTTTGTCTGGTGTCCACAATCACAAGCTTTGATATTTGAGAAAAATCTATGGTATCAGGGTCTGCCATATTAAACAGATAACTTGTGGAACTGACAAAAAAATCTCGCAGACTTTTTTCCTGAGACCCTGGAAAAATAATAACAGAACCCGGATATAATTTCTGGGCTGCCAGCATGGATGCAATGGCATCAAAATCTGCATTAATATGACTGGTGATAACCGTATCTGTTTCAATGGTTGTATTTTTTTTGCTCAAAAAATAACTCCTGTTGTAATCAATTGATAAAATTTATATAGTATATCTGTTTGGATTTTACAATTGATCTGACTTTGATGGTGATTAAATACAATTAAAGTCACCTGGGTTCTAAACATTACACGAAGGATTAATAATGCCCACTATTTTTGTATGGAAGGGAAAAAATCCCAAAGGAAGGACAGTCAAGGGTGAAATGGAGGCCGAGTCTCCTGATCATGTAACACAAAGTCTTCTGAGACGTAAAATCACCCTCACCAAAATTAAAAAAAAACCAAAAGATCTATTCGAGAATGTAGAATTTCTCCAGCCCAAGGTCAAAGAGAGTGATGTCATTATTTTTTCCAGACAGTTCTCCACGATGATTGATGCCGGCCTGCCGCTTTTGCAATGTCTTGAGATTCTTCAGTCACAACAGGAGAATCCAACATTTAAAAAGAATTTGAAAAAAATTAAAGAATCTGTTGAATCCGGTGAAACATTTGCAGATTCTTTAAAAAAATTTCCAAAAGTATTTAATGAACTGTTCATAAATATGGTAGCAGCCGGGGAAGCAGGGGGTATTCTCGATGTTATCTTGAAACGGCTTTCTGCTTATATGGAAAAAATGGCAAAACTCAAACGCCAGGTCAAAGGGGCCATGACATACCCAATTATTACCATTATTGTAGCGATTATAGTCGTATCAATTATACTTGTTTTTGTAATACCTGTATTTTCAAGCATGTTTGCTGATTTTGGTGCTACCTTGCCGGCACCGACGCTACTTGTCATCGCTCTAAGTGAATTTGCCATTGGCAATATCGGTTATATCCTTGGAGGGGTTTTTGTGTCTTTATTTCTTGTCAAAAGAACTTATGCCAGTAAAAAAGGCCGTATTTTCATGGATGACATGTTTTTAAGGCTCCCTATTATTGGTATTCTGATTAGAAAAGTGGCTGTAGCTAAATTCACACGAACCACCAGCACGATGCTTTCAAGCGGTGTGTCCATTCTAGAGGTTCTGGACATTGTAGCAAAAACTGCTGGAAATAAAATTATTGAATTTGCTATTCAGGATGTCAAAACCGGAATTGCTGAAGGAAGATCAATGTCTGATCCTTTACTTGAAAGTGGTGTTTTTCCTTCCATGGTCTGCTCCATGATCGCTGTGGGAGAATCCACAGGAGCCCTTGATACAATGATGGAAAAAATTGCAGATTTTTATGATGATGAAGTTGACCAGGCCGTTAAAAACCTGACAGATATGATAGAGCCATTTATGTTGGTATTTCTCGGAGTTATTGTTGGCGGTCTTGTTATTTCAATGTATCTGCCTATTTTTACCATGGCGGGTGCCATTACATAAAACCATGCAAAACAGTGGGTTTAAAGAAAAGGCAGATTTTTCACAATTAAACAAATTGATAATTCTGTCTAGAGTTGTTTTTGCCATCATTTTGATTGTGTTCAGCCTTATCTTCTCTTCCGGTGAAAATTTATCTTTTTTTTCACAGCCTTTTTTAGCCTTATATAATATCGCTGCGTGTATTCTGATTATTTCAATTGTTTATTTAATCTGGTTGAATAAATTTAAAAGAAAAGCAGTTCTGGCATATTTTCAGACGATTGTTGACACCTTTATCGTTACCGCCATTATTTTTGTTACCGGCAGCTATGACAGTATTTTCACTTTTCTTTATCTGGTTGTGATTATTTATACATCCATGCTGCTGCTTCAAAAGGGCAGTTTAATCATTGCCACAATTTCCTGTGTTCAATACGGTATTTTGATTGAGCTTGAATACTATAAACTTATCACGCCTTTTATAGGAAAGTTTTATCTTTCAGGCACAATTGATGAAAGCCATATCTTTTACAGAATCATCATCGTTATGGTAGCTTGCTTTGCTGTAGCGATTCTCAGCGGTATTCTGGCGCTTCAATTAAAAGGTGCCGAGCAGGATTTAAAAATAACAAAAGAGCACCTTAAACGTGTAGAAAAAATGGCTGCCATGGATGAAATGATCTCGGGCATAGCCCATGAGATTAAAAATCCGCTGGCTTCTTTATCCGGGTCTATTCAACTTCTTCAGGAAGATACAAAACCCGGCTCCTATGAAGACAAGCTAATGCAAATTATCTTACGGGAAACAAATCGACTTAAAAATATTGTAAATGATATCAGGCTGTTTGCAAAACCTCATACGGATAATGCAGTTGAATTAAAATTAACAAAAACCATCAAAGAAACAATTGAGCTTTTTTTAAATGACCCTAAATGGGGGGATAAAATCAATCTGACTACAACAATGAATAAAGATATTTATGTACTGATTGATCCTTCACATTTCATTCAAATTCTATGGAATCTATTAAAAAATGCTGCTCAATCCATCAAAGATCAGGGAACGATCAAAATTCAACTCAAAGAAACAAGAAATAACCGCGTTTATCTAACCGTTGAAGACAATGGGATTGGAATTAATCAAAAAGATTTCAGTCACATTTTTGACCCTTTTTATACTACCAAACCCGATGGGACCGGCCTTGGTCTCTCCATTATTCACAGATTGATTGATACCTATGACGGGATGATTGATTTTGAATCCATACCTGGTAAGGGTACGATTTTCACCGTTCTTTTAAATAGCGCTCCATCAAAACGGAAATAACAAAATCTTGACATTTTTATGTAAACTAGGATATTTATTCATGTTTTATCAAGATAAAAGTCAAACCATGTATAACATATAGTGGAAATATGAAGGTAACAACTTATGGATAAAGAAAGTCAAGTAATACAGCTTCGAAAAGAAAAAATTAATGCATTAAAAGAAAAAGGGGTTAACCTGTATCCAAATGATTTCACCCCTTCAAGTTCGATAAAAGCCTTAAAAAAAATCATTGAAGAAACACCTGACATTCTGGGAGAAAAAGGGGAACAATTCAGTATGGCCGGCAGAATGATGGCCATTAATAAAATGGGGAAATCATCTTTTGTGCGGTTTAAGGACGGTTCTGATCAACTTCAGGTCTATTTGCAGAAAAATAGATTGGGTGATGAGATCTATTTTCTGTTTAAAAAACTTGATATTGGAGATTTTATCGGTGTTAAGGGGCCATTATTTCAAACAAGAACCGGAGAATGGACACTTTTAGCACAGGAATTCAGGCTGTTATCAAAGGCCGTCAGACCACTCCCTGAAAAATTTCATGGAATAAAAGATCCTGAAAAAAGGTATCGACAGCGGTATCTTGATCTTATAATGAATGAGGATTCACGACAGATTTTCATTAAAAGAAGTAAAATTGTGAGTGCCATGAGACGTTTTTTTGAAGAAAAAGGTTTCATGGAAGTTGAAACACCCATGATGCAGCCGCTGCCAGGGGGTGCTGAAGCAACACCGTTTAAAACCTGGCATAATGCACTTGGAATGGAACTCTTTTTAAGAATTGCGCCGGAATTATATTTAAAAAGACTGGTTGTGGGCGGGTTTGAAAAAGTATTTGAAATTAATCGAAATTTTAGAAATGAAGGGGTTTCAGCTCGACACAATCCCGAATTTACCATGGTTGAATTCTATCAGGCCTATGCTGACTATGAAAAACTGATGGATTTAACAGAAGAGATGTTTGAATCCATTGCAAAGCAGATTTCAGGTTCAACTAAGATTGAATATCAGGGAGATATCATTGATTTCAAAAGAGGTTGGCAACGGTTTTCCATGATTGATTCTCTTACAAAAATAGGGGGAATTGATTCATCAATAATAAGTGATACTCAATTATTGCTTGATTTTGCTAAAAAAAATAATATTCAAATTACTAAAAAAGACCGTCATGGCAAAATTTTAACCAAACTATTCGATATTTTGGTTGAACCCAAATTAATTCAGCCCACATTTATCACCGGATACCCTGTGGAAGTATCTCCTTTATCCAGAAAGAATGATGTCAATCCTGAACTGACAGACCGGTTTGAATTATTTATTGCCGGCAGAGAAATTGCCAATGGATTTTCTGAAATCAATGACCCTGAAGATCAAAACAATCGATTTTTAATGCAGGTAAGACAAAGGGATGAAGGCAATTCGGAAGCCCATATCATGGATTCCGAGTATGTAGAGGCCCTCGAATACGGCATGCCGCCTACTGCGGGAGAGGGTATTGGTATTGACCGCCTTGTCATGTTGTTAACTGATTCTCCATCAATTCGGGAAGTCATTTTTTTTCCCCACATGAAAAATACTGTCTGATTAGATGTCCTTTGAATTATTCATAGCCGGAAAATACCTTAAGGCAAGGAGAAAAGAAGGATTTATTTCCTTGATTACATTTCTCTCTGTGGCAGGTGTTACTGTCGGTGTTATGGCTCTTGTGGTTGTGATTGCCGTCATGAGCGGGGCTGAAACTGATTTTAGAAAAAAAATTCTTGGTGTTGAACCTCATATACTTGTTATGAATTACTCAGGAAAGTTTGACAAATATTCTCAGATCCTGACTGATCTTAAAAAAGTTGGACAAATTAAAGATGCGTCACCCATTTTATTTGCTCAGGCTATGATTCGGTCAAGTCATTCTTTTTCCGGTGTCATGATTCGGGGGATTGATCCTGACAATGGATTCAGTCTTGTCAAAGGTTTCAGCCCGGAAAAATTAAAAGAAAGGTTGGATAGCACAAATAGCGATCTTCCTGGAATTATTTTAGGGCGCTCTCTGGCTAACTCTATTGGAGTAATAGAAGGAGACAAGGTGATTCTCATGTCACCGAATGGATTTATTTCTCCCATGGGGCATATCCCCTCAATGAAACAATTTACTGTAACCGATACATTTAATTCAGGCATGTCTGAATGGGACAGTGCGCTTGCTTATATCCATTTGAGAGAAGCTCAAAAACTTTCCAATGTCAAAAATAAAATTGATGCTATTGGCATCTGGATTGACAATGCGTTTAATGTTAAATCAGTTAAAGACAGCCTTAAAGACGTGTTAAACTATCCATTCTATTTAAGGGACTGGATGGAAATCAATAAAAGTCTCTTTTCCGCATTAAAACTTGAAAAAACGGCCATGTTTATCATTTTAACCCTGATCATACTAGTGGCTGCATTTAATATTGCCAGTGCCTTGATCATGATGGTGATGGAAAAAACCAAGGACATTGCCGTGCTGAAAGCAATGGGTGCTACCAATAAGATCATCAGGAGAATCTTTATGCTTAAAGGCATGATCATTGGTCTTCTAGGTACTTTTATCGGTACGATATCCGGCGTGGTCATTTGTTTTGTTTTAAAGCGATATGATTTTATCCAGTTGCCGGATGCGTATCCATTTTCTACTCTTCCTGTTCAACTTGAATATGTTGATGTTCTGGTCATAGCTGTAAGCGCTATTATTATTTGTTTTTTGTCAACGATTTATCCTTCCTATAAAGCGTCTAAAATGGATCCGGTTGAGGCGTTAAGATATGGATGATTCACAAATCCCTTTGATGTCTCTTAAATCAGTTTCAAGATGTTTTCATTCAAAAGTATCAAAAATAGAAATTTTAAATGAAACTTCTTTTAATATTTTTAAGGGTGAAACCATTGCTATTGTGGGGTCGTCTGGTATTGGCAAATCCACTTTATTGAATCTTATTGGTACTCTTGATAAACCGGATTCCGGACAAATTTTTTTTCAAAAAGATGATCTTTCCCTTTATAATGACGAAAAACTTGCTCGTTTCAGGAATTCCAAAATTGGTTTTGTATTTCAATTTCATTACCTGCTTCAGGGGTTTACAGCAATGGAAAATCTTATGATGCCTGGGTTAATCGCCAGTAAAAATAAAAAAAGTGTTGAAAAAAGTGCTATAAATATGCTTGAAAGAGTAGGGCTTTTGTTAAGAGTTTCTCATCGGGTTGAAGATCTCTCAGGAGGAGAACAGCAGCGTGTGGCTCTGGCAAGGGCTTTGGTCATGGAACCGGATATACTTCTGGCAGATGAGCCAACGGGAAATCTTGATCAAAAAAACAGCAAAAGTGTCCACGCATTAATTGATGAATTAAATAAAGAGCTCGGTATGACCGTTATTGTGGTTACGCACAACAATGAATTTGCACAGATGATGAAACGAAATGTTACAATAAAGGATGGGAAAATCATTCCTGTTTAATTCGATTTGGAAGTTAGGAACAACAATATGATTAAATCTATTTTAAAAAATGTTTTTATTTTTACACTTTTCTTATTTTCCTTTTTGTGCCAAAATTTATTAGCTGAGTCAAATGTTACAATTGCCATCTTTCCTTTCTCTATTTATGCAGATCAATCACAGGATCAGGACGTTCACAACCAGATTAAAAACAAAATTCCTTTAATGATATTAGAAAAAATAG
>Ga0164311_10001639_pt1 | contig 11154 bp, 4 predicted proteins | sample GuaBasSedimGuay2_FD_121796 | JGI IMG/M metagenome (GOLD analysis project Ga0164311, IMG submission 121796) | Subseafloor sediment microbial communities from Guaymas Basin, Gulf of California, Mexico - Guay2, Core 4569-9, 9-12 cm | ecosystem: Environmental > Aquatic > Marine > Hydrothermal vents...
CCTTTACTTGTGTAAATTCGAATAAAATAAAGCCCTTTCGGCAAGTGACCTACATCAAATGAATAGTTACCATTCGTTACTTTCTGATAGAATGATACCCTTCCCTGGATATTAATGATTTCTAAAATTGTTATTTCAACACCTTGTAGTATATCAATTGAAAAATGATTACTTGCAGGATTTGGATAAACCCTGATGAGTGGATTTGATATTGGAGGAAAATTTTCTTCTACTGAAACGCAAATAGATTCTTCCATAGCACCAATGTCATAATAATCATCTTGTGGCCTTACTTCTCCGTCAAAGTCATGAGGCGGGGCTAAAAATGTATCCGTTCCGATAACTAGTTCTGGAATTCCTGTATTGATACACGGGCTGAATGACCAGCAATCAAGATGACATAATGTATCGGTAAACATGGGATCAGCTAAAAAATTATACTCACCGAACCATTGCCCTGAAATAAGGTTATAATCAATATCTGAACTATAAACAAATAAAGTATCACTGACGCAATAATTATGAATATCCTTTCCCGACGATGCGGAATTTTCCCAGAAAATACAGTTCATTATTACAGGTGAGGAGCCTGTAAAGTCTGAGAAGTAACTTATAGCACCTCCTCCATAACCAGCCGAATTGTTTATAAATGTATTATTAAAAAATTGAGGCCGATAATTTCCTTCCTCTTGGTAAGTGCATAATGCTCCACCAGTGTTATATCCATCATTGCCAGTAAAAATATTATTGGTAAGCCTAAGGTTATAACAATTTTTTTCATAAAACCCACCCCCATTATTGGCACTGTTATTAATAAATTGATTTCTGTCGATCTCTACAGGATAATCATATGCATCGTCGATGTTAAATCCTCCACCATAACCAATACTTGTTTGGACTCCAACATTTTCTGAAAATACATTTTGAGATATTATAACCTTACCCTGCGGATGCTCGCAAAATACCCCGGCGCCTCCGGTAATGGTATCATTTTGGGTAACAATATTTCCGGTCATCAGAAGAGAATGCAAATTGTAGGAATAAAAGCCTCCTCCATAGGTACTACTACCGTCAAGTGAATTATTACAGATGTTATTGTTCTGCAGGATGAGATTATTATTATTGCAATAAACACCTCCACCTAATGCAATATCATTTGATGATGCCGTATTATTAATGATCATATTATGAATTATTTTGGCACCACTTGAATTACACATTATCCCTCCACCTTTTCGGTAAGTGCCTGATATAGTGCCTGACCCTCCGATTATTGTAAAACCGCATAACACTGACGTAGTATCCTCACCCGAATCAAATGTCACTACCGATGCAAAATCCGGGTTTTCCGGCTTGCTGCCATCAATAATCGTTTTACTGATGATGCTCGTATCCCCTACAACAATGTAATTACTGGCTACGGTAATTGCTTTTCCGCTAAAGTTGATATTTTCAACATATGTTCCGGGAGCTACCAGCACCGTATCACCTGAAGACGCTGCAGAAATACCTTCCTGGATAGATTCAAAATCCCCAGGTACATTTATTACCTGTCCTATTGTTATAGAACTTATGGTAATTGTAATTAAAATAAAGTAAATTTTTGTTTTCATAGTTACCTCCTGTAAATTAAATTGATATCGAATGTTTCAATACAAATTTAAGTCTCAGAGGAGGGCAAATGCCACCACTTATGTTCCATTATCATACAACTATGTTCCAAAGAAAGGGGAAAAACCAGGAAATGTTGAAAAAAGAAGTTAATGCCTGATAAAGTGGATTACAGATTTATTAATAATAGTCAGATGGATTGACACCAAATTCATCCTTGAAACATTTCGAGAAATAGGATGGGTTGCTAAAACCAAGCTGTAGGGCTATTTCAGTTACATTGCCAGCTTTGCTCTTTAATAATTCGGCAGCCTTTTTTAATTTGATGGACCTGATGAATACACTTGCCGATTGACCCAGTAGGGAAGAAAGTTTTCGGTGCAATTGGGTTTTACTCATGGCAATTTCATTTCTGAAGGTTTCGGCAGTAAACTCTTCGTCTTCCATGTGCTTATTAACAATCTCAAACGCTTTATTAAGGAATTTTTGATCAGTGGAATTGAATCCACTCTCAGGGAGGTTTAGAACCTGAGCTAAACCTAATTGTTTTGCATTTTGCTTAAACTTTTCCTGTAGTTTTTTTCTTTGGAGAATCAGGTTTCTTACTCTTACAATTAATTCCTGTTGATCAAATGGTTTGGTAAGGAAATCATCTGCACCGGTTTCCAGGCCTTCCAAACGGTCTTCCATGGATGCCCTTGCAGTGAGTAAAATCACAGGTATATGGCTGGTGCGTTCATCTGTTTTCAGTTTGCGACAAAGTTCTATACCATCCATTTTAGGCATCATTACATCGCTGATGATCAGGTCTGGTACTTTTTCAATTGCCTTTGCATAACCATGTTCTCCATCTTCAGCTTCTGTCAACCGGAAATCCCCGGATATGTTGGATCGGATATAATAGCGCATGTCCTGGTTATCCTCCACTATCAACAGCAAGGGTTTGGCATCTTCTTGGATTAATATATCATCATCTTCATCACTGCCTTGCGTTTCAGAGATAATATCAGGATAACCTTCCTGCTCTACCATGATTATAGAATCACCTTCTTTTTCTTCCTGTTCATCAACAGAAATAAAATCTTCTGGATTGAAATGATCTTTTCCAATTGGAAGAGTTAATGTAAATGTTGTTCCTTTATCTGGTTCACTTTCAACTGTTATTGTACCATGGTGCAGCTCAACCAATTCTTTAGCTAAAGCGAGGCCGATTCCAGTTCCTTCCTGGTATTTGGTATTGTTATCATCAGCCTGGTAAAAGCGGTCGAAGATATTTGGCAACTTTTTTGAATCAACCCCTGAACCCGTATCGGAAACAGAGACTTGAATAGAATTCTGGATACTGGATCGTCCAACTTGCACAGTTATTGTCCCACCGCTACCCGTGTACTTAAATGCATTCGAGATCAGGTTGAAGAGGATCTTCTCATACTTATCCTGATCTAGATATACCAGGATGTTTTCCTGGTCAGATTTGAATTCAAGCTTGATATTCTTTTGTTTTGCCAGTGACTCAAATGATTGAGTATAACCTTTGCTTAAAGAAACAATATCCTCTTTTTTAACTTTCAGCTTCATCTTCCCCGATTCAAGTTTCGAAAGGCTCAGCAACTGGTTGATCAGGTTTTGAAGGCGCAGCGCATTTCTCTGCATTAAATTAAGGTCTGTCTGTGATTCCTGGTCTTTGTTTTTTGATCTGAATTTCTCAAGTGGACCGAGTATCAGGGTTAAAGGTGTACGAAATTCATGGGAGATATTGGCAAAGAAGCGCGATTTCATTTTATCGAGCTCTTTCAGCTTATCGGATTCCATTTTTTTCAACGTAAGGTCATGCTCCAGTTTTTGTTCTTTAAGAGCCATCCTGATCCTTCTTTGCCTGATAAACAAAGTCCCAACCAGGAATAATATCAATAATAGACCGCCCAAACCATAAATAAATATTTTCGACCGGTTGATCCTAAGATCTTTTACTTCGTTTTCTTTAGCCAGCAGGGATATCCTATTTGATGCTTTCTCATTCTCCGACTCTGCTTCGAGCATTGTAATCAGGTTTTTGTTATCATCCAGGTATATTAAATTATTTGCTTTTTGCTGTAATACGTAATATTCATGGGCCTTTTTAAAATCACCAAGTTTCGCGTAGGCGTAAGATATTCTTGAATAGATCCAACTTAAGATTTGTGTAAAATAGAAATCCTCTGTAACTATCCAACTAAAGGGATTTATGTTGTCATAGTTTTTAATGCTAAAATCTGCTCTGGCTTCCTGGGCTTTTTTTATCCCTTCCTTATATATATCAATTGCAGCCTGGTAATCACCGGATTCAGATTTTAATGAACCTAATAGTCTATAAACAAATAATTTTTCATAATTCAATAACGCACAGGTATCAACCAAATTCTTTGCAATGTTTATATATTTGAGGCCTGATTGTGTATCATCCGGGGTATTCAATCTCAAGTAAGCAAAAGCCAAATTATAATAAATAATTACGTAATAAGGATTATTTACATTTCGGTTAAAATCAAATACTTTCTCCAGTTCAATATGTTTTGAGTTCCAGTAAATGCTTTCTTTAAGATAATCATCTAAAGAATCTTTAATTCCCGGTTCCAGATTAAATTGTTTGTTAAGCCAGTAAATGTTTCCCCAGTAAATGCTTTCCGGAATATCATCATCCGGGAGTTCCTTGATTCCCCTGAGATAAATGTGATCATGTGCCCAAAGCGCATTATAGGCTTTATTATGATAAACCGATGACAGCATCACTGTATCCGGGTGGCTCTGAAGTAAAGCAAGCGCTTTGTCTAGATAAATGTTTGCAGAATCAAATTCAAGGATTTTGGTAAAGTATGAACATGCCCTGATTATTGCCCCGATTTCATAATCATGTTCTGACAATTGATTTGCAATATGAATTCGCTTTTTTGTCTGTTGTATTGCTTTCGCCAATTTACCTGCCCGCCAGTTTAAAAGTGAAAGAATATCCAGAGTGTAACCCATTTCCACACACACCTCAATATCCTCAAAAATTCTGATGGCATATAAGTAGTTGGTAACCGAATTCTTTATGCTGTCGTGGAAGAAATATCCATTTCCCATGTTGAAATAGCCAATTGCCTCACCTTTTTTGTAATTATAAGTTTCAGATAGTTGAATGGTTTGATGAGCTATCGAAATACAGCTATCCGGGTATTTGGAACAAAGCTTGAAGGCAATTTTATTGAGGGCATCAATTTTTTCGGTACCAGACAATGCTGGAAGAATCTGGTGCAGGCTGTCTACATTAATTCTATTCATTTCTCGGTCGATCTGACCAAGTCCGATAAAAGGCAGAGCAATAAGAATAATTATGACACACCTTAATCTCATGAAACCAGGGAGGTTGGCATGTAAAGATAAGGAGATGAAGGTCTTTATGCAAATGAGATTAAAAAGGGTTTGCTAATTTCCTCATAATTTTACGATCAAACATTTCGCAATCAAAATTGCAATCAATTATGGTGTGATATATAATTATTACCTTTAATTCACAAGTTCGCCTTCACAAAACTGCACGGGGAATTTGAAAACAATGAGTTAACTAATTTATATTAAGGCTGTTATATCAGCTTTAGAATTCCCGATAGCTATCGTGGTGGTGGTACCACAATAAATTGTATTTGAAGGGATTAAAAAACTTTAGTCATTCATCAGTGAAGAATAAGCTTTTTATTGTCATTAACTGAACTTGTTTTCAAGTTGACTATGTATATTCCGCTATTCAATTTAATGCCATCATCATCAGTGCCATCGCATTGGATGGAGTGGCGGCCGGTTTTCAGGATCCTGTCAAGAAGGATTGCAACCCTCTTTCCGTTGATAGCGAATACCTCAATACTTATCTGTTCATTATCCTGCATATTGAATGAAATAGTCGTCTGCTCAGTAAATGGGTTTGGATATGAATCGCCCAGTGAAGCAGAAATATTTTGTTGTGGACCGTCGGGGATACCAATTACGATAGTGCCAAAAAACTTCATATATTCAAGCATCAGCTGCTGCTTTGTCGCTGGATGGCCGGAATCGGTCAGGTCGCCGAATTCAAAGGCGCAGCCGATAGTTTTATAAGAACCTTCATCATAAGCGACGGCACATCCAAAATCAGGACCTGAACTTGTAAAAATGGTGAAAGCACTGCCTTCAGGAGTCAAATAATAATTGTTATACGGACTGACACCACCAAATTGAAAGTTCATGCCTTCGGTGAAAGTTCCTGCTTCTCCGGTAATCAATTCATATGGAAACCAGCTATCCAGTACAATATCAATGTTGAATTTATCGTGGATCGCTTGCTGGGGGTCGTTGTACCAGGTCCTGCGGCCTTCGAGGTAAAGCTTCCCGCCATTATCAAGATACTGCTCAAGCTTTGCACTTTCAACATGCGTTAGTTCATGACCGGTAATTACAATGCCCAGGGCAACAAATACAGATCTGTACATGTTCAGATCATCCGGAAATTCAGTTTCATAACTTGCAGAGAGATCCAGGTCATTAAAGGCATCCATCATGGCAGGACCGGAATGATTGTATGGATCCAGGTCCAGCACAAGCGCATCAAAACGTCCGATAACTATCTCGAAACTACCTGCCCCGGAAATACCAAGGTCTGCATCGATATCCACAGTGAACAATGCATGATGGCCGCCAGGGGTGTCATCAGCTGCAGTGATGCTGAATACGGCAACACCCGTTGTCTGTTCCGGAATATTTCCAACAGCAAGGGGGCCGTTGTTTACCGTTATATATGGATTCCCACTGCAAGTAAGGTCCATAATCACGTTATAGGCTTCGGATGACCCATGGTTGCCGATTGTCACAATAATTTCCGCGGTTTCACCGGGATCAAGTTCCCCATTCCCGTTACCAGAAGCATCATCCAGAGTATAAGTGATATATTCCATGAGCGGGGCATGAGCCCGGATCGGAAATATACTGTTCCACACTGAGTTTCCATCGGTAGCCTGTACCTGGAAAGTAATTAATTCACCATCGCTGATGTCCGGAGCAACATCAAATGCATATTCATCGCTTACCGTAGCTGTCTGTGAGGCTAAAATATCACCGAAATGGGCAGTATTGTCTGTGATGTTGATGAAGCTGTTCGATGTGGAAATATCAGCATCAACAGCAAGTGCATCAACGAGGCCAACATTTTCAAGGCTCAGCGACAGGAGTATGGATTCACCATAATCGAGCATGCCATTTCCATTGCCACCTGCATCATTGATGGCATAATCATTATAGATCACATATGGAATATCGTCCGGGATCACCTCAACAATCCCGTGATACCTGAAGTAGTTGGGTCTTGTCACTACTACGTCAAATGCATCACCTGCCATAAGCGGTGTAATACTAAAGACCTGGGGTGTGCCGTCTGACTCTGCAGTACCCATCACATCGCCGTTGAATGAAAGTGCAATAAAAGCTCCCGAATCGGCGCTAACAGTAAAGTTGTCGGAGCCGGTAATGAGCACATTGTCATGCACAACCATCATGTTCATGGGAACTTCTGAATACAATGTCTGGAATGCACATCCATGATGATGAAAAAGGTAGTAGGTATCTTCCTTGCCGCCTGCAAATGGCCAGTTCGAAGCTTGCAGGAAATATTTGGCAGCTGCATTGGCAAAAGCCGGGAGCATCCCTCTTTCTTCCGCAATAGTGGATCCGAATTGGGGTAAAAAATCCGGCCACATATAATCATATAGTCCCCAAATATAAGTGTCGTTCACAAAAGAATAAGAAACTTCCGAAGCGGCAATAACCCCCAGGGCACCATGTTCCATCCGGTGAAATTTCTCTGTAAAGCACTCGTATTCCCAGTTATATTTGCCGGTAAGACAGTTGATGGAAAATACAAAAACAGGGTCTTCGTTCGATAGTCCGTTCAGGTCACTGTTATTATAGTCAGGCTCGCCCCAGCCTGTTTCGCCTCCATGGTCGCGATGCTGCAGGAGAAATGCCCCGGCATTGATCGCATTGTTTATATCGGCAGCATTACCTCCGGACCAGTTCCCCATATCATTGGGTATGGCCGGCATATATCCAAGTCCGGCGGGCCCGAAAACGCCAAGAATGGTACTTGTATTCGTTGCTGTCGACCAGGGATCAACGTTTGGATCGCCTGCATATATCTCATTGATCCGTATGGGATCTTTACCCTGGACATACTTAAAAAACCCGCCAACCGACTCACTGCAGATCTGAAACCAGCGTTCTGTCTGCCATCCCAGAGCAGTAATGGGATTATAAAAACTTTCGTATGTAGGTGGATTCCTTTCATAATCCAGGATCTTTCCGATCATATTCTCCAGGTGCGCACTGTTTTCTGCGGTCATCCTTGCCATGATCACATCAGCCATATCGTTGCCGTTCACATCGGCATAAATATGATCTGAAACACAGGCATTATCCCAGGTTGGGGCAAGGATCCCATCGCCCGTAGCACCATAGTCAGCCATGATCAGGACAGCCAGCGGTGGAATAACCCATGTGTTGTATGCATCATTAATGAAGCTTTCGATGGTGTTTGTGTTGTTCCCGCCAACTTCAGTGATGCTATAAACCCCGGTACTGATCCCCTGCATGTTCCTGAAAAGCTTGATGGAATCGGCCCAGGCGGTAAAAACAGGGTTATCAGGAGTAATGATCACGTATTCGAAGCCGTCAGTTTTGCTTCCCTGTTTGCTTGTGTTTTCAATTTCCGGGAGAGATGCAAAGTTCAAAAGCCTGTCGCGAAGAATGGGATCAAACCATCGGCTGCGATAGCGCATATCTCCAAACTGTCCGTTGCCGCCCTCAAAATTCACCTCGAGCTTAATGTCGCGGTAAACGATAAGCTCCTTTGTTACAGGATTATACTGAAAAGGGGTGATGCCAAGTATCACAGCATCCACTTCCCTGATGGTAGTTTGCTTTGAAAGTTGAAAAGGTTCTGCCGGATAAAAAGCATTTGTCGAGTAGATGCTTTCATCTTTGTTAAAATCCAGAGGGCTGTTATCTGTTTCGAGGGGTATGCGCGGTGCGGGTGAAACATCAATATTTTGGTATGTTTCTGTCCTGTAAGAAAGGATATTCAGGCTTGCCGTAGCACCTTGCGGAATGGCAATATACCGGCCGCTTCCTGCCAGGTCGGGAGCACCTTCATTATTTGGGAGAAATACGCCGGGAAGGTGAATGGCTTTCATGGAAGTGCCTTTTACGCTAACATCATCCATATAAAATTCCTGAACTGAATAGATTACTTCTATACCTACCGGTGCTTCAATGACCAGGTTGAACCCGGCTTTGTCCCAGCTGTCGTTAAAGGAAAATGTCTGCGCCCTAAGTGAAAATACGCTTAGTAAGAGAAGTAAGAATGCTAAGTTAACGTTGTTATGCTTAAACATGATAGCATTGTTTAGATTTATAACAGTTTATTTTCGCAATACCTTTTTGCTGATTACTCCATTGTCAGTCGCTAAACGGATAAGGTAAATACCACCGGAAAGGTCCGCTCCGTCGAAAAGAAAGTCATGCTTCCCTTCGGGCAGCCATGCGTCGCAGAGTTTTTCTATTGGTATCCCGATTGCATTGAATACATCCAGCTTAATATGGCCGGCTGTTTTATTGATATAAGAGATGTTTATTTTATCCAGGAAAGGATTGGGAAACACTCGCAGACTTTCCCGGTCGGCACTTAAAAAGTTTTCTTCTGTTCCAACGGGATCGTCGCTAACCAGCAATCTTAAATGATATGCCCCGGGCACAAAAATCACACTTTCTGCCAGCACCCATCCAATGTTCTGTTTCCAGAACCATGTATGATTGCTTACTGCTGATTCATCCATCAGGAAAACATGGTACATGCTGTCGGCAAATGATAAAGCTATGGCAAAATGGCCAGTGATGGGCGTATTATCCACCACTTCCGTATACACAGGAGGGACGCCGGTTCCGGGAACAACAAAATTGCCCGTTAGGGTACCAATCTGGTTATCCCAGAGCGGTTCTCCGTCAAATTCCACAATGCGCCAGGTCACAGGAACAGTGTCGGACACCCCGAATGGCGTTTGGGAATTATATTCGATTGCCTTTAAATAGCGGACCTCTCCTTCAAGATCAAAATCGGTTGCTATCATGGCATGTGAGTGCCCGGTTGCAAAACCGAGGTCACCATAATTAACTCCCCATTCAAGCCACTCATCTCCGCGCTCTTGCGAGTATGACAACAATGAAAGGGCAATTAAAACGATACTACTTAAAAATACTTTTCTCATGGCTTAATAATAATCTAAGAATAAACAAAGTTTAAACATTAATGCAAACGATCTTGCAGATGGAGTTTGCCTGATGCCACATATGGGCTTGCAGCAAATTTACATGGTGTATTCGCTAATTGACTATCAGCTTCTTTCTTATATTCAGGTCGTTTGAAACCAGTACAACAACGTACATTCCTTGCCGGAGCATTGAAATATCCAGTTTGTTGGTATTATGATTTTCACGTATTACTTCCTGTCCGACCTGGTTATAAATACGTACTTCATCTATGATCAATCCATTCTCGCTGGAGATAAACAGATTCTTATCTGCCGGGTTGGGATATATGGAGAATTCAGATTCCAAGATAATGTCAGAAATCCCGAGCAGTGTACAGGCATATTCCACTTCTGCCTGGTCGCCACAACCGGACGCGTTGCCAAGAATTGAAGTTGATCCGGTAGGATTGTCCAGATAATCACAAACACTTTGAACCTCACATGTTGTTAATGATAAGTTGTGGGCTATGGTCAAATTTCCGATCGTGTTTGAATTTATGTTATCCAGTCCTGCTAAATTGCTCAGTGCATTGTTGCCAATAATTTTGAGATCTCCGCTAACGGAAGTCAGGCTGCTCAATTGTGATATTTTGGTCAGGGATTCATTGCCCCAATATCCGGATGGCCAACCATAAATGCCTATCGATAATCCATCTCCGATAGAGGTCAGTTTTTCCAATCCGGCAAAACTTGACAAATTATAGTTAAGCCATATCCAAACACCACCTCCGATAGAATTGACATTGTCGAGACCGGTAAAATCGATCAGATATGAGTTAGCTCTTACGTCAAAATCACCGTCGATGGAAGTCAGACCTTCCAGCCCGGTTAAATTGAACAGGGCATCATTACCGGCAATAACAAGGTCACCCCCGAGGGAAGTTACATTGTTCAGTCCTGTTAAGCTGGACAATATATCACATCCAATAATTTCAAGTTTTCCTTCGATAATTGTGATAACACTTAATCCGTTTAAGTTATGTATTGTTTCACTGTCTACAATCACATCCCCGCCAATTTCAGTACAATCCGGGTGGTTGGTTTGGAAATTATCAACGGCCGTCTGACTTGTAAATGTTATACCACTTGGCAGGCAGGGTTGGGAAACTACAAAGGATGTGCTGAGCAGTGCAATTGTGAATAGAGTAATTAGTTTTTTCATTATTATTGGTTTTAGAAGTTAAAATGGTCTCTTCTC
>Ga0164311_10001640_pt1 | contig 11148 bp, 9 predicted proteins | sample GuaBasSedimGuay2_FD_121796 | JGI IMG/M metagenome (GOLD analysis project Ga0164311, IMG submission 121796) | Subseafloor sediment microbial communities from Guaymas Basin, Gulf of California, Mexico - Guay2, Core 4569-9, 9-12 cm | ecosystem: Environmental > Aquatic > Marine > Hydrothermal vents...
TCCCCCGATACACCGGGTTCAGAGGATCGTGTACGTCTATTACCCTCACCGCGCTACGATCCACCTTATACAGATATCCGTCTTTCAGGTCGATCATATATCCGCCCTCCAGCTCCGGCACCACTTCCCCGATGTCCTCAGGATCACTTACATCCAGCACTGCTATGTGATTTCCGTAATCGCCTTTCACTGCGAAAAGATAGGGATACCACAGCCTCACTTTCAGCACCTCATCGTATCCGGGCATGAGATTGTCCAGTATCTCCGGGTGTTCAGGATCGCTCACGTCGACCGTTGTCACGCCCGCGTAAGAATTCGCCACGTACAATATCCCATCCCTGTAGACCATGTCCAGCACTAAATCGGGGGTGGATATCAGGCCGACGGCCGCCGGGCTGTCGGGCTCGCTCAGGTCGAAGATCCATATCCCGCCCCCATAACCAACGTACACATAACCTCCCTCCGCCAGCACACTTCTCGCCGGTCCCGATGACCAGTACCCGACTCTCGCGATGTTTGATGAATCGTATTTCGGGGGATCGAAGGTGCCCGGGATCGAAAGCGAGGGAGTCAATCGGGCGGGCAGTGACTCTGAGAGATCCTCGATAAAAGGTGACTCAGGGCCCGTGATCGAGCTGAAGGGATTTTCATTCCTCACTTCTCTCGCGGCGAGGACATTTGTCTCCCTTTTCGGGGAAATTCCCTCAGTGTTCCCCGACAGACCGATCATACTGAATGCGGATAAAGGTAAAAGAAACAGCATCAGGTAAAAAAGAGCTCTCTTCAGGCCGGGAACGGTGAGGACATCCCTCAGTTTAGCGGAGATTTTTGACGCGAGAATATCCATAAAAACCCTCCTGTGAAAGGATGCTACCTTTTTAGCCGGTTGTCAAGGGGATAGGGGGAGGGAACTGGCTGGGGGACAGGGATTCGAACCCCAACTACCTGGTCCAGAGCCAGGCGTCCTGCCGTTAGACGATCCCCCAGCAAATGGCAGCGCCACCGGGATTTGAACCCGGGTCTCCTGGCTGAGAACCAGGTATCCTAGGCCAGGCTAGACGATGGCGCCCTTTAACAGTGGCAATTTATAAGGCAGATGCCGTGTCTTGTCAAGTTGTTAAAGGGCCTTTAATATTCTGTGGAATTATGAGAATGAAGCTGATCGATAGATACGTGCTCAGGGAGTTCGTCAAGTTTCTCCTCCTTTTCGTGGCGGGGGTTATTCTGATCTTTATCGTCGTTCATTTTTTCGAGAGGCTCGACAAGTTTCTTGAGAAAAAGCCGGCGCCCCTTTCCATCGCCAAATACTACCTCTATCAGCTTCCTTATCTCTTCGTGTTGCTCCTGCCCATCGCCCACATACTGGCAGCATTTTTCAGCCTGGGTGAGATGAGCCGGCGCAACGAACTTCTCGCCCTGAAAGCGGCAGGAGTCGATGTGTTGAGGGTTATCAGGCCTCTGCTTCTTCTTGCTCTATTTAATTCCTTTCTCTCCTTCGGGGTGAACGAGTTTCTGGCGCCATCGGCGAACAGAAGAGCCCGGGAGGTTAAGGATATTGAGATCGAGAAGCGCAGGGCCACTTTAACGAGGACCTTTGCGAGGAACCTCAGCTTCTGGGGAGAAGGAAGAAAGCTTTTTTATTTCAGGATAATAGATGCGCGCCGCAACGTCGCGAAGGGAATCGTGATGATGGAATTTGAGGGAGAGAAACTCAGGAAGAGGATCGATGCCGAGCGGGGACTTTACATCGATGGCAGCTGGAAATTCTTCGGAGTGACCGAGAGGAAATTCCTCGAGGATTCCGAGGTGGTGTCCTTCTTTGAGGAGAAGGACATGCCTGAGATAAAGGAGTCGCCTTTCGATTTCCTGAAGGGACGCCGCGACCTTCTGGAGATGGGGGTTACCGATCTCAGGAAGCTCATAAACTCACTGAAGAGAGCCGGGCTCGATCACACTCAGGAATCCGTTGAGTTCAACATCAGATTTTCCTTCCCCCTCGCCAATCTTGTGATGATCCTCTTTGCTCTCCCATTCGCCGCCTCGATGCGCGGGGTCGGGAGGGCTTATGGGTTCGGCCAGGCGGTTTTCTTTTCCTTCATATACTGGGGCTTTCTCGAGACTTTCAGGGTCATAGGGGAGGTCGGTAAGCTACCCCCATTTGTGGCGGCCTGGGCACCTAATCTCCTCTTCTTAGGCCTCGCGCTGCTCGGTTTCAGGAGGCTCAAACGGTAAGAGCTCTTCGAGGATTTCCCAGAACCCCTTTTCATCCTCAATAGATGGTTCTACTCGAAGGGCCAGGATATCTGAGCACCTTTCTCCCAGTTTTATCAGGTCTTTTTCGGTGGTTATCGTTATCTCTGCTCCGCTTTTTTTCGAGCCCTCCGTGATTTTCCTCAGGTCTCTATCAGAATACCAGTGGTGGTCGGGGAAGAACATCGAGCCGACGACCTTCATCCCTGTGGCCTCGAGAGCCTTTAAAAATCCCCGGGGATCTGCGATTCCGGCGAAGGCAAAGGCCTTTTTCCCTTTGATGTATTCCACCCCGAGCATCTTGAGTTCGGGAGCCACCACTCCCGTTGCCCTGTAAGACATTTTAAAGCAGGGCTTGTTCAGGGGGATCCCGTCGGGTACTCCCGCCTCCTCTGCCTCAAATTTGAAGTTATAGATGAGGATATCTGCCCTATTCAGGGCGCTCAGAGGCTCCCGCCAGTCACCGGCTGGCAATAGCCTCACCGGCTCCTTCAGGGAACCGACGTTTATTATGACGATCTTCACGTCCTGGTGAAGTTTTCTGTATTGAAAACCGTCATCGAGGATGAAAAGATCAGGGTTCTCCTTTTCCAGGAGAAATCGGGCCGTCCTCTCCCTTCTCCTCCCGATTCCGACCGGGACCTCTCCTGAGAGCCGCCTGTAAATCAGTTGTGCTTCGTCCCCTGTGTTTTCCACAGGAGGAACCTCTTTCGTGCCGGTGAGAAGGAACAGGTCACCCTTTCCCTTTCTCCGGTATCCCCTGATCAAGACGGCTGGCTTCATCTGCCTTTCAAGGAATCTCTCTGCGAGGTAGATGGTCAGCGGCGTCTTGCCGGAGCCTCCCGCCGTCAGGTTGCCCACCGATATCACCGGAACGTCTATCTTCACTGCCTTCCGGAAGTTCCAGCTGAAGTTCCAGAGCTCCAGGCCTATCCTGTAGAGCACCGCGAGAGGGGACAACAGAGCTCTTCCTTTCATTTTTCTATTATAAGGCTTTCAGGTTTTTTGAATCCCATTTTGTCAAATTTTCGGAACCGGTCGATTGACATGGAGGTCCTGTGGTTATATATTTTAAGCGGATGTTCAAGAACAATCTGAGATTCCGGGTTCTTTTAGTCGACGATAATCCTCACGAGTCAAGGCTCGCTGAGCTCTACCTGAGACGGGAGGGGTTTGAGGTTATTCCTGCCTACAGCGTAAAGGATGCCTACAGGTCCCTTTTGACGGAGAAGCCCGACATAATACTCGTTGACCCCTGTGTCGAGGGCATGGAGGGGTTGAATTTCATCAAAAAGGTGAAAGCTCACAGATATTACAGGTTTCTTCCCGTGATCGCCCTCATAGGCGGCGAGGAAAATCCAGTGGATGTCATAAGGAGAGGTGCCGACGATTTCCTGAAGAAACCCGTCGACCGACTGGAGCTTATCGCCCGGGTTTCCGCGAGGGGAAGGCTGAGGAACATCCTCGACGAGCTCGAGTACGTGGAAAATGCCCTTTATACCCTTGCCCGTCTCGTCGAGATAAGGGATTCCTACACGGAGGAGCACACCGAGAGGGTCGCTTCCATAGCCGTCAGGATAGGCCGGGAGCTCGGTAAAACTGGCGAGGAGCTGGGCGCCATAAGGAAGGGCGCTCTGCTTCACGATATAGGGAAGATAGGCGTTCCCGATTCCATCCTTTTGAAGAGAGGTAGCCTGTCGGAGAAGGAATACGAGATAATGAAGAGGCACACCGTCATAGGCTACGAGGTGTGCAAGGGCCTCAGAACCCTGAAAGAATCGCTCCATATTATCCTCTATCACCACGAGAGATGGGATGGCCGCGGCTATCCCGAGGGCCTCTTTGAGAAGAAGATCCCCCTCCCCGCCAGGATCGTCTCGGTCGCCGACGCCTTCGACGCAATGACTTCCGAGAGACCCTACAGGAGGGCTCTGACCAGAAACGAGGCCCTTTCCATACTGGAGGAAGGAGCCGGGTCGCAGTGGGACCCTGAGATAGTCAGAATAGCGGTGGATATCCTCAAAAATTGAATCCGTCAGGCAGCCGCTATTTTTTCGAGCTCCTCCGCTTTTTCGGCGACCTTGCGGGCCACATCCTTGAAGACTTCTTTAACCTCTAAGTTCTCCCCGAGTATCATAACGGGTATGCCCGTGTCGCCGGAGCTGGTGAACTTGGGATCGATGGGAATCTGGCCTAAAAGCTTCACTCCCATCTCCTTTTCTATTTTTTCTCCGCCACCGGTGCCGAAGATGTAGGACTTATACCCACATTTGGGGCACTTGAAGTAGCTCATATTCTCGACCACACCGATCACCGGCACGTCCATTTTTTCGAGCATCCTGATGGCCTTTTTGACATCCTGGATGGACACATCCTGGGGCGTTGTAACTGCTATCCCGCCCCTGATTATCGTGAGCTGAGCCGCGCTTATCTGCGGATCGCCCGTGCCGGGAGGAAAGTCGACGACCAGGAAATCCAGTTCGCCCCAGTTAGAGTCGAAGAAAAACTGTTCGTATGCCTTGTGTACGAGCGGGCCCCTCCAGATGACGGGGGTATCCTCCTCGATCATGAGCCCTATGGAGAGGATCTTTATGCCGTAACGTTCCACGGGGATCATCTTGTTGTTTTCGACCCGCGGCAGGAACCTCTCTATTCCGAACATCTTCGGTATGGAGGGCCCGTATATATCGCCGTCGAAGAGGCCCACTTTATAGCCCAGCTGTTCCAGAGCGAGGGCCAGATTGGCGGCCACCGTGGATTTGCCGACGCCGCCCTTTCCGCTTGTCACGGCGATCACGTGTCTGACGCCGGGGATCTCCCTTTTCTTGGAGATACCGCCCCTGGGCCTGGCCTTCTGGGCGCCGGTATATTTGATCTGTATCTCAACCATATCGGCCCAGGGAATGGTTTTCACAGCGTCCTCGATGAGTTTCCGGAGCTCACCCTCGATATTCCTCTTTGTCTCGGGGAGCATCAGCGAGAGGATAACTCTGTTTCCCTCCACAGTTATGTCCTTCACGAACCCATCGGAAACTATGTCTTTTTCCAGTTCCGGATGGGTAATCTTCCTCAAAGCGCTGTAAACGTCATCCATCTTCATGACAGTCCTCCTTTAAATAAGCCCACACTTATAACGCAGGTCCGGGATAATGTCAACCCCATAATTGAGAAAGTGTTGCAGGATCAAAGGAGCCTCTTCAGGACTGCTTTCACCTGGGGCTGGTAAGGATCGAGCTCCAGGGATTTCCTGAGTTCTTCCAGTGCCCTGTCCCTCCGGCCAGTCAGATCGTAAAGCCTGCCGAGCTCTCTCCTGTAGATGGGATTTTCGGGGTCCAGGTTGACGGCAACTTCCATCAAATCGACAGCCCTGTCTCTGTATCCGGCTTGCTCTAAGAGGGAGGCGGAGTAAAAATAGGCGGGCGGGATATCGTTGTTCTCCGAAAGGAGCCTATCCACCGTCTCCAGAAGGTAGCTTTTACGGCCGGCCCTGAGAAGGATTCCTCCCAGCGACAGGTAGTAATCGTCGATGTAGGGCGTTCTGCCGATGTATTCTAAGAGCAGATTCACGGCCTCCCTGAGTTTGCCGGCCCTGAAGAGCAGCCCGCTTTCCGAAACGACAGCCTGATAGAGAAGGGGATCCTTCTCCCTGGCGAGCCTGTAATTTTCCATAGCCTGCTCGGGATCGCCGAGTTTCTCGTAGGCGATGCCCAGGTAGTAGTACGATTTCTCGAAATCGGGAACTAACATGAGCACCTTCCTGAGGAGGGAGATGGCTTTCGTATAATCACCCCTTCGGAGTGCTTGAGCGGCCACGTTGTAAAGTCCGAGAGTCCTTTTGACCTTTTCCCTTACCTTTTCGACCGAGGATCCGTCGAAATAGGGAGAATCAGGATTTTGAGGGAAAAGCCCGGGATCGAAGAAGGGAGAGTACGGCGTGCCGAGGGCAACGGCCGCCGTGTCGAAGGCGTAGAGCCTGAAAGTATTTGTCTGATACACGAGCCTCAGAGCCCGGAGGCTTTCAGGGTGAAAATTGAGGTAATAGACCAGCGAGTTTTTCCTTAATTTAAGTCGATTTACCTGATAACGGATCGATTCCCGGGAGCTGTCCAGGAGGAATTTCTCCTGATATAGGAGATAGGCAGGCCTGTACTTCTCGATCCCCTCGAGAAATTCCCCTTCGGTTTTGTACAGGAGGGTTTCGGCATCCTCGACCTTGCTCCTGAGCCAGTAGCTCTCGTAGATCGGATGGAGGATTATGGGCCTGTCGATGTAGGTGAGGACCATGGCGCTTATATCGGGGGCCGCCAGGATGGCGCAGCTGTCCGGGACCGCGTTTTTAATGGCCATCGTGATCCTTTCCCAATCCGATCCGTAAGCAGTGAATTTCCCCATCCACTCCTTCTGAAAGCGCGATCTGAACTTATCGAAGAGTTTCCTGTAATGAGCAGTCTGACCGATCATGAGAAGAGGGATGAGATACAGGGCGAGGAGCCAGCGAGATCGCGTTCTCAGGGACCTGTAAAGGGCGAAGCCCCCGAAGAGCGATAGGAAGACGAAGAAAAAGGCATCGAGCCTCATTACGAGAAGGGAGAGTGGGAAGAAGAACAGGGCCAAAAAGAGGGGAAGGTAAGCGGTTTTGATTTTGTTCCTCAGGGCGATGATCGCACCGGGGAGGGCGAGGAGGAGCGGCAGGAGGTCTGCGAAAGCAAAGGTGAAAGGCCCCGTCGAGGAGAAAGGTCCCTTCCATATAGCCCTCACGTCAAAAGGTATTCTGGAGGGATCGGCGGGTTTCCCCGTGAAGTACAGGGCCTTGTAAAGGAGAAGGTGAAATACGTGGGAGAATTCCCTGCTGTTGGTGGGCGAAAGCCTCGTGATCAATGCCATCAGGGGGAGGACGGGAAGAAATAGCAGGGCTCTCCAGCGTCTGGAGAGGTTTACGCGTGAAGAGATGAGGCCCAGGGCGATCGTCCAGTAGGAGAGGAGCATCGTGTTTGAGAGGAGAAAGGATTTCGCCCTGAGCGTGGGCCAAAGGACCGACGCGAGAAAAACCGGGATCAGGAAGAGGGAGAAGAGTGTCGCTATTTGTCGGACATCGAAGGGATAATCCAGGATGATGTCGAGGGCGACGAAGAAGACGAAAAGGGCCAGGAAAAAGGGCGACAGGTGCCAGGATATAAGCCCCGCTGAAAAGCAGAGGCCAGATAGAAGGGCCAGCGTCAGAGACCTTTTTCGAGCACGGCTTCTGAGACCTGAGAGAAAGAGCGCGAGGGCGAAAATTAGGAAGGGCATGGCGAACTCCTCCCGGAGGTAGTTTCCCGTCACCCTCCAGTAGGAGGGAACGCCGACGGAATAGACGAGGGCAGCCAGCAGTGCGGCCGTTGGACTGCCGAAGGCAGCCAGTGTCAGGAGAAAGAGGCCCAGAACGAGAAGGCTCGAGAAGATCGAGACAAAATATTTGACGTAGATGTGGAAAGGAGGATATCGGAAGAGGGGCGCCAGCAGCCTGTAACTGTACCCGATACAGGCATCCATGGTGAGGTGGATCAGCGACCTCACTTTCAGCCCCTCGGGATACTGTGCCCTTAAGTCTATCTCCGGTATTTCCCTGCCGTAGGCAAATTCCCGGGCATACCTGTACCTGAAGGCAGCATCAGAGTAGAAAAGTTCCGCGTTCCCGAAGTAGTTCAGCTTGATATAAGAATTCAGGGCGAAGAGAGCCAGTGCTGCCAGGACATAGAGAGGAAGGGCTCTTTTCGGGAGTTTACCCCCTTTCTTTTTCCTTCTCATCTCAGGGATAAAGCTGAAAAGCCCCGAGCCTGTCCCTGTATTTGTAAGCGATCAGGCCGGAGGTGATTCCTATTATGGCACCCGCCAGCACGTCGGTTGGCCAGTGTCTCCGCAGGTATATCCTTGAGAGCCCCACACCAGCAGCCCACAGGTAGAGGGGAACAGTCAGTTTTCTGTAACGGGAGGAGAAATAGGAGGAGATCAGAAAAGCCCCCGTCGTATGGCCCGAAGGAAAGGATGAGTTGCTCCTGGGGCTCTCTCCTTCCGGTCTTTTCCTCTCTGTCGTGTATTTCAACAGGTACACGAGCCCGGCCGAAGCCAGGGCAGCGGAGGTCACCGCCCTGACGTCCTTCCAGCTCTCCTCGCCTCCCAGGGCGCCGTAAAGGAGCAGGGCCGAGGTGAGGACCTCCCCTTCGGCCGATTCCGTCAACCCTTTGAACAGTGCGTCGGAAAGGGGGCTCCTGAGCCCCGACGATATTTCATGGGAGAGAATGGAATCGGGGCCGAAGACAGTTAATAATAAGAGAAGGAGGAAGCTCATCCTATTATCCTGCTGAGCACGGTCTCCCGGTCGGCTCCCTCGAAAGCGATCCTCTTGTCACGGGATGTCAGACCCGATTTTATTCTGATCTTCTCCCTGTCGATCCCGGTCAGGCGGGCCAGAAACCTGATGAGTTCTCTGTTCGCCTTCCCCTTTTGCGGGGGTTCCTTGATTTCCACGTGCACTATACCAAGCTCATCTACGCCCAGGACCCTGTTCCGGCCCGCCCCCGGCTTGACGCGGAACCTGATGACTGATTCCATCTCAGAACTTGACTTTGGGGGCTTCCTCGGCTCCTTTCTGCGCCTCGAAGTAAGGCTGTTCCCTGAAGCCGAACATGTTCGCTATTATGTTCGTCGGGAATTTCTTTATGGTCATGTTGTATTCCCTGACCGTCTCATTGTATCGCATGCGGGCGACGGCGATCCTGTTCTCGGTGCCCGCGAGCTCGTCCATGAGCCTGTTGAAGGTCTCGTTGGCCTTGAGCTGAGGATAGTTTTCGACGATCGCCAGGAGCCTCGCCAGGGCGCCTTCCAGTTCCCTGTTGCCCTCTATTATTTCCTCCCTCGTCCTCGCTCCGCTCAGCTTGGCTCTCGCAGCCGCTATGTTCTCGAAGACCTCCTTCTCGTGGGCGGCGTATCCCTTCACGGTTTCCACCAGGTTGGGAATCAGGTCGAGACGCCTCTGAAGTTGAGTCTCGACCTGTGCCCATTTTTCGTCCACGCCCTCTCTGAGGCTGACCAGCCGGTTGTAAAGGGAAATAAAGGGCAGGAACAGGATCAATACGACTAATATTATTGCCAGTACGGTTTTCATTTTATCACCACCCGAATCTTTTCCTTATGATCTCCTCGAGATCGGGGGTGCCGATCTCCTGAAGGTCGTACCTGACCCTGACATAGGGCTTGTTGATCTTTATGACGCGTCCGAGGTCGATGGGCGTGGCGACCACGACCAGGTCGGCCTGGGTCCTGTTGATGGTCTCCTCGAGGTCCCTGAGCTGTTTGTCGGAATAGCCGACGGCGGGAAGGAGCTGCCCTATCTGGGGATATTTCTCGAAGGTCTCCTTTATGGTCCCGACAGCGTTCTCCCTGGGATCCACGAGCTCGGCGGCGCCGTATTTCTGGGCTGCTACGACGCCGGCTCCGAAGGACATCTCCCCGTGAGTGAGAGTCGGGCCGTCCTCCACAACGAGAACCCTCTTGCCCCTGATCATGTCGCCGTCGTCGATCACGATGGGGGAGGCTGCCTCTATGATGATGGCTTTCGGATTGGATTCGATTATGTTCTCCCTCACGATCTGGACGTCCTCGGGATAGGCGCTGTCGATCTTGTTGATTACGACGACGTCCGCCATCCTCAGATTGGCCTCACCGGGGTGATAGGTAACCTCGTGATAAGGTCTCAGGGGGTCGGCGACGACGATATGCAGATCGGGCCTGTAGAAGGGAAGGTCGTTGTTGCCCCCGTCCCAGAGGATCACGTCGGCCTCTTTCTCCGCCTCGGCCAGTATCTTTCCGTAATCTACGCCGGCATAAACAACGTTGCCCCGATCGATGTGGGGCTCGTACTCCTCCCTTTCCTCGATGGTGCAGTTATGCCTGTCGAGATCCTCATATGAAGCGAACCTCTGAACGACCTGCTTTCTGAGGTCGCCGTAAGGCATGGGGTGCCTTATGACTGCAGTTTTCTTGCCCAGCTTCTTGAGGATCTCGGCGACCCTTCTCGTCGTCTGGCTTTTGCCCGAACCCGTTCTTACCGCGCAGACCGAAATGACGGGCTTCTGGCTTTTTATCATCGTGCCCTTTGAACCGAGAAGCAGAAAATCGGCTCCGGCCGCTATGGCTCTCGACGCCCTGTGCATGACGTATTCATGCGAAACGTCGGAATAGGAGAACACGGCGATGTCTATATCTTTTTCGACGATGAGCTTCTCCAGATCCTCTTCGGGGTAAATGGGAATTCCCTGTGGATACAGGGATCCCGCCAGCTCGGGCGGATAGAGCCTGCCCTCTATGTCGGGTATCTGGGTCGCGGTGAACCCGACCACCTCGAAGGCCTCGTTATCCCTGAAACAGACGTTGAAGTTGTGGAAATCTCTGCCCGCCGCTCCCATTATCAGGACTCTTTTCTTCTCCATCGGTCTTCCTCCTTTTAGCTTAGGACCTCTTTAAGAACTTCCTGCAGAGCCGCGAAAGCCCTCTTTATGTCCCTTTTCCTTATTATAAGGGATGGAGTCAGGTAAATCGCCTCCTTCTCTCGATTATCTACGATGATGCCCCGGGACAGCATTTTGTCATGGACATATCCGGCGATCTCTCTCTCCCTGAAGGCCAGCCTGAGGAAGAGGCCTCTTCTGACTATATGGCCTTTATCCCCCAGAACATTCTCGATCTCCCGTGTCCTCTCCGCGAGCAGGGGCTCCAGCTCGCGAACCCTGTCAAGGAGCTCTTCCTCGAGCAGCCTGATCGTTGTCAGCGCGGCCTGCACCGATAAAATCGGTGCAGGCCGCGCATAATCAACCACATCGAGTTCGTTGTCCAGCGAGGGCCTCAGAACGATGGCACCCA
>Ga0164311_10001643_pt1 | contig 11141 bp, 11 predicted proteins | sample GuaBasSedimGuay2_FD_121796 | JGI IMG/M metagenome (GOLD analysis project Ga0164311, IMG submission 121796) | Subseafloor sediment microbial communities from Guaymas Basin, Gulf of California, Mexico - Guay2, Core 4569-9, 9-12 cm | ecosystem: Environmental > Aquatic > Marine > Hydrothermal vents...
AAGCATATTTATTACGAGAGCAGCGAGCTAAGTCTTATGCAGATATAAACCAAATGCAGATGCTTGACTTTATCATTTTCGTGGTTATCGTAATAGATAAAGAAAACGCAAATACTTATCGAGAAGGAGGTTATTTGGAGGCATTTAGAAGCTTAAAATAGGATGATAAGAAGAGGGTCCGTGTGATTGCAACGGAGTCTGAAATAGAGGAATGGATTTGCATTTCTTTAGAGTTGGGTTTTGATAAGGCGAGCGTTGATTTGGAGAGAAAGCCGAGCAGGGAGTTAAGGGCTAACAAGAGTAAACTTCCCAGCTACATTGAAAATTAAATTTTAGTAAGTTACTAAATGATTCTAACAATTTTAAAAAGTTCTTTAGTTCTTTGAGTTGATTAGAAGTTCTCAGCACACCATTTGTCAATGATGCTCACCACCTCCCTAATATCTCGCACGACGGCATCTGCCTCGCACTCCTCACTGCAGCTCACACGTTTAAGCGGCTTGAGAAACAAGTCGCTCGTGCTCCATATCTCCTCTTCGAGCTGCGGCTGGAAGAGTATGGTCCTCATGCCCACGGCTCGTGCGCCGGCGATGTCCTCCTGTGGGCGGTCGCCGACGAAGACCGCCTCCGCTGCCGAAGCGCCGAGCGCCGCCAACGCTTTCAAGAAGATTCTTGGATCGGGCTTCAGGATACACACCTCCGAGGATATGCAGAACGTATCGAAGTATTCGTAAATGCCGTTCATTTTCAGGTCGTTTATTGTTTTTGAGCATGTGGAATTCGAGACTACGCCCAACTTCAAGCCACGAACTTTTAAGTCCTCTAAAGTCTCTTTAACGCCAGGGAAAAGTCGTGCAGAGGTTTTCGACGTGTAGAAAAATAAAATCTCGTTGATGAGATTTTCCGAGACCGACGCGTTGCAGCAAAGCTCCCTCAGGCATGCACAAAGATACTCTCTGTCATCTTTTATTTTACCCTCTGAGTATTCAAGCCATTTCCTGCCGAAGACTGTGAGGACATCCTCAACCCTGAGTGCGTAGCCCTTGCTCTTGAGCGTGCCGCTCAGCTCGGATGCTCTTCGGTAAATAGCCTTCAATGGCGCAAAGAGCAAAGTCCCGTAAACGTCGAACAGCACAGCCCTCATCAAAGTGAATTGCCCGCACTTTTATTTGTTTGGTGAGGGGGAGTGAGGGGAGTAAGCCCCCTTTTGTTTCGGCGGCATTTGTCTAAGCGCCCAAAGGCTTGCACCCTGCGGGGCTGGTCGTTCCATCCGCCGCCGTGCGACCTCATCCTCCCGGAATCACTGCATTAACACGGGGCGGTGTCGTTTCTATGCCAGAGCCAGGGCTCTCGCCCTGCGTCCTTGCGGACGCCCGCATCGGAGCCTAAGCTCCTGGGTGGGGGGACTTTCCTCAGCGCCCTACGGCACCGGCAGCCGCCCTCCCTCTCTCCCTTTCTTTATTATTCTTCTTAACTCAAAAGCGTTTCGCTTGTTACGGGTCAAGAATCTTGCCCTGAGTCCCCATGCAAACGAAAAGTATTTTTATTTCATGGACAGTCAAAACGGTGGGGAGATTCATGAGCACCAAAGTGGTGGGGGCGCTTATCTGCACGAGCGTCATCATCGCCGCTGCTGCATTCGTCTACGTAATGCTTTTCGGGTCGCCGCAGCAGAGGTTCTGGGCAATCGCAATCCCAGTAGCGGTAGGGCTTTTCGTGCTTTTCAGCCTTGTGTTCTGGATAGGATGGAACATAGCGACGGTTTCCGCGTCCAAGGAGAAATGAGGGGCAAGGTTGACGTGCGTTGGGACGATGAAAGCGTCCTGCCGCAAGAGTTCCCGGTGGACGTAGAGTATTTGTGGCGACGGATGACCGAAGAGACGCTGAACAAGGCGAGGGGCAAACTCGTGCTCGATGTCGGGTGCGGAAGAGCGAAGGACCTGACAGAAGTGGTGAAGGAGTGTAGTGATGTCGTGGGCGTGGGCGTTGAGCCCTCTGAGGTAATGCTGAGGAAGGCGAAAAACCACATCTTCGGCGTTAATGACAGACTACACCTCGTTTACGGCATTGCTGAGAGCCTCCCGTTTAAAGACGCCTCTTTTGACCGTGTCGTGTGTAAGGGGGCGATAGACCATTTTTACGACCCCGAAGCGGCAATCAGCGAGATGGCAAGGGTCGTGAGGTGTGGTGGCAAGGTGATTATCTCGGTTGCAAACTTTGAGAGCCTAAGCTGCAAGCTGGGTAGGTGGGTGCACTCGATAAAAAGCTTTTTCAGGAAAGACGCAAAGGACGGGCAACACTTCTGGGAAATACCTCCAGACCACGTCACGAAATTCGATTATCACGTGTTAAAGCGTATGTGTGCGCCACACCTCGCGATAACTACATGCGTGGGCGTCTGCCTCTTAACTTATAATTCGCTGTGGCGTTCCTTGCTCGAAAGGCTGCCGCAAAGGGCATCTCTGTTTTTATTACGGCTCCTCGACAGGGCTGCAAGGATGCTCCCATCACTCAGCGATGTAATTGTCGTCGAGGCTTCTCGGCATAGACCACCACGCTCTTAGGAAAGGCAAAGTTGAACACCTTCTCGAAAGTCGTAATGAACTTCGAGGGCGTGCTCAGCAGTAACTTCCTGTAAAGCCTTGGGAGCGTGGCGTCGACGTTCATACCACAGACGCAGATGAGCAACCAATAAATAGAGTGCAATGCGTGCTCGAAGCGAATTTCGTATATGCGTAAGCCGCTCCGCTTTATCATCCGCAGCAGCCTCTGTATCCTGTAAATTCTTATGTGCCCACCAGGTGTCCTTGCATACTTCGGCGAGATGTTCCAGAACACCTTTTCGGTGAAATACGTGGGGACACTCACCGCAATCTTACCTCCGGGCTTCAGCACTCGCACAAGCTCCTGCATGACCCGCTCGTCGTCCTCAACATGCTCAAGAACCTCGGTGCATATTATCTTGTGGAACGCCCCCTCCTTGAAAGGGAGGGTGGAAACATCAGCCATTAGAACGTGAGCTTCGCCTCGCAGCTCCCCCTGCGCACGCAGCAGCGCCAGCACGTATCTCGTCTTTAATAAATCCTCTTTGGAAATATCCAAAGCGCATATGCGGCATTTTCGCTCCTTGCACGATGTCCACGTGTGCCGCCCGTCGCCGCAGCCTGCATCCAGCACCACATCCCCGCTCTCTATGCCCAGAACGTCAAATCTCGCCGTCAGCACCATTTAAAACCTCCTCGTAAAAATTTAGGGTCTCCCTCGCCGCACGCTCCCAAGAGAAGAGCTTTTCTATTCGACGACGAGCTGCCCGCCCCATTTGCCTCCTCAGATGGTCATCTTCGAGTAACACCCTTATGGCGGACGCAAGCGCATCCACATCTCCCGGACGCACTAATATGCCCGTCTCGTCATTCTCCACAATTTCAGGAATGGCGCCAGCGGTCGTAGCCACGACTGGCGTCTCGCATGCCATAGCCTCCGCCACCGGGAAGCCGAACCCCTCGTATAGAGAGGGAGCCGTGAAAATCTCGGCGCTTGAGTATAGTTTGACAAGCCTTCTGACCGTAACCCGCCCTGTAAACCGCACCCTGTCCTCAAGACAGTATTTCCTGACGAGCTCCGGCGCATACACGGTCTTCGGAGGTTTCTCGTCCACAATCGTGAGCTTCAAATCCAAGTCTTTCAGCATGCGCATCGCTTTTAGCAGGTAGAAAATCCCCTTCTTCCTGTCTTCCGTTCTGCCCACGAAGAGTATACTGTTCTCCTCCCGCTCGCACCCGTCGTTCTGGAACGTTTCTAAGTCAACGCCGTTGTATATCACCCGTATTTCCTCAGAAGGCACGCCGAAAAACCTCGTTATCTCCTTAGCGGCGCTCTTGGAAACTGTCATTATGCCGTCGAGGCGGCGTGCGACGACCTTTTGCATTTCGAATGGCGAGTAATACATGGTATAGCGAAACGCCTCTGAGACGCTTGTGGTTTGCTGGAATGCGGCAATCTTATCGAGGATTAACGGGTGGTGTATGGTGGCGACCACGGGCATCCTCAACCGCATTAGTAAGAGCCCGAAGCCCAAGCACTGATTGTCATGTATTATGTCGAAACGTCCCAGCTCTCTGAGCTTGCGGAAGGCTCGTATGCTGAAAGTAAGCATCTCCGGGAATACATGGACCCTAGTCGCGGCATATTCGAAGAAGTTAAGCGGGTAAAAAATCTCAAGGAGGTTTGGTGGCAGGAAATCTCTCTTTTTGCCGAAAAAATTATGGTTAACGACCCTGTGGAGCTGCACGCCGTCAGGGACTTCCGGATACGGCGGACCGGCTATTAAGTGCACTTCGCATCCCAGCCTCGCCAGCTCCTTCGCAAGATAATAGGCGTATATACCTTGTCCTCCGGTATACATGTTGCCCCGATAGCTCAGCAAGCAGACTTTCAACTCCCTCCCCCGCAATAAGCCATGCAGCAATGAGATTTAAAAAATAGCGTTTTTGTCCCCTTCTAAGTATGACACATGTTTAATATTCGTCTTGAGCATGCCTCCTCCTCGTATACAAGGACTCCAAAGCATCAATGACCTTTAAATTCTGCTCGTGAGTCCCGACGCTTATGCGGATGAGCGAGGTGCCGGCGCCCCTGAAGGAAGAGCAATCTCGGACGACGATGCCACGCTCCACAAGGAACTCAAAAGCTTGTTTCGAAGTAAAAGGCGACACGTCCACGAGCACGAAGTTTGCATGCGACGGGAACGTCTTGAATGGTATGTTTTCGAGGAGGAAAGCTCTCTCTGCTTTGACGAGGCTGACCGTCCTTTTAAGATGTTCCTCATCCCTGAGGGCCGCGAGCGCTGCTGCGATACCGAGCGCGTTGACCGAGAACGGAATTGCCACCTTTTTATACTCACGAGCGAGGTTTTCGTCCATGACAGCGTAGCCAACTCTCAGCCCCGCAAGCCCGAACGCCTTCGAAAATGTCCTCGTTATTATTAAATTCTCATACTCACGAACGAGCGGCACGAACGAGCGCTCAGCGAACTCCACGTATGCTTCGTCCACGACGACTGCCGCCGACGGTAATGCTTCGAGAATCGCCCGCAGCTCAGCTTCCGCAACGACGTCGCCTGTCGGGTTGTTCGGCGAGCTGAGAAATACGAGCTTTGTTTTTTGCACTGTCACCTCGATGACGTCTGTGGCTGCGACTTCAAAGTTCCGCTGCTCGTCCCTTTGTAAGAACCTCGGAATGCCACCCATCAGCCGCACAAGCGTCTCGTAAAGCGAGAACGTCGGTATCGGGATAACCACTTCATCGCCGTTCTCCACAAAAAGCTTCACGAGTGTGTCCAAGACGCCATCCACGCCCGCGCCAAGCACTATACCCTCCGGTGGGACCCCCAAACGCCCCGCAAGCTCTTGAATTAGCTCCGCCTCGCAGCCACAGCCGTCCAGACTTGAAAGCGTTTCTGGATACCGACTTATCAGTCGTGCGCACCGAATTACGGCTTCGACTGCCTTCTGGCTTGGACCCAGCGGATTCTCGTTAGAGCTGAGTTTTATGGCGCCCTCTATCCACCTGCCGGGCTTATACTCTTTTATCCCTTCGACGACGTCTCTCACTTTTATCGCTCTCACATGCGTCCCCATCGAGGAATTTGAAAATATTTATTAAGTAAGGAGGGCAAAGGGGAACTAAAAAGGTGGGGAAGATGGCAGAGATGTGTGGGGTATGCAAAGAGAATGAAGCTACGAAGAAGTGCGAGGAGTGCGGTATTCCGCTCTGCGACTCTTGTGCGAGAGAAATAGAGATAGAAGAGACGCACCCGTCGCACAGGATCAAAGGGGTTACGACGCCGGGAATAATAGGGGAGGCTGTGAAGAAGAAAGTGGTATGCGAGAAGTGCATGGCGGAAGTGGACATATTCTGACTCTGCTTCTCAGGTGAAATTATGAGCGGAAAAAAGGTTAAAATAGGAGAGGTAGAGGTTAATCTGGCTGACGCCGTCCGGGACCCAAGAGGCGTGGAGGACATCGCTGAGGACATCCTCCAGGAGATGGGCGAGCGGCGGCTGCGGCAGTGGGACCCGAAGTTGAACATCTTCGCTCACGCCTCCGACATTGCGGAGTGGGACGAGGTCCTACTCGACAAATACTACACGATTTTCACGAGCGCGAAGAAGAGCTGCGAGGGTTGCCCCCAAGGTCCCTGCGACCTCTCTGCGAAAAACGGGCTTTGCGGCGTGGGCTTGGAGGCTCATAAGGCGAGAGAGGGGCTTCAAGATGCCTGCAAGGCGCTTGCAAGGCAGCTGACGCATGCAAGGGACCTGCTGGACTACGTAATTAAGATCCACGGGAAAGAGAAGGAAATCAATCTCGGACCCTACGAGGAGTTCCCTATGACGAACGTCGCAATGCTCTGCGGCTTCTACCCGAAGAATCTTGCGGATGTAGAGCGTGCGTTGTCGTATGCGGAGGCGCAGCTCGCAGAGCTTCTTTATGCAGCGAACGACGGGAAGGAGTCGGCAAAAGACCTCGTGGAGAAGACGATGCATGCGGGCTCACTAACGTTCCTCGCGATGGAGGTTGCCGAGACGCTGCGAACTTGCATATTCGACTTTTACAACGCCGGCAAGGTGCCGCCGACGGAATACGCCGACTGGCCAAAAGTGCAGACGCCGGTGGGGCTTGGCGTCGTGGACGTTTCAAAGCCGGTAATCTGCTTTATGGGCAACGATTTCTTGCCAGCGTGGCATGCCGTCCGATTAATAAAAGAGCGCGGGCTAGAGGACGAAATTGAGGTCTGCGGTATTGGCGCCGCCGGGCATGACATTCCTCGTTTCTACGAAAAGGCGAAGGTCGTGACGTCCGCGGCGAAGGCGAGGCTCGCAATTCGTGCCGGGATTCCCGACGTCGTCGTCGTCAGCGAACTCTGCCTGCCGTTCGACGTTGTGGAAGAAGCGAGAAGAATTGGGGCGAAGGTTATCGCCTGCGGCTACAAGGCTGACTTCGAGGGCGTGGAGGACAAGACCGAGCTGCCGTTGGAGGAGCTTGTGAAGTATTTGGAGGAGAACGATGCCGTTCAGATTACGATGCCTGAGAAGGCAGGCGAGCTTGCCGTCGAGATCGTGAAGAGGGCGAAGGAGGGGAAGACGGCGGCGCTGCTTTCTGAGGACGAGATAAAGGAGAAAGCGACGGCGTGCAAGGCGTGTGATTCTTGCTTCAACGCCTGCCCGAACAGGCTGATGCTCAGCAGGGCGATGAAAGCAGCGAGAGAGGGCAACATTAAGAAGCTCTCTGAAATATACGATGAGTGCGTTTTCTGTGCAAAGTGCGAGCACGTCTGCCCGAATGGGCTGCCGATTCTCGACATGATAATCGGGGCGTCCGCCGAGAAAATAAAGAACGACAAGTATATGATGCGTCCGGGGCGGGGACTCATCTCGCATATCGAGTGGCGGGACCTCACGTTCGGCTTCGTCCTCGGCGGCAATGGTCCCGGCATGGTTTTCCTCATAGGTTGCGGCAAGTATCCCGGCGCTGAAAAGGACATTGCGGAGATGGTCAGGTATTTGGTGGACAGGAACTGCTTGGTTGCGGTGGCGGGCTGTGTGGCTGCCGACGCCGCAAAATACTTCGACGAAGAAGAACGAAAATACATATTCGAGAAGTATCTTGCAGCGGGCGTGCTGCGGGGCTTCGTGAATCTCGGTGGCTGCACCGCAATCTCGCACATACCGCCGGCAACGTATAAAGGCACGATGATAGGCAGCGGCTACACCCCAAAGGCTAACTGGTCGCAGATCGTTGATTATCAATACACGAGACTCCCACTCGTCGTCCTGATATGGGGCGCTGCCACCGAAGAAATGTTCTCGGTAGCGATGGGCTTCGCACGCTCCGGCGTCTCTGTCGTCATTGGTCCCGAGGGCTTTAAGTTCAAAACGTGGCTCCTTGGCGATAAGCACGACCGCAGCAAATGGCAGATGTTCGATGGCATTACCGGCAAGATACGGGAAGTGGAGCCATGCCCGGTCCACATGATAGTGCCTGTGGAAACAAAAGAGGAGGCGCTGACGATGATAATTAAGTTGTTCCACCGCCCGCTGGCACTCAGAGACCCGAGACTCGCAAGCCTCGAAGCTTACAACGAGGCGCACAAGAACTTCTTCGGCGAGTATTCTGACGACTGGCATCTCTACGTGCGTTCGGAGCACGAGATACACGTGATGCGGCGGATGGAGATGCTACGCCTCCTTGAGAAGGAGCACGGTTGGGAAGTAGAGGGCGTCCGTGTTAAGAAGGCAAGGCTCCGGGACGGACGGCTTGTGGACATGGGCGAATACGTCGAGAACTACGGCATACAACTCGGCAGATATTCGACGGTCGTGCCGAGACTTGTAATAAAAGAGATGGTCGGCGGGGCAGTAGCGGCGCCTTCTAAGGAGATTGCGAAGATGCACGGCACGCCGAAGGAGTAGGGGGGATGCAAAATGGCTGCTAAAGAACCTTTGGAAATCGCGAATTTTCTCAAGGAGAAAAAGAGGAAGGTTCTGGTGATGAGTGGGCAGCTTTGTGAGAAGCTGGAGCTTGATGGCAAGCCACTCCTTGATTATGCTGTAGAGCTTGCGAACAAGCTGGATGCGGCGGTTGCCGCCACCGGGAACACCGTGAACGCCGTTCGTGGAAAGGTGAAGGCAACGAAGAAGATGTGGGCTGCCGAAATTCCCATATACCTCAAATACAATTGGAAGGAGCCGTTTGAGCGTCCGGAGGTTCTTGTTCTCATAGGTTACACGCCAGATGCCGCTCGTGCGCTCGTGACGACGATGTCGGGGGTCGTAGAAACCGTCGTGCTTGACAGCGTCGAAGTTCCAGAGGCTACTGCCTCCCTGAACACCATGACAATTGATAAATGGAAGGAGAGCTTAGAGGAGATAATAAAGAATTTGGGGTGAAGGAGATGGCGAAGAAGGAAGAGGACGAGATGGCGAAGGAGCGGCAGCGTGTCTGGGATTCGCTGCCGAAGGGTAGGGTCTACCAGGCGCCTACCGAGCTCGACAGGCTTTTTGAGGGCGTGAAGTATGACATTGGACCGAAGTGGTATGGCGAGCGTATTAGGAAGGGCGAGTATGCGCTCGAGGTCGGCGGTCCAAAGTTCAACTACACGAGCACGTGGTTCATAGAAATCGTGCACGACCCAGATAGGATTCAGGACGGGCGCATCGAGCTGATAGGACCGGACATCCCTGAGATACCAGATGGGACGTCCTTACCATTCATGTTTTGGATTCGGTATTACGGGGAGAATCTTGAGGACGACTTCCTTGACATCTTGACCCGCTGGACATACATGGCGGTGGAAGGCGGCGAGGGCTGGATGCTGCTGAACACCCGAGATACCATCTGGCTGCGGCTAAGGAAGACTGCAAAGCACAAACACGACTTCTTCCACCTCGGGCAGGCGATGATTGCAAACACGAAAATCATGTTCCCGTATGTGGAGAAAGGCGATGCCAAGATAATCGTCGGTAACGAGTATCGGGACCTAATTAAGGAAATCACGCAAAACGTCTGCATCCCGTATTGGGAGCGCATCGATGCACGAGCCAGAGAGTTCTCGGACGAGGACGTGGATACGTTTTACGGCTGCGCCGTTTGTCAGACGTTTGCTCCGAACCACGTCTGTGTCGTCGCCCCTGACCGCCCACCGTATTGCGGCATCATCACTTGGATCGGCGCAAAGGTTATGTATGAGCTCGACCCCTACGGCTACACCTTCATCATGCCAAAGGGCGAGTGCTTAGACCCCATTGGCGGTGAATACACTGGCGTGAACGAGGTCGTCTACCAGAAATCAAACCGAAGCTACAAGCGTGTCGTCATGTATTCTTCGCTGCTCTATCCGCAGACGAACTGCGGCTGCTTCGAAGCGGGCATCTTCTATATCCCAGAAGTCGATGGGCTCGGCATGGTGGACCGCAGATACACGGGCATGACGCCCATTGGCGTTACGTTCTCGAAGCTCGCCGGCTTTATGAGCGGCGGCATGCAGAACCACGGCTATTGTGGCATGTCCTTCCGCACCCCCCGGTCAAGAAAGTTCATGGTCGGTGATGGCGGCTGGTATCGAATTGTCTGGATGCCTAAGGAATACAAGCAGATGCTTGCCGAATTCATTCCAGAGGAGATTTACGACAAGATTGCGACCGAGGACGACGCCATCGACCCAAAGGACTTGAAAGAATTCCTGAAGAAGGTCGAGCACCCGGTGACAAAGCTCTGGAGGAACGGCGAGGAGGCTGAGCCCCTGAAGATTCCGCCGCCGAACGGCGAGTGGGACCCAGAAGAGGAGAAACGGGCGAAGGAGAAGGCAAGGGTCCTCCTGGAAATGCAAGGCAAACTTCCAAAGTCTGAATAATTTTTACTTTTTACTGTTATGTTCAGCGTCGAAAGCGTCAAGGAGTTCGTGGAGAAGTTTTTGGAGTATGTGGGCTACGAGCTGAAGGCGCCGGAGACCGTGGGTTTCACGCAGCCCGATGTGCGGGCGACAAGGAACGACGAGGAAAAGCGGAAGAGCTACGAGTTAGTAGGGGTCGTGAGGCAAGGCTTGGAAAGCGGCAAAGCCGCAATTCTGGAGGGCTTCAGGGATTTAAGCGCCATGAAGGTATTTCTCGGCGGCGGCACGCCCGAGCACGCAATCGACTACGCCATGATTCTTCCGCCGACGAGCGAACGGCTCATGATTGCGTTCCTAATAGATGAGGAGGAGTGGTATTTCCCAATAAAGGAGCAAGGCTTCATGATCTGGCTCGTGAACCCCGAACGTGAAACGGTGAACTGCATAATCGGTTGGCCGAGCGACGAGAGATTCAAATACTACTTCGAACATGCCGACGTCTCAGCCTTCGACGCCCTCATCTCACGGATGGCGACCGCGAAGATGCTCGAAGAGGAAGAATTTTAAGCTCGATTTTGCAGGGTGTGACCTCCGCCCTCACCGAAGTAAGGGGCATCCGGTGAGGGTCGGTTGGGATTTGGTCCGCCTTAGGAGGCATCATTCCTCACCCTCAGGGGCTGGGTCATACAGCCCATGACGCCTGACTTATAGCCGGACGCCATTTCCTGCTCAAAAGCCCTCGCTACATTCCT
>Ga0164311_10001646_pt1 | contig 11136 bp, 6 predicted proteins | sample GuaBasSedimGuay2_FD_121796 | JGI IMG/M metagenome (GOLD analysis project Ga0164311, IMG submission 121796) | Subseafloor sediment microbial communities from Guaymas Basin, Gulf of California, Mexico - Guay2, Core 4569-9, 9-12 cm | ecosystem: Environmental > Aquatic > Marine > Hydrothermal vents...
ATTATGATGTCATCATCAGTGAGTTCGGAATCATCTGCATGGCTTGGCTTCTTGAAGTTGATGTATAAAACATCTGCTTCCTTATCATAGGATGTCCAAATTCTTGGATACGGCACCTCTAATAATTCAGGCACAAGAGCTAATACCTTTTTTACCTCTATTGTCCCCATATCTTTCGCCTCTGTCTATCTCTCTCACTGCTATACATTCACCCATCTTACCCTCATAAATTACCTCTGTTTCCTCTACCGTTTCAAGGGCTTCAAAATAATAACCCGCCATCTCCGAATGCTCTTTTGTGGTATGAATTCGTCTTTCCTCTGTCAATCTGATCGGCACAGGTAATAATGTGCAAGCATGGCGTCTAACAAAATATACATCCAGTTATTCCCTCGAGCTTTAGTATAATTTAGTCGGGATGGCACAATGCTTCAAATCCGGTTTCGTCTTTTTGAGAGATTTTATTTATTAGAAAGATTTTTTATTCCCACTCGATAGTGCTGGGTGGTTTGGAACTTACGTCGTAAACTACTCGATTGATTCCCTCCACCTCGTTGATGATGCGGTTAGCGATGCGAGCAATCAATTCATACGGCAGTGGTGCCCAGTCGGCAGTCATGCCATCCACACTGGTCACTGCCCGTAAAGCAATAACGTTACTATAAGTACGTTCATCTCCCATCACTCCTACAGATTTTACCGGTAACAGCACAGCAAATGCCTGCCAGATTCTATTGTACCAGTTGGATTTCTTCAATTCCTCGATGAAAATAGCATCGGCCACACGAAGAGTTGCCAACCGTTTTTCAGTCACTTCACCTATTATTCGTACTGCTAATCCTGGCCCTGGAAATGGATGGCGCTGTAAAATCTCTTCCGGGATTTGTAACAATCTTCCAATCTCACGTACTTCATCTTTGAACAACTCCCGTAGTGGTTCAATAAGCTCAAAATTCATCTCAGTGGGTAGTCCTCCTACGTTGTGGTGGGTTTTAATCCGTGCGGAAGGCCCTACAGCCGATGTGCTTTCGATTACGTCGGGATAGAGTGTACCTTGCGCTAAGAATCGCACCTTTCCCAACTTTTTTGCCTCTTGTTCAAACAGGCGGATGAAAATCTCACCAATTATCTGTCGCTTCTGTTCCGGATCTACCACCCCCCTCAGACGTTGAAGAAATTGCTGCGAACCATCTACAAAATCCAGTTGAATCCGCAGACGTTTTTGGAAAACATCCCGTACCGTTTGAGCTTCATTCTGGCGTAACAAACCATTGTCGATGAAAATAACGGTTAACTGCTCCCCAATTGCTCGATGCAATAATTCTGCCACCACCGTAGAGTCTACTCCCCCGCTGACACCACAGATTACCTGTTCCTTTCCCACCTTCTGACGAATTTCGGCCACTGTTTTTTCTAAAAACGATTGTGGCGACCACAAACCCTGACAGTGGCAAATTTCAAACAAAAAGTTGTGCAAAATCTGGTTCCCGTGAACAGTATGAGACACCTCTGGATGAAATTGAATACCATAAATACGTTTTTTGACATGGCGGATGGCAGCGATGGGCAAGTTGGCAGTAGTAGCAATAACTTTGAAGCCTGGCGGCAATTGACTAAGATGATCACCGTGGCTCATCCAGACCCTGGTAGGAGAGGGGATTTCCTTAAACAAATCGCTGGAATCAAGAATTTGAAGGGTAGCCGCTCCGTACTCGCGCCTGGTAGCACCAGCCACCTTACCCCCGCTAAGATGAGCAATAACTTGCAGTCCGTAGCAGATACCCAAAATTGGGATGCCGAGCTCAAAAAGTCTTTTATCGGGAAGAGGCGCATCCTGTGCATAGACTGAAGCAGGCCCGCCAGAAAGAATAATACCCTGAGGTGGGTCGCTACTAATTTCTGAAAATGGAAAATTATAGGGTTTGATTTCGGAATACACCCCCAATTCGCGTATCCGACGAGCAATAAGTTGAGTGTATTGTGAACCGAAATCCAAAACTAAAATCTTTTCGCGATGTAAGGATGATTCCTTTTGCTGAGCAAGAGAAGTTGTCGAAGTTGAAGCCATAACATAAGCCTTTTGCTTAATTATAAACAAATAAATTTAATTATAATTCCCCAAAAAGGCAAGCATAAATATTTCTTAAACAGAATGTTTCTCAAAACTGCTGATTCCTCCAATTACAGCACAACTTTCATCTGTCTCAATGTGAGACAGGTGATTTCTCATTCTACAATATTTATTTCTTATTGAACTAAACACCATTTCAAAAGTTTTCTCAAAGCCAAAAACAAGCTCAAATTTTCTGCACTTGTAGGTGATTAACAGGGCTTAGTTTGGCATTGCATTTGCCTAATATTTAAATATGAAGTTTATGTCTCACCTAATTAATTGTCTTAATCGCAATTATTAATAGGAGCCTGCAATGAAGCAATACTTTAGAAGGACTTTACTTTGTCTGTTTTTCCCTTTATTGTGGGCAGTTTTCAGTTTTGCCCAACCCACCGTAGAGGCAGGATTTTACAATGAAAAGATCGATATGTTTTTTCTGGATGATTTCGATCTTTCTAATCCTAGTGCTAACCCACCTTTGTTTTGGATACGAATTACCAACGATGCCACCGATCGAAATGTCACCCTTACTCTTAACGTAGAAAGTGAACTTTATGGTCTGTTGGCTTCGGGAACTACTAAACCTTTCTTTTTGTCTGCTGATACAGTTTTTACTATTACCAACTGCGATTTGGCAGCAGGGGCAAGTCCATTTGAATTGCAAGATTACACTATTAATCAAGAGGCGGCTACGGAGCTTACTAACGCCATTTTGTCCACCGGCATGCTTCCTTCGGATAACTATCGTTTCCAGTTGACATTAGAAGATGTAGAGCAACCGGCTATTTCAAGCCAGGAAGAAATTAGTGTAGAGATTACTAATCCAACTACTATTGAATTAGTTTCACCAGGCCAACCGGTAGGAGAGGGAGAGCTGCCGATTATTTACACTCGCTTGCCACAGTTTGTGTGGGACTCGAATGCAAAGGAATTTATCATCACTGTCTGTGAGAAGTTGCCCACTAATTCTTCACCTGAAGATGTGATGGACAACGAACCACGCTATTCCGGTAGTATTAATTCCACTAATTTTCTTTATCCTGCTTCTGGAGCATGGCCATTGGAACCAGGAAAAACCTACTATTGGCAGGTGAAAGCAATAGTACAGAGCTCCAGTGGAACTATTGAGCTGAAAAGCGAGATCTGGGGGTTTACTATCGGTACTACCCAGAGTTCACGAACGTCCGGCCAGCAGACTTTTTACCTGAACCTATTGAACGATCTGTTGGGTGAAGAAGTGGTTCAACAGTTATTTTCTGATGAAGGTGAACTTCACGATTTCACTCCCACCGGCGTTTTGTTGATTGATGGGAGCCCGGCAACCCTGCAAGAGCTACAGAACCTGGTTCAACAAATACGAGATGGCAAATACAAAATAAAAAGTTTTCAGATAACGCAGTAAATTGCAAACTAAACCAGAGGATATTTCAAATGACCAAACTGTTGAAGATATCGCTTTTGCTAGCGTTGCTTTTTCTACCGCAGTTACTAATACCTAAAGATGCTAAGGATGTAGCCTTGATTTTCAAGTCTAAAGGAGTTGTGGCTGTAAAAAAGAAAGTTACCCAGAAATGGCAAAGAGCCAGGCGAGGCATTCGACTTGATTCAGGCGACAAAATCAGAACTGGAGAAAATTCGTTGGCGGCTATTGTATTTACCGATGACAAGAGTCTGATGAAAATTCGCTCACGTTCCAGTGTACGCATCCAGGGAAAACGAGAAGGCAAATCGATTTCCAAAAGAATTTTTATGGCACTTGGTAATGCCTGGTTTAAAATCAAACGTCAAAGAAGCGAGTTTCGTCTGGAGACTCCCACCGGAGTTGCGGCAGTCAAGGGAACAGAGTTCTACACCCTTGTGGATGAAGATGGTAACATGACCGTTTTTGCTGTCGAAGGAATTATTGAATTAATCAATAAATACGGGTCTGTGCTATTGCGCCAGGGAGAAAAGGGATATTCAGATGGGAAAACTCCACCAACTTCTGAGCAAACAGGCCAAACCCCGCAATGGGGACACGAAGATGAAGCTCCTAAGGCCGGGGAACTGGAAATCGAGTATGAAGATGCCAATGGTGTAAAGAAAACACTTCGCATCGAATACGAAAAGAATTCACAATAAAGGTGAGTTCTATGAAAAACTTATTCCGATTTTCTTTTGGTTTATTTTCTATCGTTTTATTAGCATCGGCGGCAATCGGACAAGTTCGAATTGTGCATACGCCGCCTAATTTCGCTGTTGAAAACACCCCTATTCATATTACGGCTTATCTTGAAAATACTTCCTCTTCTACCGTACAAATGCGTTTGTATTTCAGAGCTTTGGGGGAAGAGTCTTTTCAGTACTTAGAAATGGAAAATTTGGGCAATGAGTTTGCAGGAGTTCTGCCTCCCCAGCCGCAAAGGGTACAAAAGCTACAGTACTTTTTAATGGCCATTGATGGTGGTATGGTTGTTACACTTCCCGAAGAGAATCCTTACTACGAACCCCTGGAAATCCAGATTACTCCAGCGGAGACTATTCGTGAAGAACAGGCATCTAAAGCACCCATTTCGCCACCTGCAGGGGGTAAATATCTTACCTTACCGAAGGATAGTTTCCTGATTTTGAGTCCTGATCCCAGTGAAACTTATTTGCCCAACGAGGTAATTATTGCAGTTTCACTTTTTTTGCCCTCAGAGGATTTAGATATTGATCAAACTAGGGTAGAAGTGGATGGGCGGCCAATCGTGGCCGAAGTTAGTTTGAATCTGATTACAGCTACTATTCCTCAGATAAGTCCTGGGCGACATCTTGTAGAAATATTTTTACGACGCCCGGATGCCAGGGTGTACGAACCCATTCGTTGGCAGTTTCTTGTTCGCCGCTCAAAAAAAGAATTTCGTGCCACTTCTGTAACTTTAATTCCAGGAATTCGAGGCAAGATTTATGCAGAATCCAAAACGGAAAAGATCAGCGGCCGGAAATTGGACAACAATCAACTTGGGGGACGTCTTCAAGGGCAACAGGGATTTTTGCAGTTTGGTACTAATTTTTATGTTACCTCGTTAGAAAAGAAGAATTACCAGCCGCGCAATCGGTTGCTTATCTGGGCAGACCTGCGCTTTTTGAAACTTTACTTTGGCGACACTTCACCGCGGTTCTCAGAGTTAGTTCTATGGGGTAAACGCGTGCGAGGTTTTGATGCTCAACTAAATCTGGGATTCATCAATTTTGATTTCGTCAAGGGCCAGACCGCCAGAGCTATCGAGGCTACCCTGGCAGATTGTGTTATTGATTCTGTAACACAAGATACCTTATTCATCAATCCCACCACGGGTGATACTATTACCACCAACATTTGTCGATATGGTACCTTTCAACGGGATTTAACCGGACTACGTGTTAGTTTTGGTAAAGGGCATCATTTCCAATGGGGACTTAATCTATTGAAAGTAAAAGATGACATAAATTCTATCCAATATGGCTTACGTCCCAAGGACAACCTTGTTTTGGGCACAGACATACTTATTGCCGGTGTAAACAACCGCTTTTGGTGGACAACAGAGGTGGCTTTTAGCATGCTCACCGATGACATCTCCGGGGGGGCACTTAGCAAAGCAGATATCGACTCGACCATGGACACCGATATCCCTTTCGATCCTGTAAAGTACGAAAAATATCTGGTGTTAAACACTAGCACGATACCATTAGACCCCCGTAAACTCTCTTCAATAGCTTGGACTTCTGCTCTTCGATTGAATTTTCTAAACAATTATTTAACTATCAAATACAAATCTATAGGATCGGCTTACAACTCTCTGGGGAATACTTTTATCAAAAAAAATATCCGTGGTCTTTCCATATATGATCGCATCCGTTTGTGGCAAAATCGCATCTATTTGAGTCTCGGCTACGAGGACTACTGGGATAACTTTAGCGAGAGCGACAATAATCCCAAAATACACCTTAATACCATACGCTGTGGGTTCAATTTCTATCCTGGAAACAAGTTACCAGTGTTCAATTTCAACTACCGTATTTATCAGCGAAACAATGGTGTGGACACTCTGCTCACAACTCTCACTGATACCCTCGACAACCGCGAACAAAACACTACCAGTGAAGTATCATTCAATTGCAGCTATAATTTCATTTTGTTCGACTTAGAACATACTTTCACTGTTAATTTCATCCAGTTGGACAAGGTTGATGCTTTTAAAGAAACTCGAAGTAGCTTACCCATTGGTATTAACAACCGCATCCAGTCTTATTCCCTTCGTACTAAATATAAAATCCCCTTGACCACAACTATCAGCATTACCACTAATAAAAACTCCTATCTGGGTGGATTGAACACACTCAAATTTAGTGCTTATGAATTACGTAACCAATACTCTGCTTTTAATGACCGACTTATTTTCTATTCCGGCATTCGTCTTTTTGAAGCTTCCGGAGGTGGACTTGGCACCGTGATTGATTACAAGAAAGATCAGTTCATGTTAGGTGGGCGCTTTTACATTGCTCGAAATCAGATATTGATTTTCGATATGAGTCGAATTAGTTTCAAAGACCATGGGGGTACCTACAATGCACAAGGAGAGTTTGTAAAAAATCCTTCTTTCAGGGATTACACTTTCCGTCTACGCTATGAACTTAATCTTTAGCTTAAGGTGTTTCCCATTTAGAAATGAAACCTAAGATATTAAAACCCGGGAAAAATATTTTACTATTGACCCTAATTGTTTGTCTATTAGTATGGACAGCCCATCAAATAGGATTTTTAGAAAATTTTGAACTCAAAAGTTTTGATTCTCGGCTAAAACTCCGTGGTCCCCTACCATTAGTTGATTCCAGCCTGGTAATCGTCACTCTTGACGACCAAACCTTTTCCAGTTTGCCCATCCAGTGGCCATATCCTCGAAGCATTTATGCCCAACTTATTCGTAATCTTAAATCTGCTGGAGCAAGATTAATTGTCTTTGATTTAGAATTCACAGAACCCACCCCTGATGATAAAATTTTGGGAATGGCTGCGGCTGAAGCAGGCAATGTCATCTTTGCTGGTAAGTTAGTCACTGAAATTGGTGCGCATAATACTATCAATCAATACGTATTAGAGCCGGTATCTGCACTGCTGCAGAAAGGCACCTCATGGGCATTGGTCAATATTGTTGAAGATAATGATGGGTTTCTGCGTCGTTATTTTCTTGCAAAGCATGTTGCAGACCATCGATATCTATCTTTGGGACTGGAGGTGATGCGGCGATGGCTTCACCTGCCAGAAACAAGCCTTCGAGAGGATAGCAACAATTTCTGGTTAGGAGATTTTCCTATTCCCAAATACACGCCAGAAACTATGCTTATCAATTTTGCTGGTCCTGCCCGTACCTTCCCCACTTACTCACTGGTTAATATTCTTGATGACTTTGAGTTTGATATAGGAGATGAAGATACTGATATTTTCGAAATGTACAAAATATGGGGCACGTTTCGTAATAAGATTGTCCTGATTGGTTGCTCAGCTGAAGAGCTGCAAGACACCAAGTTCACTCCATTTTTTGAATACGAAGGTAACAAACGTAAAATGCCTGGAGTAGAAGTGCATGCCAATGCTATCTACACAATTTTCCAGCGAATGTTCTTAATCCCAGTAGACACAAAGATTACTGTAGCTTTAATTGTGTTGCTCTCTTTACTGGTGGGGATACTTACTCAGCTTGCCAGGCCATTAAAAGCAGGAATAGGGGTGCTTTTAATTCTGGCTTTATTCCTCATTGGAAATTTTGCAATTTTCATTCAGAAAAATCTTATTCTGCCAATAACTCCACCAGTATTGGCAATTGTTTTCACTTATTTGGGTCACACTGCGGTTTTGTTTGTTTCGGAGCAAAGAGAAAAACTGCGCTATCGAAAAATTTTTCAACAGTATGTTTCCAAAAACGTTGTGGAAAGAATGTTAGATTCTGGGGAATATCCCCGGTTTGGTGGTGAACGTAAGAAACTGACGGTGTTGTTCTCCGATATTCGCGGTTTTACTACCTTCTCAGAAAAATACCCCCCTGAGGAAGTAGTCGCACGGCTTTCTGAGTACCTTACCGAAATGGCTGATATTACTATTCAGCACGATGGTACATTGGATAAATTCGTTGGCGATGAAATTATGGCCATCTATGGTGCTCCCTATTACTACCAAAATCACGCAGAGAAAGCATGCCGTACCGCTCAGGCAATGATTAATCGGTTGCGAGAGCTGCAGAGAGAATATGCTGCAAAGAATGGCAGCTATTTTAATATTGGTATTGGTATTAATACCGGAGAAATGGTAGTAGGGAATTTGGGTTCACGACAACTTTTCGACTATACCGTTATTGGCGATGCGGTAAATCTGGGAGCACGATTGGAAGGAATCAATAAGTTCTACAAAACTAATATCATCCTCTCCGAATTTACCTATCAAGAAGTGAAAGATATTGCGATTGTTCGGGAACTGGATTTCATTAAGGTAAAGGGAAAAACACGACCGATTAAAATTTACGAACTTAGAGGTATGGATAACATCCCCCAATTTGAATACGAATTGCTTGTTCAGGTTTATCAACAGGCCTTACAGTTTTACCAACAGGGAGAATGGTACCGAGCGTTGGTAGAATTTCGGCGTGTTCTACACTACTTTCCTACCGATGGGCCTTCCAGACTTTACGTTCGTCGCTGCCTCGACTTAATGGAAAATCCTCCCGCCGAAGATTGGGAACCAGTATTCGTATTCGAGACTAAATAGATGGTTTAGGTGAATACGGCTATTCTCCTCTGCTACTTTCCACATATTTGTCAATTTCGTCAGATTCCAATTTCACCGATACTACTTTGGATATTCCTTCTTCCTCCATAGTGACCCCATAGAGATAATCCGCTTCGCTCATAGTTACCTTGTTGTGGGTAACAATAATAAACTGTACATTGCTGACGAAATTTCGAATCACTTTAAGAAATCGTTGGAGGTTAGCATCATCCAACGGTGCATCTACCTCATCCAGCACACAGAAAGGGCTGGGTTTCACCTGATAAATGGAAAATAACAAAGCAATGGCGGTAAGTGCCTTCTCCCCACTAGAGAGCAAAGCTAAAGAGCCCAATTCCTTGCCTTTGGGACGTACCAGAATTGAAATCTCTGCTTCCAAAGGGTCTTCAGGATTAAAACGAATTTGCAGGTCGCCCTCCCCACCCTCGAAAAATATCTGGAAATTAGTGCGAAAATTAGACCGTATTTGCTCAAATACATCCTCAAACTTTTCTCGGGCAGTTTTGTTAATAATGGAGATTGTTTCCATTAGAGTACTCTTTGCTTCTACCAAATCCTCCCGCTGTTTCTGCAGAAAGCTTAACCGTTCCGATTCTTTTTGGTAATCCTCAACTGCTAATAAATTTACCGGCCCAAAAGTTCTTAATCTCTGCTGCAACTTTTCCAGGTCCTGTCGCAATACAGAAAGGTCCTCTGACTCTTTGGCTTCTACAGATGTAATTTCTACTCCGTACTTTTCTTTAATTTTATCTCGTAAATGAGTAGCTTGCGCTTCCAATTCGGTGATTCTGACCTTAAAGGTACGTAGAAAATCTGCCGAAGAATCACCAGCTCGTCGAGTTTCTTTTAAGATTGTCTCGCGCTTTTGAAGACGCTCCCGCAAAGCATTGTGATTCTTCTGCCTTTGTTGCTGTTGGGACTGTAACAACTTATGCCTCTCATGAAGCTCAGTTAAGGCTTTTTCATCGGTGGCAAGCATTTTGCTCAAACGCTGAATTTCTTGCTTTGCCTCCTCTATTTCCCTCGCTTGACTATTTATCGTCCGTTCTAAATCTGAAACAGTACGTTCTAATCGTTGAATCTCTTGCTGTAAATTATGGTATTCAGCGGTTGTTCGCACTACATTCAGATTTAACTGATGCACCTCATCGGCTAGTCGATTGCGTTGATTTTCTAACTCCTCCAGTTTGTCCTGCAGCGGCTGCACCTCGGCTTCATGCCGACGGCGTCTTTGTATTAATTCGTCCAATTGAGGTTTTAGTTGGGTCAGTGTTTGCTGGGAATTAGCGATCTGGTCTTCTATTGCAGACATTTCCTTCTGATTAGAGTCGAGATTCTCGCGGCTCTTGTCCAAAGCTGTCTGTTTTTGAGCCGCTTCAATCCGTTGTTGGAGATAGATAGCTTCTTTTTCTTTGAGCTGCTTCTGAAAATTCTCTAATTCTGTGGTAATGTGTAACAATTTTTCCTGGTGATTCTTCTTTTCTTCTTCCATTTCTTTCAGCTTCTGGTGCAGGGATTGCATTTCGAGTTCAATCTCTTGCAGTTGTTCATTTTTCCCAATCTGCGAAAGTCGCCTGCCGGTATCGTACCACCCCGAACGCAAAATTCCAGTTCGAGTAAAAACCTCCCCTTCTAAGGTTACCACATTGAGGGAGGAATCCCCGGTCAGATTTCTCAGTACGTCCTGATTTTTTACTATTAGATATTCACCAAAAACAAATCTGACAAGAGGTTGTAAACGTTGATCAGCTTTCACAAATGCACTGGCTAAGCCAATTACTCCTGGCACTTCTATCAGTGGTGTTTCAGTTGTTTCGGAAGTTGGAATGCGTTCTAGGATAAGAAACGTTACCTGTCCACTATGGTGCTGCTGTAAGAAATCCAGAATAGGCGGCATTTGTTCCATTTTTTCTACGATGAAATACTGGGCAATATCCCCTGCAATTGCTTCGATAGCGGGGCGATAGGCCTTTGGTGCTGAAATTAAGTCACCAAAAAGTCCCAGCAGCCCTTCAAATTCTGACTGATGCTGAGCTAATAGACGCGTGCTCTCGGTATAACCTCCTTTAAGTTCTATTAGGTTTTGTAAAAAAGATCGTTGACGTTCCAAAGCGTCTAATGCATTTCGAACATTCAAAATCTGTTCTCGTAAAACCTCTCCGGTTTGGTGTTCTTGTTCTAATTCCTGTTGTTTTTGTTCGCAAAGCTGACGTAAATTTTCAACTTCCTGATTTAACTTAAC
>Ga0164311_10001648_pt1 | contig 11132 bp, 9 predicted proteins | sample GuaBasSedimGuay2_FD_121796 | JGI IMG/M metagenome (GOLD analysis project Ga0164311, IMG submission 121796) | Subseafloor sediment microbial communities from Guaymas Basin, Gulf of California, Mexico - Guay2, Core 4569-9, 9-12 cm | ecosystem: Environmental > Aquatic > Marine > Hydrothermal vents...
ATAAAAATGATATTAGGCTCAAGGCATTGGGCTTTAGGGAAAGGGGTACAGAGGCGTTAAGTCTCATGCCTTGGAGCCTAACGCGTAATAGCGACATGACCCGATGAGGGTCAGGAGGTGTAAAGACAAATATGGAAGAGAAAAAGTTTACTACGGATACAGAGCGAGCCTCCAAGATTCCAAATCAAAAGGAACTGGAGAAGGAGTTGAGTGAATATCTATCAAAAAAGTATGGCAATCGAGTCAAGGTAATATCTCCCTTTGTTTTTCCCGGGACGGAAGGAGAGAGGACCGATGCCGGAAAGTCAGAAGAAGGGAGTCTGCCGGCATTTGACATGCTTCCGGAGGAGCTGGAAGCATATCTGGACAGTTATGTAGTGAAACAGAAGGATGCGAAGGCCATTTTAGCAACCAAGATATGTACGCATTTCAACCGAATAAAACATGCCAAGAAGACCGAAAAAGATGGCCACGCCCGGGTTGGTATGATCAAAAACAATGTCCTCATGATAGGGCCCACCGGTGTTGGCAAGACTTACATGATAAAGCTCATAGCAAAAAAACTTGGCGTTCCCTTCGTCAAGGGTGACGCAACAAAGTTTAGTGAGACAGGTTACGTTGGTGGGGATGTTGAGGATCTGGTGAGGGATCTGGTTTATGAGGCTAATGAAGATATCTCTCTTGCTGAACACGGTATCATCTATATTGACGAGATTGACAAGATAGCTTCTGCCCAGAATTTTTTTGGACATGATGTCTCTCGAACGGGTGTGCAGAGGGCCTTGCTGAAACCCATGGAGGAGACAGAGGTGGACCTCAAGGTACCGCACGACCCGATTTCTCAAATTCAGGCTATTGAGCATTACAGGAGAACGGGAAAGAAAGAGAAAAAGGTGGTGAATACCCGCAACATCCTGTTCATCATGAGCGGGGCCTTTGGCGAACTGGCAAAGATTATTAAGAAAAGACTACAGAAACAGGGTATAGGATTTGAGGCCGATGTGAGACCCACAGAGGTGCCGTGGGACATCCTGAAGGAGGTTACTGCCCAGGATCTAATTGAGTTTGGTTTTGAATCGGAGTTCGTGGGCAGATTGCCTGTCATAGTAGTTTTTGATGAACTAACAAAAGACGATCTGGTGGAGATTCTCAATAATCCGAACAACCCCATAATCATCAGCAAGCGACTGGATTTCAGGGCTTATGGCATAGATATCAAGTTCGAAGAAGAGGCCCTGATGAAGATAGCCGAAATGGCAGCACAGGAAAAAACTGGCGCCCGGGGACTTGTGAGTGCCATCGAAAGGGTTCTAATCCCGTTTGAGAAGAAGCTGCCTTCCACGGATATAAAAAAGTTTGTTGTTACCCCTGAGGTGGTAGACGATCCTGAAGGGCAGCTTCAGAAGCTGTTAGAGAATCCCTCTGATCCAGAGCTGGAAAGAAGATTTGAGGCGGCCAAGGCAAAAGAATTCGAGACAATTAAGGCCTATGTTGCCTCAAGGGCAGAGGATTTTGAGAAGAAGTCAGGGCTAGAAATAACTGATAGGCGAAGGGGTTTGATTGCGGCCCTTTACCTTAAATATGTCACTGACGTAAATGCTGCCTTTGACTATTTCAAGGAAATGGTGGATCAGATAAGGCTTGAAGAGGCATCAATGCTTGAGAAATTCGATATCCACCTCACTTTTGATGATAGCGCCATTGATGCTATTATAGATCAGGCCATAAAGACAGATGAGGATGCGGGTTCCCTGGCCTTCAACCTGGCAAAGAAGTTAGAATACGGCCTAAAACTTGTGAAAGAAAGGGCAGGAATCGACACCTTTACCATCAATGAGGAAGCTGTCCTTGACATGGAAAAATATGTAAACGACCTCATAAAGAAGTACTACAGGCAGGAGTATCAGGTTTAGAAAAAGCTCAGGCATTAGGCGTTAGGCGCTGGGCGTAAGCAGGATAACCAACGTGTTTCTTACTAAAACCTTCAGCCTTTAGCCTTCAGCCTATTTTGCACACCGCTTGCCTGCCTCGCAGCAATAACAGCAGGCAGGCGTTTTCCTGCCTTCTAGAAAATCAACTGTGATTAGGTGTAAATGAGACTCTAAGTTATGATAGGTATATCTAAACTATATTGTGGTACTGTGGAACCTTCTGACGCATTGAGATATGGTAGGCGTTCAAAGGATCTACCTTCTCACCTCCTTCAATTTTCTGCTGACAAAAGACCCGTGGTGGTGTGGAATGTGACAAGAGCCTGCAATTTGCGTTGTGTCCATTGTTACGCAAAGGCACAAAAACAGGGCGGGCCAGAAGAGCTTACTCATGAGGAGGGAATTGCCTTACTTGATGACCTGGCGGACTTCGGTGTGCCAGTGATCCTTTTTAGCGGGGGCGAACCCCTTGTCCGCCCCGATCTCATTGATCTGGCCCGATATGCGGTCAAAAAGGGTATGAGGGCCGTAATATCTACCAATGGTACTCTCATATCAAAGGACATGGCCCAAGAGCTGAGGGAGGTGGGCCTGTCATATGTTGGGGTGAGTCTTGACGGTATGGAGGAAGTAAACGACAAATTTCGAGGCAAGAAGGGTGCCTTTAAAGAGGCATTGGAGGGGATAAGGAACTGCCAGTCGGTTGGCCTAAAGGTGGGTCTTCGTTTTACAATTAACAGGATGAATGCGAGCGAGATTCCACGCATCTTTGATCTGCTGGAGCAGGAAGGTATCCCGCGCGTTTGTTTCTACCACCTTGTTTATGCTGGGAGAGGAAGTAATCTTGTAGAGGCAGATCTCAGTCACGAAGAGACCAGAAAGGCCGTTGACCTTATTATTGACCGTACGAAGGAGCTCCATGACAAGGGAATAGCGGCGGAAGTGTTGACCGTGGACAATCATGCCGATGGCCCGTATCTTTATTTAAGGATGAAACGAGAAGGTAATCCGAGGGCCAAAGAAGTTCTTGAGCTTCTCAAAATGAATGAGGGCAATAACTCGGGCCGGGGGATAGGCTGTGTGAGCTGGGACGGCTCAGTGCATGCTGACCAGTTTTGGCGGCATTACAGCTTCGGCAACGTGAAGGAAAGGCCATTTAGTGAGATATGGCAGGATTTGTCCGATCCCCTTATGGCCAAGCTCAAAGAGAAAAAGAAGTATGTCAAGGGCAGATGCGCCCGGTGTGCGTGGCTCGATATCTGTGGTGGTAATTTCAGGGTGAGGGCTGAGGCGGTGACAGGCGACGTGTGGGCCCCTGATCCTGCGTGTTATCTCACGGATGAGGAGATTAAATATACTATATGAGACTGCCGTTAGTCACCACAGAGGCACAGGGCACACAGAGAATTCTTTCTTTTCCTTTGCCGGGAGGTACCGGCAAAGGAAAAACTAGCTTTTGGCCCAGGATATTAGGTCTAGTGAGGCGCTCAAAATGGTGGTTTTTCAAAAATCGGCATCTCGCGATTTTTGAAAAAACAGAAAGCCTCTGTGTTCTCCGCGACTCTGTGGTGAAAAGAATTTCATGGGGTAATTGTTATTCAAAAACATTTTTCATGAGATGTTGAAATTAGGGAGAAAAGGACATGATCATACGACCAAGGCGGTTGAGAAGGACCAGGGTTTTGAGGGATATGGTGAGAGAGACCTCTCTTTCACCAAAGGATTTCATTTATCCCCTTTTTGTTAAACCCGGCAAGGGATTAAGGGATCCAATCCCTTCCATGCCAGGCCAATACCAATTCACGGTGGATACCTTGGTGCAAGAGGGAAAAGAGGCCTGGGGGCTGGGGATTCCCGCGGTGATCCTATTTGGTATCCCGGACACCAAGGATCCAACTGGAAGCCGGTCTTGGGCACCTGACGGAATAGTACAGCAAGCAGTGGCAGCCCTTAAGGATAGCAATCCTGACATGATCGTTATCACGGATGTTTGCATGTGCGAATACACCGATCATGGTCATTGCGGTGTAATCAAAGACGGCGATGTTGACAATGACGCCACCCTCGAGCTGCTAGCCAAACAGGCCGTGTCCCATGCAAGGGCAGGTGCAGATCTTGTTGCCCCTTCAGACATGATGGATGGCAGAGTTGCGGCTATTCGCCAGGCACTGGATGAGGAAGGGTTTAAAAACACAGGGATTCTTTCATATGCAGTAAAATATGCGTCCGCATTTTATGGACCATTCAGGGAAGCGGCAGAGTCTGCACCACAGTTCGGGGATAGATCCAGCTATCAAATGGATCCTGCCAATGCACTGGAGGCCCTTAAGGAGGCTGAGCTTGATCTTGAAGAGGGTGCTGACATGATAATGGTCAAACCCGCCATGGCCTATCTGGACATTGTGAGGGCTGTTCGGGAGATATGCTTGGTACCAGTGGCCGCATACAATGTGAGCGGAGAATACGCCATGGTCAAGGCTGCAGAAGCAAAAGGGTGGGTAGACGGCCAGCGCGTCATGATGGAAATTCTGACCGCCATAAAAAGGGCGGGAGCTGATCTAATCCTCACCTATTTTGCCAAGGACGCTGCGAGGTCTCTTTTAGGCTAATACCAGATGTTAGCAAATAGCATAGGATCGAGATTCGAATAGCTTCTGTGGAAAGGATATGAAAAGGGAACACCGTCCTCCCCATAATATAGGTCCGGGAAGACCTAACCAACTGCGGCTGGTTGCTTGGGAAGTGACTCGGAGCTGCAACCTAAATTGTGTTCACTGCCGGGCTGCTGCTGAAAAAGGCCCATACCAGGGTGAATTGACCACAGAGAGGTGTCTAGAAATACTGGACGAGATTGCCCTGGTGGGTAAACCCATAGTTATTCTCACCGGTGGCGAGCCATTGTTGCGCAGTGATGTATTTGAGCTGGCAAGGAAGGGAACAGAGAAGGGTCTGCGGATGGTGATGGCAACAAATGGTACTCTGCTGAGTGACTCTATCGTATCTGAAATGAAAAATTCGGGTGTCAAGAGGGTAAGTGTCTCCTTGGATGGGGCCACAGCTCAGCAGCACGACGCCTTCAGGAAGGTTCAGGGAGCCTTTGATATGGCGATTGCTGGCATCGAGTTACTCAAGAAACATGGGATGCCGTTTCAAATTAATACAACAGTTACCAGACATAACGTTGAAGATATCGATAAGATTATGGATCTGGCAGTTAGCCTTGGCGCTGTGGCCCATCATCTGTTTTTGCTGGTACCGACCGGAAGGGCAAAGGATTTGAAAGATCAGGAAGTGGGGGCCCAGGAATACGAGAGGGTTCTGCACTGGTTTTATGACATGAGAGATAAAGTTCCACTTCATCTGAAGGCCACATGTGCCCCACAATACTATAGAATCCTCCGCCAAGAAGCACACGCAAGAGGGGAGAAGGTAGATTATGAAACATACGGGTTGGATGCTGTTACAAGAGGCTGCTTAGGAGGGACAGGATTTTGTTTCATATCCTATGAGGGTATAGTGCAACCGTGTGGATATCTTGAGCTCAACTGCGGCGATGTGTCTAAGGAACCATTTGATAAGGTATGGAGAGAATCTCCCGTGTTCCTGCAGCTAAGGGACTTTTCCAATTACAAAGGCAAATGCGGCAGATGTGAATATGTTAGATTTTGCGGGGGATGCAGGGCAAGGGCATATGAGGCTACTGGGGACTTTTTGGCAGAAGAGCCCCTTTGCGTATATGAACCCAAGAAAAAACTTGCAAGAACAGTTCATAGTTGACCTGAGGATGGACGACATTGACAGAGAAATACTAAACGAAATCCAGTCTCATTTTCCCATTGATTCGAGACCGTACCGAATAGTCGGGAATCGGCTCGGATTGAGCGAGGAAGAGGTTCTAAGAAGGGTCAAGCGTCTAAAGGACGCTGGCATTATACGGAGAATAGGAGGCAATTTCCACTCACATCGCTTGGACTTTACTAGTACCTTGTGCGCGGCAAGAGTTCCTGAGGAAAAGCTGGAGCAATTTGTAGCTGTGGTGAATAGCTACCCCGGAGTGACCCACAATTATCTGCGCAACCATATCTACAACGTGTGGTTTACATTTATTGCACAGGATATGGATTTTATTAACAAATCATTGAACGAGATATCGGAAAAAACAGGTGTTAGTGATATCCTCAATCTGCCCGCGCTCAAGATGTTCAAGATAAAAGTCCATTTCGATGTCTAGTAATCTTCTTCGGTCTCTTCGTATCGAGCTAGCAGCCTTTCCGCCTTCTCGTCAGTTATAAAGCCTCGCTCCACCAACACGTCAGCTATACCATCTTCCCTGAGTTCTTCTATATCAAGCACCTTTCTTACATCTTTGCCCTGGAGGCTAAAGAAGGTGTAATTTAGCGTAGGATTTGACTTCTTCAAAAGACTCACATGTAGCCCATCGAATATGAAATGGTAACTTAAGATGAAATACATGGCAGCCACCAACAGGCCCCAGAGGAATATTTTGTTGGGTAGTTTCATACGGAGCTTTTTACCTCACACCATGGTTCATCAGTATTTTCAAATGGCTATACTTTTTGAAACATTGCCACATATCAAAATGTCCGGTAGCACCTTATTTCTTTATCGGTAAGACCTGAAAAAATATGAGGGATTAGTAAGGCTGAAGCCCTCTGGCTATGGGATACCTTCTTCCGTAACCAAATGCCTTGGACGTGACTTTGAGGCCGGGAGGTGCCTGTCTGCGCTTGTATTCATTTAGCACAAGCCGACGTAATACATCTCTCACAACTTCGGGGTCGTGGCCATGTGCTACAATTTCATCATATCCCATGTTTTTTTCTACTGCCATCTCCAGTATTTCGTCGAGTATTTCATAGGGGGGCAACGTGTCCTGGTCAGTCTGATTCGGCTTTAACTCCGCCGAAGGAGGCCGCGTTATAACACGCTGAGGTATGATTTCTCCATTGCGATTGATGTATTTTGCTAACCGGTAACACCATGTCTTAGGCAGGTCTGAAATTACAGCCAGGCCTCCGCTTAGATCACCATAAAGTGTGCAATATCCCATGGCAAATTCTGACTTATTTCCCGTTGTGAGGAGCAGGGATTTGAACTTGTTTGACAGGGCCATCAAAATGTTACCCCTTATTCGTGCCTGAATGTTTTCCTCTGTCTCATCCTCTGGGAGACCCTTAAATATGGGAGCGAGCACCTTCTTGTAAGTCGCAAACAGCTCTTCTATTGGGATTTCTTCAAACCGGATTCCCAGGTTTTCAGCCAGCTTTCTTGAATCTTCCTTACTCATTTGAGAGGTGTAAGGGGAAGGCATGCTCACGCCCATCACGTTATCCGAACCCATTGCCTCCGTAGCAACGCAGGCCACCAATGAAGAATCAATTCCACCGCTAAGCCCAACTAAGACCTGTTTGAATCCACACTTGAGGGCATAATCGCGCGTTCCTATTACCAGTGCATCGTGGATATTTTTTTCTTGAGATGGCCACGGATTTTCGATGGGGGGATAGGATTTGTCCGTATCCCAAATGGTAATGTCTGGTTCAAATCCCTTACCAAGGCGGATTAGATTCCCCGTACTGTCCACTACCATGCTGTAGCCATCAAAAAGGAGATCGTCATTACCACCAATCTGATTGCAGTAAATGGCAGGGATCTTATAAGAATGTGCGAGCTCTTGAAGTATGTGGAGTCGTGTTGAGGGCTTGTCCACAGTAAAGGGAGATGCGGAGATATTGATCAGTATGTCTATGTGGTGTGAATTTACAATGTCCTGGACTGGATCCTGTTCGTACCGCGGAATTCCACGGACTTCTCCTAGGTTCCATATATCCTCACATATGGTAACGCCGAAGACCGTGCCGCTAAGATCAAAGACAAGGCTTTGGGAAGCAGGTTCAAAATACCGCGTTTCGTCGAATACATCATAAGTAGGTAAAAGCCTTTTCCCACCCGTTTCTTGGACACGGCCGTTTAACAGCAAAGCACATGCATTTATGAGCGGCTTTCCTATGGGCTTGGGGTTTCTATCTACATACCCGCATACTACTGGAATGTCGGGCAGTTGGGAAGCGAGCTTTTCAAGGCTTTCCAGATTGGCTTTCACGAAGGCAGGCTTTTCTAGCAAATCTCTTGGCGGATACCCGATGATGCTCATCTCCGGGAATATTGCGAGATGGCAACCCTGAATTTTTGCTTCTTGAGCGGCATCAATGATCAATTTTCTATTGTATTCCAAGTCTGCGATGATGGGATCAATTTGACATATGGCAATTCGCATGTGGCATCTCCCTACAAACGTAGCGGAAAATCCCGCGCAGTGGTCAAATAATATAAGCGACAAAGTGTTTTCTTAAGGGTAAACAATGTTCCAATTTATTTCTTTTATGGCATCGTTATTGCATTTTGACAAGGGTGTTTTCCAAGTGAGAAGGAAAATCAGATATAGGATACGTGAGTCACTGAATGAATTTTGTTCAGGAGTGAAGGCATGAATAACAGAATAATCCCGTCTGGGTCTTTTGCAGTGAAGCGAAGGAAAAAGGAGATCCTAGAGGCTTATCTGGGTACGTGCGTTGGTGTTACATTGGTGGACAGGGAAGCAGAACTCGGAGGGTTATTGCACATTCTTTTGCCAGAACCAACGGGTACTGATGTTCCTTTTAGCCCTGCAGTGTATGCAACTACAGGACTGCCCCAGTTTATCGACAGGCTTCGTGAGGCAGGTGCTAGAAGGAGTAGACTAAGAGGATGTATAGGCGGAGGAGGCCTGGTTGGAGAAGTTAGGGATCAAGACCTTTGGCTGGATATCGGTGGGAGGACAGCAGAGACAGTAGAAGATATTCTGCGGGACCAAGGAATTGTGGTGGATCAGGTAGAGACTGGGGGATATTTCTCCTGCAAAATGAGTCTCAATTTGGACAATCTCACTACGTCGATTGAACCCCTCACAGGAAGGTACGCAGAGGGCTCGACCGAGACAAAAAGGCTCCGAAAAGAAGAGCTTGTTTGTGCCATACAGGAGGTTAGGCCCATTCCTCAGATTGCACTTAAGATAATTCGCATGCTGAAAGAAGGGGATTATGAGATGGATGATGTTGCCATGGAGATTAGGCAGGATCAGGTTATAAGCGCTAAGGTGCTAAAGCTTGCAAATAGTGCCTTTGTGGGGGCTGGTTCTCCCATAGACTCCATAGACAGGGCTCTGATTGTGCTTGGAGAAAAGAAGCTCTTTCAGTTGGTGTTGTCGGCTACTGTGGAGATGTTATTTGCCACTACAAGAACCGGTGGCTACTCTTTGTGCAAGGGCGGCATCTTCCATCATGCGCTGGCAACAGCGATGACAGCCCACGAGATTTCCGTGTTTACAGGAAGATCTCAGCCAGACATAGCCTATACTGCCGGGATTTTGCATGATATTGGCAAAATAATACTGGATCAGTACCTAATAACAAATGCGCCCTTTTTCTATCGTTCGATCCAGAGTGAAGGAGCTGACCTGTGCTCAGTAGAAAGGGAGAAATTCGGAATCGATCATCCAGAAATAGGAGCGATGCTAGCAGAGAAGTGGGACCTGCCTGAGTTGCTGGTGGATGCCATAGGGTCGCATCATAAACCTGAAACATCTGCAGTTGACCGTGAGCTTGTGACCATTGTTTATTTAGCAGACTTGCTGGTCGCGAGATTCCGGGTGGGCTACCAGCTTGACAGACCTAACGCAGAACTTTTGGAAGACAGGCTCGCCAATATCGGGCTGAAAAAAGAGCATTTCCCAATTATGATTGACAGGATTCCAAGATCTGTTTTTGAATCAAGCCTGCTTGTGACATAAGTAATTGATCATTCGAAAATATCTATCAATGTTCCCAACATCTCATTTTCCACTGCAATAGTTTTTATGTTTGCTTCGTATCCTCGCTGGGTAATTATTGTTTGGGGGATTTCTTCTGTAAGCTCAACCCTATCATCAGGAGGCGACTGAACTTCTATATCAACCTTTACACCTCCATGTTGCTGGGGGGCGATGACAGCCCGTCTTTTCTTATAATCCTGTGAATACAGATTTGCGATATTTCCAGCAATGGTTTCCATTTTTCGGCCAAAGGCCCTGACGGCCGACAAGCCTATACTAAATATGGAAGTCATTTCTAGCCTCCTCCAGTAAGGACATGGCGCCAAGAGATGTAAGAGTGTGTATTGGCGCAACTTCAGCTTATTCATCGGACAAAACTGTGCTACGCTAAAAGAGGTATAAGCTATAGGGCTAGCACTATGACAAAAACAAAGCCAGATATGTCAAAAAAATGGCTAGCTGTGTCCCGCTCACCAGTTCATGCGGATATTGGATTGCCAATAAAATGGGGTAAGGGGGCAAATGTTTTGGGGTGAATCCTAGGGAATTGCGATGTCTACAGCTTGGTATAGAAGTTGCAAATCAGCCTTTCAGGCGCTCGTGGGTCAATCAGGCTCGAGATGAATGGCCTCCAGGGTGGATAAAGAGATGAAAAGGAGGAGCTGCTCGTATGAGCTGTGCTATTGCGGTGAACATTGGAGAGGACAAAGAACAAACCATATTACATATGTCACAGGTTTCCCAAATTGTTAGTTCCAAAGCCAACGGCGTACGAGTTGTTCGTAAGGAGAAGGTTTCTTGTGTGGAAATGGATGGCCACACATTTTCGATAATAGATGCAAACGGAGAGCCGCATAACTGGCCATTTTTTCTCATTCTAGCCTCAGAAGAGGCATTGGGTATTAAAGATTTTCGTCTTTTATTTGGTGTCAAGGTGCTTTCAAACGGATGCCTAACTGGAAAGGACATAGATGGTAAGGGGTATACGGGAAAACCATTTGACGTGAGTACACTGACCAAGAACCACGTGGGCTGTAAAGGAGAAATGTGCGCACTGAAAAAGGCACAAAGTCTATTGAAGCAAGTGGACTCTATAGAGGAGGTATTAAACAAGCTTAGACAAGGAGAATTCTATGCGGCCCTCACCGAGGAGCTTTCAGAGAAGATTAGAAGAATCGCAGATGAGATGATAGCATTCCGAAAAGACTTGCAAAAAAAGATTGAACCAAACATCGTGGGACTTGTTACCAATGAGATCCCGGAGACCAGCAACGAACTGGAAGGCGTCAATGAGACTTTAGAGAAAAGTACCATGAAAATAATGGATATAG
>Ga0164311_10001649_pt1 | contig 11127 bp, 9 predicted proteins | sample GuaBasSedimGuay2_FD_121796 | JGI IMG/M metagenome (GOLD analysis project Ga0164311, IMG submission 121796) | Subseafloor sediment microbial communities from Guaymas Basin, Gulf of California, Mexico - Guay2, Core 4569-9, 9-12 cm | ecosystem: Environmental > Aquatic > Marine > Hydrothermal vents...
GTCTATAGCCGAGGGTTTTGGCTTGCCTCCTCTAGAAGCCATGCAAGCCGGTTGTCCTCTTTGTTATAGTATTGACACTAGCCTAGCCGAAGTTGTGGATTACAATGGTCAATTTTTTAAACCAACTTCCATCTCCAATCTAAAACAAGCTTTAAAAACTTTATGGACTAATAAAAAACTTCGTCAACATTTTTCTAAATCAGGTATCCAAAGAGCTAAACAATTTGACTGGTCACTAACAGCCCAGCAAACTTTGGCCGTCTACAAATTAATTCAACTCAATGAATAAACACTTTCTATCTGTCATTGTTCCAGTCTATAGGCAAGAAAAAACTATCAAAAACGATTTAGAACGCATTGATCAAACTCTTCAACAGATTCGTTACCCTTACGAAATTATTGCTATTATTGATGGACAGAAAATAGACAAATCTTTTCAAATCTGCAAAAAATTAAAACTTAAAAATCTAAAAGTTTACACTTATCAACAAAACCATGGTAAGGGCTACGCCATTCGCTACGGTATGACTAAAAGCAGGGGAGACTATATTGCTTTTTTAGACGCTGGAATGGAAATTGACCCCAACGGCATATCTATGTTAATTGAACATTTAGAGTGGTATCAAGCCGATATTATAGTTGGTTCAAAACAACACCCTGCTTCTCAAGTAAATTATCCTCTACAAAGAAAAATAATTAGCTTTTTGGCTTATTTAATTTCCAAAACTTTGTTTAATTTAAAAATTAAAGACACTCAAGCTGGCATAAAAATATTCAAAAAACAGGTTCTAAAAAAAGTTTTACCTCGATTATTGGTAAAAAATTTTGCTTTTGACCTAGAAATATTGGCTGTAGCTCAAAAACTAGGTTTTAACAAAATTTACGAAGCCCCAATCAAACTTAATTATTCTTTTCAAAGCCTAACTCATGCTCAAGGCTTGAAAGTTATCTATAAAACATTGGTAGACACACTGGCTATTTTCTATCGGCTTTATATTCTCCATTACTACGACGACTCTAAAAAAAGAAAATGGAAATTCGACAAAGATCTTAATTTCCGAATCAATACTGGTGATTATGAAAAAAAATAAAGTTGTATTTTCCATCATTATTCCTGTCCGTCAAACTAATCCTTATTTAAAAGAAAATTTACAACAACTTAAAAAACAATCTTTTAAAGATTTTGAAGTTTTAGTTATAGATGATCAAATTTCTGCAACCCCCAATCCTGCTCAAAAAAGAAACATTGGAGCCAAAATGGCCAAAGGAAAATATTTAGCCTTTTTGGACGACGATTCATACCCCGCTAAAGATTGGCTAAAAAACGCTTTTAAACTATTTCAACAACAAAAAAATATTTCAGCTGTCTGTGGCCGGGCTTTAACTCCACCACAAGACAGTCTTTTACAACAAACCTCAGGATTATTCCACTCTTCGTTTTTGGGTAGCGGAGGAGCTGGTCAATACAGAAACAAAATCAAATCAGCTCGCTATATCGACGACTATCCTTCTGTTAATTTAATCGTTGAAAAATCTGATTTCAAAAAAATCAAAGGCTTCGATACTTATTACTGGCCAGGAGAAGACACTATTTTATGTCTCAACTTAACTAAAAAACTGGGCAAAAAAATTCTTTATCATCCATCCCTAATAGTTCACCATCATCGTCGAGCTATTTTCAAACCACACTTAGCCCAAATCAAACGATACGCTATTCACCGATCTTTTTTTGCCAAAAAATTTCCCCAAACATCGTTAAAAATAGGCTATTTCACCCCCACTATTTTTCTTTTATACCTTCTTAGTTTACCTTTTTTATCAAAACTATCTCAACTTTACTTTTTTCCACTTTATACTTACATCATTCTTCTAACCATAACTTTTGTCAGTTTTTTAATTAAGCATTCATTACTTCTGTCAATTTTAGCCACCATCACCATTCCTGTCACTCACCTTTATTATGGTTTTTACTTCATCATCGGCCTACTTAAAAAAAATGTCTACTTTCAACCTCGACAGGACAAATTATGACATTTTTAGCCTTGAAAAATAAAAAGTTTTCATTGACACTGAAAACTTTTTGACATATACTATTAATATATGAACCCAAAATATTCACTTTCTTTTAGCCAAGAACTGTTAGATTCAACTCTCAAAGAACAAAGAAAATTGTTTTTAAAACATGATTTAGGTATTCAAAGAAACATACTAAATCAAATAAGCAAAATCATTAAATCACCACAAATTGTCATTATAACAGGATTACGCAGAGTCGGAAAATCAACTCTTTTAGCTCAGCTAGCTCACAAATACCTAAAAAACAATTTCTACTATGTTAACTTTGAAGATGACAGACTTCTTGATTTTCAACTTAAAGATTTCAACTTACTACATCAAAGCTTAATCAAATTATTTGGTCAAAAAAAAACATTTCTTTTCGACGAAATCCAAAATATTCCCCAATGGGAACGCTTTGTTCGTCGACTTCATGACAGAGGTTATAAATTTATCATCACGGGCTCTAACGCTTCTTTGTTAAGTCAAGAACTAGGAACTCGTTTGACAGGTCGATCCATCAAAATCAACCTATACCCCTTCTCTTTTAAAGAATTTTTAAGTTTTAAAAAACAGCCGATACCTAATATAAAAAAACTCAACAAGAAACAAAGAAAAAAACTCCTTAAGCTTGTCAATCAATATTTGATATTAGGAGGAATTCCAGATGCACTCAAATATCCCAAACTAAATATACATAAAAATCTATACGACGATGTTTTGTATCGCGACATAACAACTAGATATAAAATTGATAACCAAAAGAGTCTCAAAGAATTAACTTTTTATCTAGTTAGCAACTCTTCTTCTCAAATTTCATATAATAAACTTAAAAACTTACTCAAGCTTGGTAGTGTCAATACTGTTAAAAACTACATTGACTATCTCGAAAACAGTTGGTTGTTTTTTATTTTAAATAAATATGCTTACTCTATCAAAGAACAGCAAATTGCCAACAAAAAAATATATAGCATCGATACAGGTCTAGTTAATTCTGTTGGTTTTAGCTTTTCCAAAAATAAAGGGAAAATGATGGAAAATGTTGTTTTCCTACAATTAAAACAAAACAATAATGACATATATTTTTACAAAAGCCAACAAAACCATGAAGTTGATTTCTTTTTACACAAAGACAAAAGTTTTATTCAAGTTAGCCAAAATATAGATAATACAGAAACTAGAAACAGAGAAATTAGATCGTTGATAGAATCAGCCCAAGAACAATCTTCAACAAAATTACAAATAATTAGCGAACAGCACAAAGAAATCGTTAAACAAAAAAAAATGAAGATTTTCATAACCCCACTCTATGAATGGTTATTGCAACAATAAAAAATAATGGCTAATCGAAAAACATTTAGTGTCTCCGTTTCTTATCCACCTATCTACAAAAACAAACAAACTGCTTTTTTGTCTCAAAACCGCCAATTCCAGTGGACCAATACCAATAATATAATTTTTCCTGTTATTCCTGCTTACGCAGCCACCTTACTTCAATCAAAAGGCTATCAAGTTTTTTGGGATGACGCTATTGCTGAAAAACTAAATTATCAACAATGGCTAACAAGACTGATTAAAAACCAACCTGATTTAATTGCCATTGAAACCAAAACACCAGTCGTTAAAAAACACTGGAAAATTATTGACCAAATCAAAAAAAAACTACCAAAATCCACAATTGTTCTAATGGGCGATCATGTTACGGCCATACCAAAAGAGTCACTCAAACACTCTCAAGTAGACTTTATTTTAACTGGTGGTGATTATGATTTTATGCTTTTAAACCTAGCCAACCATCTCCACCAAAAAGAAAAATTACAACCCGGTTTTTATTTTCACCAAAAAAACAAAATAATCAATAGCGGTAAATTTGTCTTAAAACACCACCAACTAGACAAATTACCAATTATTGATCGCCAATTGACCAAAAACCATCTTTACACCCACCGAAACTCTAATTTCAAATATAAACCCGGTGCCTACATCATGTCAGCCCGAGATTGTTGGTGGGGAAAATGTAGTTTCTGTTCTTGGACCACCCTTTTCCCTTGCCAACAATATCGCCGTTTCTCTCCCCAATACTCCATTAAAGAAATTCAAAATTTAGTCAATAATTTTAACATCAAAGAAATTTTCGATGATTCTGGCACTCTGCCAACAGGGGACTGGCTAAACAATTTTAGTCATCTTTTAATCAAACAAAAATTAAATAAAAAAATCAGTTTGGGAGCCAATCTGAGAATGGCTAGTTTGTCTCAATCAGAATTTAATTTGATCAAAAAAGCCGGTTTTCGCTTCCTCCTTTTTGGTCTTGAATCGGCCAACCAAAAGACCTTAGATAAAATCAACAAAAACATTAAAGTTTGCGATATAAAAAAAACTCTAATTGAAAGTAAAAAAGCTGGTCTAGTTAACCACATCACCACTATGATTGGTTATCCTTGGGAAAACTTATCAAATTACCAAGAAACTATTAATCTAATTTACAAACTTTTTAGACAAGGTTTAACCGACTCCATCCAAGCCACCCTACTCATTCCTTATCCTGGTACTCCACTTTTTGAACAATTAAAAAGAGAAAAATTGCTTTTAACCCAAGACTGGAACAAATATGATATGAGTCAACCAGTTATCAAATCTCCTCTATCAACCAAACAACAAAAACAAATAATTCAAACTTTCTTCAAAGGAGCTCTACAACCCCAATTTCTTTTCAAACAAATTGTATCCATCCACTCTTTAAGTGATTTTGTCCATCTAGCTAATTACAGCCTTAAATTCTTATTAAAACTAAAAGATTTTTAACTAAACCAAATTTACATACTACAATCAGACTATATGATTTGGCCAAAAATAACTATCATCATCCCCACTCTTAACTCAGCCAAAGTTTTAAACCACTGTCTTAAATCAATTCAACAACAAAATTATCCCCAATCTAAAATTAAAATCTTGATTGTCGATGGGGGATCAACCGATGCAACCATTCGAATAGCCCAAAAATATAAAACAAAAATCATCAACAACCCCCTCAAAACTGCCGAAGCCGCCAAAGCCGTCGGTATCAAAAAAGCTAATTCTAAATATGTGGCCCTAATCGACTCCGACAACATTCTGCCTCAACCCAACTATCTAAAAAAAATGGTTTTACCCATGGAAAAAGACAATAAGTTAATTGCCTCCGAACCAATCAAATTCACATATCGATCTAAAGCCGGTTTTATAGAACGCTATTCAGCTTTAATCGGGGCCAACGATCCTTATGCTTTTGTTACAAAAGTTTACGACCGCCTTTCTTATCTAACCAACAAATGGACTGACCTAAAACTCCAATATATAGACAAAGGTCAATACATTAAAGTCAAACTTAAACCCAAACAAAACATACCTACCATCGGTGCCAACGGTACCGTTTTTCGTCAGTCTTTTTTGAAAAAATACTTTTTATCTTCAAAACAAAACAACTATTTTTTTGATATAGACATCATATCCATGGCCTTATCCTCAAAAAAATCTTGTCTTTACATAGCCAAAGTTAAAATTGGTATCATTCACTCCTTTTGTGAATCATCCATTTCTAAATTTATTCACAAACAACAACGCCGTCTAATTGACTACTATCAATATCAACCAATTCGCCACTTTAACTGGTCTAAGCACAATCAAACAGCCATCATTAAATTTTCTGTTTACAGTCTCAGTTTGATAGCTCCACTTTTCGATTCGATTCGCGGCTTCGTTATCAAACCAGACCCAGCTTGGTTCTTTCATCTGCCAGCTTGCTTAATTACTTTTTTTACTTATGCCCAAATCACTATTTTAAGTAAACTAAAATTGTTAAAACCCCTATCCAGACAAACATGGCAACAATAAAAAAACCAAAAAGAATCTTAATGATTACTCCTTTCTTTTCGCCCAACATCGGCGGAGTCGAAAAACATCTAGATGATTTATGCAGCTACCTAAGCCAAAAAGGTCATCAAATTACGGTTTTAACCTACCAACCCTTGACCTCCCCTACCAAAGCCAGTTCTTTTCAAAAAACTAACAACCTGTCCATCTATCGCTTTAATTGGCCTGGCTACCAACTTTTCCACCGTTTACAAAAATATCCAACTTTTCAATTTTTATACATCACCCCTTACTTATTCTTCCGTTCCTTTGTCTTCTTGCTTTTTCGACCCCAAAAATTTGACCTAATCCATGCTCATGGCCTAAATGCCTCTTTTATAGCCATGTTACTTAAAAACATATTCAAAATTCCATTCGTGGCCTCAACTTACGCCATCTATAATTTTAAAAAGAAAAGCCTGTTTAGTCGCCTCAGTCTTTTAGCTCTATCTTCAGCTCAAAAAGTCTTAGCCTTAGCACAACCATCAACCAGAGAATTAATTAGAATAGGTTTAAACAAACAAAAAATCACCACTTATTTTTTATGGATAGATAAGCGTCTATATAAAAAAACTAATCGCAACCAAGCTCGCCAACAACTCAAATTAGCAAATAAATTTACTGCCATTTTCGTTGGCCGTCTGATTGCTTCCAAAGGTATTGCTATTATCAAAAAATTAATTAAAACTTTTCCAGACATAAACTTCATTGTCATTGGCGATCACAGTCAATTTGAACCAGACATGGAACAGATAGCCGTAAATCACCAAAATTTACATTTATATTGCGGATCTATAAGCATTAAAAAACTTAGCCTTTACTACTCTTCAGCCAACCTTCTATTGATGCCATCCCTACATCCCGAAGCCTTTGGCAAGGTGGCTATCGAAGCTTTAGCTTGTGGCACTCCGGTTTTAGCCTCCAACCGAGGAGCTCTGAGTTGCATCCTATCCAAATCCGTTTCGGTTGTTGTCAACCCAACTTTTTCTAACTTTAAACAACAGCTCAACTTCCTTCGCCATCATCCTTCAAAATTAAGGAATATGTCCCAAAAGGCTCCAGCTTATGTTCAACAAAACTTTAGCCCCCACCAAGCCAAAGTCATCGAACAAGCCTATTACTTCAACTAAAAATCTGCCTATAGATTTGCTCAGCTCTTCTAGGCCAAGCCCATCTTTCTCTAATCAAATTGACAGCTTGTTCGGACAAACGCCCATACAACTCTGGTCGACTCAAAAGAGAATCGATTTTTCTGGCAAAATCCTTGACATCGAAACAATTGGCTTTTAAAACCCCCTGGGGGTAATAACTCTTCAAAGATTTCAAATCGAAACAAACACCCGGAATGCCTCCAGCCATAATTTCAGCCATTGACATGCCTCCACTATCATAAGTAGCCGGATGAACCACCAAACAACTCGTTTTAAACACTTCTATTTTATCCATACCATATTTAAAACCCAACAAATCTATATTCTTCTCCAAACCAAGTTTTTTGATCTTGTTTTCCACTTTCCGCTTCAACTGACCATCGCCAATCATAGCTAATTTAGCTCTTTTCCTTTTTTTAACCACCTCTTTCCATATATCAATCATTTTCAAGACCCCTTTTTGAAAATGAAATCTACCCATAAAACAAGCCTGATACTTTTTTTTACCCAACCATTTTTTACTAGGAATAAAATCAACCCCACCTCTAACCACTACTACCTTCTTGTTTCTAAAAGCTTTTTTCTCCGTTTTTGAAGTCACCAACACCACATCAGCCCAACCTTTAATAAAAAATATAGATACCAATTGGCTCAAATAAAAAAACCAAGCCTTTAACTTATGTTTAGATTTGTAAGGAGACAGTCTGGACCAAGGTCGGGGAGCTATTAAATAACAACCAGCCAACCACTTAATCGACGGTCGATAAATTTTTAATAATAAGGCTGGCCAAAAATCAGGCCAAAAATCAGAAACTGAATAAACAAAATCTACTTTTTTCCACTTCTGCCTATGCCTCCAAATCATTTTCAAACCCTTATAACTTCTCCTCAAACCGTGCCAAAATAAAGCCAAACTTTGGTAGTGTCCGACCTTATTATTAGCCCTGTCCGTTCTAACAACATCCACCCCTTTTATTTTCTTCCTATTCATTAGATTGATGGCATCTTGACTAGCCAACAAACTTATCTTTATTTTCTTCTTCCAGTATTTAACAAAATTAAGCCAAATCGTATCACCTCCACTAATTCCATCCCCCAGGTTATTATTAGCTATAATTAATAACTTAAACATTAAACTATTATAAATGGTTAAAATTAATTTAGCTTCCGGACCTTCCGGCCTTGATAATTGGATTAACTACGACTGGGGCCTATTAGCCTTTTTATCTAAATTTCCCTTTTTAACCAAAATCATCGTCAAACTTAAACTTTTAGACTCTGGTTATTTACAAAAATGGCCACCAATAAAATTATGGAATCTAAAATGGCCACTACCTCTAAAAAACCGAACTGTCGACTTCATTTACTGTTCTCATTTTTTAGAACATCTAGACTATTGGCAATCCATTAGAATACTTCAGCAAAGCCACCGTCTCCTCAAAAAAGGGGGTATCATCCGTCTGGTTTTACCCGATATCGATAAAATTATCAAAAATTACCAATTAACCAGAAACATCCATTTATTGGATCGGCGAATCTTTGGCTTTGATCAAAAAAAACTAAAAATCAATTTTGTTGATCAAATCAAGAAAAAATTCATTCGACCCCACCAACAATTATTCAATCCAACTAAAATCAAAAAAATGCTTAAAATAACAGGTTTTTCCAACATTCGCCAGCTTGACTATCGACAAGGCCAATGCCCTGACCTAAACAAACTAGACATAGCTGTTCATCGGCACCATAGTCTCTATTTTGAAGCCTCAACCTAAACCAATTTAGCCCTCTTGTAAACCAAACTAAACAAATAATAGTCAACTGGGCAATCGAAGAATTTCAGTCTCCACCTTAACTTAACTACCAACAAAGCCAGTTTATAAACTACTATAAACAACAATTTGGCCAACCGATTATGGATCCGCTCCAATAAAACATAATAAGTATCTTTATCCATTAAACCAAAAATATACTGAGTCAACATAGCTGTCAATCTGGCCTGTTTATAACTAATCCATTTTTGTTTTTCCACTTTTTTAAAAGCGTCTTCAGGAGACATTAGATAATTACTCCAGCCTGTCAAACTTTTCGGATACTTTAACCCTAAGCTAACGGCCCGATGAAACAAAGGCGCTCCTGGATAGGGCAAAAAGACATAATAAGTATAACGATTTCTGTCACTAATCTTTAACAATTTATCAATCAAACCAAAAGTGCTTTTATATTCTCTCTTTATGAAAGTTTGATTTTCTTCGGCTTTTTTAGACCAAGGCAAACCAACCAAAAAAGAATAAAGAATTTTTATTCCATATTTTTTACACAACTTAGTAAACTTAATAATTTCCTCCACTTTCATATCTTTGTCAATAAAATCCAAAGCTTGTTGAGATCCAGATTCAGCTCCAGTTAGAATCATAACACAACCACTTCTTTTCATTAACTTCCATGTTTCTGGGCTATATCTAGCTAATTGTCCCACCCGCCCATTGGCATTTCCCCATTTGATTTTAATTTTCTTTTTAATCAATAATTTGCAAATCCTAGCCACCCTTTTTTCGTCTACAAAAAAATTACTATCATAAACAGCTATCGAATCTATTCCATATTTCTTATACAACCTCTGCCAATCCTTAACCACCGCCTTAGCTGAAACAGCCGACCATTTTCTCTTATTAACCACCTGCTCAACACAAAAAGCACAGCGAAAAGGACAACCGTAACTAGAGATATAAGCTACTGTTTTTTGGCCATATTCAGTATTAATCAGACACTTGTCAACATCAACCAATTGGTAAGGTAGGGGAGGCATTTTATCAAAATCAACCATAGGCTGATCTGGATTGTGGTAAATTCTTTTGCCTCGTTTGTAAGTCAAGCCCTTTATCTGCCTAAAACACCCTTTTGATTCAATCGCCTTGACCAGTTGGCCAAAAACCACATCTCCCGGTCCTCTAATTACAAAATCAACCAAGCTATTCTTAATACTTTCCCTAGCTAAAATAGATACATGCCAACCACCCCAAACGATTGGTATTTTAGGATATTTCTTTCTAAATAATTTAGCCAGCCTCAAACCATCGGCAATTTGAAAACCTGTCATAGCCGAAATTCCCAAGCAAATACTATCCTCTCCAGCTTCAATAATTTCTTTTTCCAAATCATCATTCAAAAAACGGCTAAAAATTTTAACTTGATAACCATCCCTAACCAAAAACCTAGAAATAGCTAATAAGGCCAATGGCACCCCCTTCCATTGGCGATTGTATGGTAAAGGGTTGGGAAAATATAAGATTACTTTCTTTTTCATCAATTAATTATGAAATAATAGCTTAATGTTGTTGCTAAAAACATTAGCCAATTATACTTGGGCTTGGCTCAAAATTCCCTTTTTAGTTCCCAAACCAGTCCAATTACAAATAGAACCTTCGTCTATTTGTAATTTACGCTGTCGAATGTGTAATCTCAACAAAAACAAAGGCAAGGACTTTATTCTAAAATTGTCTAATTACCAAAAAATTCTCCAACAACTAACTCCTTTAAAATCGATCAACCTAACCGGTGTGGGTGAAAGTCTAATAAACCCCAATCTAACTAAATTGATTAAAATAGCCAAATCTAAAGACATATCTGTTTCCTTAATTACCAACGCTCAACTGCTAAACAAAAAACTAATCAAAAAAATAATCGATTCAAAAATCGACATCATCAGTATTTCCATGGAATCAGGTATAGCTAAAACATACCAATCAATTCGTCTAGGTGCTTCCTTTAAGAAATTAAAGGAAAATTGTCAAAATTTGGTTAACTATAATCGGCAACAGCAACAACAAACTGAAATCTATATTAATATTTTGCTAAGCCAACAAAACATAGATAATCTCCAACATATCTTTACTATCATAGATTTCGCCAAACAGATCGGCATTTCAAATATTACCTGCCAAAACGCTCACGATATTAGAAGTACCAAAATGGATAATTATTATTTCAACAAAAACGATTTATTAAACAGAAAGTTTCAACAAATTAAAGA
>Ga0164311_10001650_pt1 | contig 11126 bp, 10 predicted proteins | sample GuaBasSedimGuay2_FD_121796 | JGI IMG/M metagenome (GOLD analysis project Ga0164311, IMG submission 121796) | Subseafloor sediment microbial communities from Guaymas Basin, Gulf of California, Mexico - Guay2, Core 4569-9, 9-12 cm | ecosystem: Environmental > Aquatic > Marine > Hydrothermal vents...
CCGCTATAGTAATCCTCTTTTTCACCCCTTTTTCCTTCAATAGTTTCGCTACCTCCAGAGACCCTGCGTTGCCTGGCATTAAGACCACTAGTTGGCCATCATGTAGGTAAGGAGCAAAGCTTTCCGCAAAGAGGCTATGTCCAAAAGAAGGGACAACCAAGAATATTATTTCAGCACCATCTAAGGCTTCCTTAAAGTTAGTGGTAGCTTTATCGAGTTTAGCTACCCCTTGTCTAGCTTTGCCTAAGATCTCGACTTCTCCTTTATCCAGCGTGGGTTTGAAAGTTGCTTCAAAGTTTGGGTGTTCACATAGTCTCACTTTAAACCCTGCTAATGCAAGGTCAGCTGCAACCGCGTGTGCTCCATGTCCTCCTCCTAGGACAGCTATGGTTGACATACTTGATCCAGCTTACTTCAACTTTTAGTCAATATAAGAGTTAGGGTGTGTTTACTGCCCTAAACCGAGGTATAGGGAGCCCAGTTCAGGGTGGCTTAAGAGTTCATGGCAATTTCCTTCAAACGCTATTCTCCCTCCTACGAATAGGACGGCTTTATCACCACACTCAAGGGCTCGCTTAGCGTTCTGCTCCACTAGGACGATTGTTATTCCTTGCTCGTCTCTCAGCCTGGTTATCTCCTTCAACACTTGAAGTGCCATCTTCGGTGAGAGGTTAGCGGTGGGCTCATCGAACAACATTACTCTAGGCCTCCTCATCATGGCCATAGCCATAGCCAACAACTGCCTTTCCCCACCGCTTAGCGTGTCTGCCTTTCTATCATAGTACTCCTTCAATAAGGGGTAGTAGCTAAGAACCTCTTCAAGTCTATCTTTCGTCTCCTCCCTGTTTAATGTATAGCTAGCCATCAAAAGATTCTCTTTCACACTTAGGTTTAGGAAGACGTTGCCTATTTGCGGTAAATAGGCGATACCCTTTTTAGCTACTCTATGTGGAGGCGAGCCTGTGATATCCTCACCTTCGAAGACTATCCTGCCCGAGTACACGTTAGTCAACCCGAAGATGGTCTTAAGGAAAGTGCTTTTCCCGCTGCCATTAGGGCCAACTATTACTGTAAGCTTCTTAGGCTCCACCAACGTGGTGACGTCAAAAAGCACGTGAAACTTTCCATAACCTGCGTTAACTTTCTCGATGTTAAGCATGGGCTACCCCCCTAGGTAACCCTCTATTACGTTTGGGTCGGTTAAGACCTCTTCAGCTGAGCCTTTCGACACTACCTTTCCTTGAACCATGGCGTAAACGTAGTCCACGTACTTGGTTGCAACCTCTAACCTATGTTCAACTATTAAGAAGGTAACCCCAAGCTCATTCTTTATCTTGACTAGGTGAGAGAATAGTCTATGCGCTAAAGCTGGGTTTACACCTGAAGCAGGTTCGTCCATCAATATCATGTTAGCCCCTGTCATCAGCGCCCTGCCCATCTCGAGTAACTTCAACTGTCCTCCGCTGAGCTCATTAGAAGGTTGATCCCATAAATCGCTGAGCTCGAGGATCTTCAATAGCTTGAACGCTTTCTCTACAGCCTCCTCCTCCTCCTTGACCCACGTTTTTCTGAAAGGTGCCTTCAAGAAGGTCTCTCCAGGATTATCTGGATGTGCTAGCAGCAAGTTTTCAAGGACTGTAAGCTTGATGAAGGGAGAGGGGATCTGGAAGGTCCTAACCAATCCTAGTTTGAATACTTTATGTGGTGGAAAGCCTGTTATGTCTTTGCCATTAAACATAACCTTGCCTTCATCAGGCTTATAGAAGCCAGACACCACGTTTATGAGGGTGGTCTTCCCACTACCATTAGGCCCTATAAGCATGGTTAGGCTGCCTTTTCCTACTTCTAGGTCTACGCCATTAAGGGCTAAAAGGCCTCCAAACCTCTTCTTCAGCTTCTTGACGACTAGGATGGGGTTACCAGTCGTCCATTTTCCCTCCTTTCAAGCAGCCTTAGAAGCTGAGCTTTCTATCAACTTATAAAGCTTTTTAAGATCAAAAAATTAAGGGTTTTTAAAGTTGAACGAGCCAAGCAACGCTATCTGTTGCTGCTGTATAGGTGCCTGCGAGCACCCACTGAGGTTCTCCGTCAACCTCCATGATGACCCATAGGTTGTAATCGCCTATCTCTCTGTCGCCGGCTTCGTTTAGCTTTATCCAGCCGCTCGCTCCGAATGTAGATTCAGCTACCGTCGGTAATATAGCCTTGATGGCGTCGGCATCGTACTCGCCAGCAATCATGATGCTCTTAAATACTACCCAGAGCGCATCGTAGGCATTGTAAGCGTAGGGGTCAGGGATTCTTTGTAGTTCCGCCTCTATGGCCTCCTTCAGCTCTGTTAGCTTCTCCGACTCCACTGGCGCGAAATACGTGTTCACGAACTTCGTCTCGATGGCGAACTGGGCTGCTACAGGGTCTTCGAGTATAGCGCTTGATAGAGCTGTTCCATCACTGCCGAACCACCTCACCTGCTTAAGTATAGGGTACTGGTCTGCCTGGTCAAAGAATGTGGCTGCTTCCTCGAACGCTACGAAGTAGACGCCCACCTGATCTGCGCCGTAGGTATTTCACAGCCTCCTCCACCATGTCCGCTAGGGTGCTTACCTCAGCCGTGAACTCTCTAGCCTCAGGTGAGTACATGATGCCCTCTGCGACGGTCCCTCCAAGTTCTTCGAACCTTGCCATAGCCGCCTCTACTAGGCCAACACCCCAAGCATCGCCTCTATAGACCGGTATCACGTACCTAACTCCGCTGTCCCAGATCACCCTAGCCATGGCGGGACCCTGCTTGGTATCGTCGGGACAGAACCTGAAGACATAGTCGTCAGCTATTGCTAAGTCGGGTGCCGTTGAAGACGGGCTTATAACGAGTATCTTGTTGGTATCTGCATAAGTCTTACAGTTTCTAACCTCAGCGCTGGACATTAGTCCTATGACTACTTGTACTCCTTGAGCAGCTAGGTCTTGAAGCTTGCTTAAGGCAACGTCTGGCTTCGTCTCGCTATCCATGAAGAGCACTTCAATCCTGACGGGTGAGTCGCAGGCTTCCAACATGGCGTTTATCTCCTCCTCTGCTATCTCTAATGCCACCTTCTCGTTTTCAGCGTAGGTGGCTAAACCGCCGGTTAAGCTGAGTATAGCCCCTATCTTGATGGTGCCTGAAAGCGCGGGTACCTCAACCTCCTCGGTTACGACTTCAACCCTCGGTGGAGCTGCTGCGTAGCCTATGCCAGCGCCTACTAGTAGACCCACTATAAACAATACAGCTAAGACGGCTTTCCCTTCCATTTTAAGTCCACCCTTAATGTAATAAAAGTTTCTTTACTAAGGTTTTATAAGACTTATCTAAGTCTCGCTGCGGGAACTTAATTCTCGATGTGGGGGAGCGAAGCTTTTTAAAGTCTCCTATGTGTAAGCTCTGACTGGTCTTTCATGGTTATTGATCCCATCTACGGCGATGCCCTGGTCTTTGCCAGCCTCCTTACTCTACTCAGTCTTGGCTTAACCCTCACTTTTCTTACCACTAAGGTACCTAACTTTGCTCACGGCAGCTTCGCCACGGTAGGTATGTACGTAACCCTCACTTTTTCTAAGGTGTACGGTATTAGCCCTTACATAGGTTCGTCGCTAGCTTTCGTCTTCGGAGCCTTGACTGCATTGACCCAATACATAGCCATCCTGCGACCTTTGACCCGGCGGGGGGCTTCTATTATCACATTGATGGTAGCTACGATAGCCTTCGACTTCATACTCCTAGCCAGCTTGAATATATATGCAGACTACCTCACGAGGGTGCTTGAAATTAAAGCCAGGTACTTTAACCTTAGGATAGAGGACTTCATCCTCTTCAATGTAAGGGGCCTCTTGTTGGTAGCGCCCTTCCTAGTCTTAGTCGTGGCTATAACTCTCCATCTCTGTTTGACTAAAACTAAGTTTGGTGTTGCTATGAGGGCAGCTATAGAGAATCCTTCCCTAGCCGGTACGTTAGGGATTAACGTGGATCTAGTTTACCAGGTTTCTTGGATACTTGCTGGAGGATTAGCTGGTCTAGCCGGAGGTTTAATGCCTCTCTGGTTTATAGGGAACCCTGATACGGGCTCCTTCCTCTTAATAAGCATCTTCGCCGCTAGCGTGGCGGGCGGTTTCTATAGCATTTACGGCGGTTTTGTGGGAGGCTATGTAGTAGGCTTAGCTGAGGTATTGGGCACCAACTTCCTAGCTAAGACCGTCGGTCCATGGATAATCCCCTACCGCCCGGTAATTCCGTTGATGGCCATGGCCATAGTCTTGATGGTCTTTCCTCAAGGCATAACAGGTCTATTGTCTGGGGTTAAGTGGTCAATGAGGTTGAAAGAAATCGTTAAGAGGTGGTCTAGCCATTGATCCCCCCTGAATACCTATTCTTGCTTGACCTAGCGGGCACCTTTGCCCCCTATATTATCATTACGCTTAGCTTGAACCTCGAGTATGGTTATGGAGGTATTCCGAACTTTGGTAAGGCGCTAGCTGTGGCCTGTGGAGCTTTTGTAGCAGGCTTCTTTCCTGGCAGGCTTGCTGCTGAATTATTGAATCTTGGGGCAGGTTTTGACCCTATGCGTTACATTAGAGAGAACTCCATCGTGGTCACGGAGATAAACCGAGTACTTGCAAGTGATGCCTTGTTTGGGGCTGGTCTACTTACGTTAACCCTTATTTTAGCTATAGTTATAGGTGCGCTGCTAGGTCTAGTAGTGTTCTACTCTTTCGTTAAGCTTCGAGCAGAGTTCTTAGCCATGGTCCTTCTCGCCGCAGCTGAGGTCCTCCTCTTAATAGGATACAATTATCCTCCTCTCGTTGGAGGTACCTTGGGGGTTAGCCTACCTGACCCATTCATATGGGCAGGAGAATATAGATTCGTGGCTGTGACCATTTTCCTCCTCATCATGGCTGTCGCTGTTTTTCTTTACGTCCATAAACTAATGAAGTCCCCGCTAGGCAGGTTGTTAAAGGCGGTCAGAGACGACGAGAACGCTGCTCTGGCCTTTGGCAAGGACGTGACCAAGATTAGGATGAAGGCGTTTGTGACGTCATCGGCCATAGCCTCCCTGGGAGGAGCTCTCTACGCTTTTTATACCGGTAGCGTGATAGCCATTGCATATAATAGGGTGAGCTGGACTTTCTGGCCTTGGGTCATGGTGATACTTGGCGGCGCAGCTAATAACGTGGGCGTAGTACTCGGCACGTTTACATTTGTAGCCGTAAGGAAACTTATAATACGTTACAAGTATCAGCTAAGCCCCTTCCTACCTTTTGATGTTGTGTGGTTAGATATGTTGCTTCTAGGTATTGCCTTGCTCTTCATCCTCCTATACAGGCCTGAAGGGCTTATCCCAGAGAAACCTGTTAGGACGCTTTCCCTCGAAAAGCTGATGAAGTATGTAGGGCCTAAACCAGCTAGGAAGGCTGGTATACCGATTTCTGTGGAGAGGGTTAAATCTATACTTAAAAAGGGTGGAAGGGGCCTTAGCTAAGTCTTAGGGATTTATGGTGAGCATAAGCAGGGTCTTAGCAGCCTGCTGGCTTTCATGGCTACTGAACTTCTCCTATAGGATGTTCGTACCGACGATTCTCCCAGCCTTAAAAGATGAGCTTAAGCTTAGCGACTTCCTATGCTCTCTTCTCTTAACCTGTCTCTTAGCCGGTTACTCCTTAGCTGTAGCGCTTTCAGGTTTACTTGCATTTAAGTTTGGTAGACGGCGTACTATAGGCCTCTCGCTCATGGTATCCTCGTTATCCTCCTTCCTAGTTCCTTTTTCATCCTCACTGCCTGTACTGGCTTTCCTCTTATTCATCGCAGGCGTGGGGTTAGGCTTGTATCTTCCATCAGCCCTATCTCTGCTCTCCGACCTCTCAGAGCCTAGACATAGAGGTAAGATCATAGGTATACATGAAACAGCTGCGCCCACGGGTCAGGTACTGGGGCCCATGGTAGCTTGGTTCCTATTATCTCAAGGCTATACATGGAGGCAGTGTGCCCTCATCTGGCCTCCACTGCTACTAACGTTATCTCTTCCTTTTCTAACAAGTGGACCCGAGCCAAGCCTCAAGCGAATACATGGGCGTTCCATACCTATCCCCCTAGAGTTTTACCTCCTCGCGTTAGCCACCTACCTCTGCATGACCTCTGGGACTGGCCTCATATCTATGGTACCTCTCTACCTCTCGGTTTCCTTCGGCCTCTCAGCAGCCGCCGCTGCCTTTATTGTTGGTTTTTCAAGAATCACAGGCATACTAGGACAGCTCGTCGGTGGTCATCTATCTGACAAGCTGGGTAGGAGAAGACTTTTAGCAGCAAGCGTAGTCTTAACCGCTGGATCTACCTTAGCCTTCTCCCTACTACCCTACGGTACTCCTTTAATAGGGACGCTATTACTCATGGCAGCCTCCCATAACGCTTTCTTCCCAGTGTTCTTCGCTTTCTTATCTGACGTGACCCCTTCCAGCGAAAGGAGCATGATGTTCAGCGTTATGTTGGCGCCTGGCGCTGTCATGGGTGCCGGTGTAACCCCGTTCATCATGGGCTGGCTAGCCGACTCCTATGGATATACCATCGCTCTTGCTTATCCTACTTCTCTAGCCTTACTTGCTATCCCTTTGGTAATATTCGTCACTCAGTCTTTAAAAGCTCACTTTAGAGCTTGATAGTGTTTGAAGAACCAGATGGAGGTCACTAAGGAAGCTACTATTAATGAATAAATGAACAACGAGAGGACAGATGCGTTCTTCGAGATCCAAGTAGCGACTTTCACGGAGGCTTCAGCCAGCGCGAAGAAACCAGCCTCCTCTAGCTGGTAAGAGATCTTTAGGAACAGGCGGGCTATCATTCTAGCTGGCTGACACCATGAAGGCAGTCCCTCTGCCTGTCTCTCAGCTAGTAATCTTGCCTCTGATAGGTCCATGGGGGGTAGCTCGAAGCCCCACTCTCTGAACCTTTCAAAGAGGCTTTGGTTAGCGGCTAAGCTTAGGCACTCTATGACAGTTACGTCGTCTGAAACTTCACCCTTAGCAGCTACGTAGTTAAAGAAATCGTGGTAAAAATTGAGGCCTCCAAACTCGTCGCCTAGCGTCTTGAAGATATGGTATGAGGCAGCGTAGTAAGGAGTTAGGTCTCCTTGTTGTTCGAAGCTCCAGTCCTGTATAAAGCCTAAATTGTTTAGGTTGGAGGCGATCTCCACAATTTCTTCTTCGTGTTCCTCTACGCCTTCACCTAGGCCCATGTTTTTACCTAGCTCTATGCTAATGTATTCAGCTAGCCCTTCATGTACCCAGAGCCTTGAAGGCTGTATACCTACCTTCCAGAGGAAGTGATGTACAAGCTCGTGTAGGGCTATGAGCTCCATTGTGCCCTCCACGGCTCTGACATAGAAGAGGTTCAAGTTTATCGCTCCAGGCCTTCCAGCCCTAAACGGCACAAAGCCTCCTACCCCTGAAGCCACGTCCTCCATACTGGGTACGTAAAGTTTCACTTCGATTTCCTCGAGTTCAACTTCAAAGATTTCTTGTAGTGAAGGGTAGACCTCGCTGTAGAGTGATAGGTAGTGTTGAGCTAGATCCATGTAACGGCTGGCGGCTTCGACCCTAAAACAACCCTCAGTTAAGGTTATGAGGTTCGCTTGTAGGTTAGGTAGGGTAAACTCGATCGCTAATCTTCCAGAGCTCGGTGGATCTTCTACTTCAACCCATACTCTGCCCCCTACTTCCCTTATGGTGTAACCTCCATCAACACCGTACACACTTGCGTCTAAGCTGCTTCCCAGCGGTAGCGCTACGACTATCTCTAAGTCATCTTGAGGATTAGAGCTGATCTGCGTGGAGAAGAAGAATCCGAAGGGTTCTTCTATGAAAGCTACGTAGCTGGCATTGTAAGTTATCTTAAGCTCGAACCCTTCCTTCCCAGGGATGTAGGTAAATGAGAAGTTTTCATAGAAGGCATAGCTTATGGGATAGGCTTCACTCAGGTTTGACTGCGTTATATTGCCCTTAACAACCTCACATATCCAATGAGTGAAGTTCTTAGGAACTAATAGCCAAGAGCTTCCTGGCGTAGGTGAGGAAAAGGTTATTGTTACATTGGCTGTTCCATCAGAGTCCACAATATAGGAATACTTGTAACCCCCTCCCTCTACGTTAAGAGAGGCGGCTACCATAAATAAGGCCAACGTGACCAATACGGCGCTGACCCACCGCTTCACTTTAAATCCCTTTTAAAGAGCCACGTTGCCTGCGAAAAAGCTTCCTCAACTTTTATGAAAGCCTTTTAAGGGTATCTTCGTTATTGGCGATTGAACCAGTTTGGGTGGTTGATGTAGTTGGATACTCGACTCCAGCTCTTTAAGGAAGCCTTCATTAAGAGACACGAGAAAGGCAGGGAGCTGAAAGCGAAGGGTAAGCGCCTTTTGGGGTGGATTTGTACCTATGTTCCCGAAGAGCTGATAATGGCTGCCGGCGCTATACCTGTAAGAGTCACTGGTCCCCTCGGCGACACCCCTAGAGCCAACTCTTATCTTCCATCTAACACGTGCTCGACCATGAGGAGCTGTCTAGACGCAGCGTTAGCGAAGACTTACGACTACCTTGAAGGAGTAGTGTTCTCTAATAGCTGCGACAACATGGGGAGGTGCTTCGATATATGGCGAAACCATAGCGGCTACTCTTACCTACACTTCTTCAACACTCCGCACTCTAGGAGCAAGAACGCTTTCAGACTATACCTTTATGAGCTGGAGAGGTTTAAGGTGAGCCTTGAAGCCCTCCTTAACGTAAACATAACTGACGAAGCTATACGGAACGCAATTAGGCTCCTTAACGAGGAGCGCGAGCTCTTGACAAAGCTATATGAGCTCAGAGCTGAGAACCCTCCGCCGCTCACGGGGACAGACGCCTTTTTCGTAGTTGCCTCAGCCATGACCTTACCCAAGGAAGAGAGCATAGAGCTTTTGAGGAAGCTTCTAGAGGAACCTCCTAAACCTCTCCAAGACCTTAAAGATAGGCCTAGGATACTTGTGTCTTGCAGCTTCATAGATGATGAAGCTAAACTAGTCAATCTAATTGAGGAGTCGGGCGGAGTGGTGGTCGTTGATGACTCATGCTGCGGGATGAGGTACTTCAAAGACATCGTTGAGGAGGCTAAACCATCACTGCAAGCTATTGCTGAGAGGTACCTCAATAAGGTCCCCTGCCCATTCATGGAGCACTATGAAGACAGGTTTAAGCACGTCAAAGACCTGATTAAACGATATAACGTCCAGGGGGTCATCTATTACTGCGTGAAGTTCTGTGACGTCCACCTCTTCGACGCCCCTATGTTAATGGAGGAGCTCAGAGAAATGGGCATACCCTGCATTTTCCTGGACTGGAGCCACACAGAGTTGGATTGGTCTCCACTCAAAACAAGGGTGGAGGCTTTCATAGAGTCTTTGAGGTGAAGAACCATGTCTAAACCTTCACGTGCAAGAGGCTTAGAGACGACGAAAGGCTTCTTTAGAAACTACGTGAGGCCCTACTTTGAAGAGGGACATAGAGCCAAGGAAGAGGGTAAGCCCGTCGGCTGGTTCTTCTCCACTTTCCCCGTAGAGATAGCTCAAGCCTTCGATGTATACCCTATATGGCCGGAGCAGTACGCTTGTCTTCAAGGGGCTCTCCAAGTATCCGTGAAGTACTGTGAGGTAGCGGAGGGTAAGGGTTTCTCTAAGGATTTATGCTCTTACGCTAGGAACACGATAGGCAGCATTCTAGACCCTAAGGAGGCTCCACTTGGCGGGATGCCTAAGCCAGACTTTATCTTCGCAGCGTCCACTGCCTGCGATACTCACCTTAAGTGGAGCCAGGTACTGAGCAGGATGTTCAAGGTCCCATACTTCTATCTAGATGTACCTTACAACGTCTCAGGTGCTGACTCGCAGGACTTAGAGAAGGAGTACGTGGAGATCTATGTGGCCGAACTTGAACGTCTCATCGAGTTCCTCGAGAAGCAGCTGGATACAAGGCTGGACAAGAACAAGCTTAGAAGGACCATGGAGACCTCCATTAAGGCCAACGATCTCTGGATGGACATTATGGACCTACGCAAGGCAATACCCTGCCCTATGGGCGCCGAAGATGCATGGTCGGCAGTCTTCTTTGTGCTAGCTTGTCCAGGCAGCCAACTGGCCGTAGACTTCTACACGAAGCTTAAGGATGAGGTGGCGGCGAAGGTTAAGGAAGGTCAAGGCGTAGTTCCGGAGGAGAAGTATAGAGTGGCATGGGACAACCTACCACCCTGGTTCAACCTTGGCTTCTACGACTACTTGAAGAGCTTGGGCGTTGTCGTTGTCATAGAGATACCTAGCATCACATGGTCCGGCAGGCTGGACGCTTCTAAGCCGCTTGAGAGCTTAGCTCGAAGAGAGTTGGTTATCTACTCCAACTCCACCATGCCTTTCCGCATAAGACTCATGGATAGGCTAGTCGCTGAGTACAGCCTCGATGGCTTTATGCTTCCCACCAACTGGGGCTGCCGCTTCATGTCTATTGGCAACATCGACTTAAGGAACATGCTCTATGAACGGCACGGCATACCTAGCCTCATATTGGACTTAGACGCCACCGACTGGCGCCTCTTCTCGGAGGAGCAGGCTAAAGTTAGGATTGAAGGCTTCGTAGAAGCTATGGAAGCAGCTAAGGCGACGAGGCCTCGGAAATAATTTTTTCATTCTCACGTCTCTTTATAGAGAAACATATATTCTCTTCACGAAAGTTATAAATAAACAGCTTTGAAGATCTAAGTAATGGTTTTTAACCACTACTAATCTATAGATATGGGGGGATAAGTACATGTCAGAAAAAGTGGAAATTCCAGAGACGGTTCCTCCATGGTATGAAAGGGGTACAGGATGGCTTACGATGGGTGAACAGCTCGATGTCAACGTTAGGAAGTTCTCAAACAAGCTGGCGGTTAAGGATTGGAGAGGTAAGGCCTTCAACTATAAGGACTTTAATGAAAGGGTCAATAGGCTAGCGAACGCTCTCCTTAAGCTGGGGCTGCAAAAAGGCGATAGAATCTCTACGATGATGTTGAACTGTGAAGAATATGCAGAAGTATATTGTGC